>Ga0182024_10008726_pt1 | contig 21230 bp, 18 predicted proteins | sample P32metaG_FD_120480 | JGI IMG/M metagenome (GOLD analysis project Ga0182024, IMG submission 120480) | Permafrost microbial communities from Stordalen Mire, Sweden - P3-2 metaG (Illumina Assembly) | ecosystem: Environmental > Terrestrial > Soil > Wetlands > Permafrost | place: Sweden: Stordalen...
AAGGTCCACGAGAATTTGATGGTCGATGTCGTCGTGAACAACCGCAAACTCAGCGGCCGCGCGCTACGCCTGGTCGTGCGTCTCGCGCAGGTGAGCCAGGCGCGGGCCGAAGAGCTGCTGACCCAAGCCGGCGGAAGCGTTAAGGTCGCCGTCGTGATGGAGCGTCGCGGGGTCAACGCAAAACAAGCGCGCGTGCTCCTGGAAGAAAACGACGGCGTGCTGAGACAACTACTCTGACACAACTCGCGGCGCTGCTGCTGGCAGCCATCGCCTTTCTGCCGATGGACGACCGCCCGGTAACGTCCGAGCTGCCCGTAATGCTCGGCCGAATCGCCGGCATCCGCATCGAAGCGCCGCCGCGCAATTTGATCGGCCGCTTTCTCGATCCGGGACGTTCCGACGATCTCATCGCATGGCTCAATAGAGAAGCCGAAAGAAAACAGAGCGATGCCTTCGTGGTCTCTACGGATATGCTGGCGTACGGCGGTCTCACCGCCTCGCGCGTTCCCGGACCGTCCTACGCAGATGCCGTCTTTCGCCTGCGCGCGCTCGCGCAGTTGCGCCTGCAAAATCCAGGCGCGTGGATCGGCGCCTTCGGCACGATCATGCGCCTCGCTCCAACCGGCATTCCCGCCGGCACGCCATTCTTCGCGGCATACCCCATCTGGCCGTATCTACAGCAATACGCCAACCTGCACGATCCTCCGTCGCCCGCCGAAGCGGCAAGCGCACAACACCTTCGCGAGTTAATTGGTGAGCCGGCTCTCGACGAATACCTAGCGACACGCGCCCGCGACCTCGCCGTCGATCGGCTTCTCTTGCAAATGACGGCAAACGGCGTCATCGATCGCCTCGTACTCGGCCAAGACGATGCAGGTCCCGCCGGTCTCCACGTTCGCGAAGTCGCGCTCCTGCAATCCGAACTTACGAACGCAAGTCTGTCGAACCGCGCCTCCATCGAACCCGGCGCCGACGAACTCGGCATGGCTTTGGTCGCGCACGCGATCGCGCGCGCCGCGACCTGGACGCCGCGCATCGCCGTACGCTACTCGACGCCCGAGGGCGCCCTCTATCAAGATCCAATCGAATACGCGCCGATTTCAGCCGCGATCGACGCCTTGATCGGAGTCTGCGGCGGCGTCCGCGACGATTCGCAAAGCGAAATCGCGTTGTACATACGCGTCCCCGGCACGACGTCGTCAGAAGACGATTCGCTCATAAGCGAAATGGAGAACGACATCGATCAAGGCCGCTCGGTAGCCTTCGCCGATCTTTCCTACCTTACGTCATACAAGGACCAAGCCGCCTTTTCGCAACGTCTACTAACGTCGGGCTTAGCGTCGCGGCTCGACGCCTACGCATCCTGGAACACCAACGCCAACACCGTCGGAACCGCCCTTGCCGAAGCAATCGCCGCCGGCGCCGGCCGGCGCCTGCACACCTACGACGCACTCGCGCACCGCACGTTCACCTTCGTGCGCTTCGTCGACGACTACGCATACCACGACGAAGTCCGCCCGCAACTCAACGCCACGCTCGCCGCGCAAGGAATCACCGACCACACGCTCTTGGCCCCAGCCACAGCCGCCTCAATCGCGCAACTCGATCGCTCGCTCCTCTGGAACGATGCCGTCACAATTCTCTCGCAACTCGATCCAAACTACCATGTAGCCGCCATCTCGATCGGCCTACCATGGAACCGAACGTTCGAAACCACAATCGACGTAGGCATCGCCCCCAACATCTAGGAGCGTGTGGGTTATGGTTTCATGGATCGGCTACCGTAATGCCGAGGAGGCTCTGACCGAGGAGCGCAGCATGGATGCGGAGCGACGAGGCAGCGCAGCAGGAGCGGAGCTGGAGGCGGAGCGACGAGCGTCTCCGAGGCGTTACGGTAGCCGATCCATGAAACCATAACTCGGCAGCCTCCCTGCCGAGGATGTTTGAATAGTTGTTGACCTAGGTCATCAATGGTAACCTTCGACGCGTGCCGAAGACTGCGACAATTCTCGGTGTGTATGGAGGAGCCTAACGTTGAAAAAACTGGCGCCAAGTCTTTCGGCCTGCGTAATTGCCGGCATTCTCGCCGCGTGCAGCGGCGGCGCGACTTCGAGTTCTATGGGGGCACACAGCGGAGTAATTCCCGCTACGTCCGGAAGCGGTTCTCCGATCAAGCATATCGTGCTTATCATTCAAGAGAATCGCACTTTCAACAATTTCTTCGCGACCTTTCCCGGCGCTACCGGAGCGACCGTTGGCGTAGAGAAGGTCAACGGCGTCGATGTTCCGATCTACCTAACGGAGACGGCCCTCGTTGACAAAAGGAATCTCAAACATTCCTACCCCGGATTTTTAACGGCCTACGACGGGGGAAAGATGGACGGCTTTAACCTCGTCGATGCTCCTGCGAGCGGCAAACCTGAAAAGTCGCTGCCGTACGAGTACGTCAATCCTTCCGACATCGGTCCTTATTGGTCGATGGCGGAAAGCTACGCGCTCGCCAACGCGATGTTCGCGACCCAGGGGAGCGAGAGCTTTCCGGCTCACCAAGACTTTATTCGTGGCGGCACCGAGATCAGCACGAGCGAGAGCCTCATCGACAATCTGCCGTATACCAATCAGGCGTGGGGATGCGATTCGCCACCGGGAAGCAAGACGACCATCATCACGACGGCGCTTCAGCGAAAGTCGCGCGGCGGGCCGGCTCCTTGCACGAAGAATTTCCCTTCGAAGGGAGTCGGTTACACGACGCTGAGGGATCTTTTCGATGGCACGTCGCCGCCCATCTCGTGGAAATATTACACGCCGAAGATCGGCGACCCGGGTGGGATTTGGAGCGCGTTTGACGTTATCTATCCCGTTCGCGATGGCCCGGAATGGAAGGCCAACGTGATTTCTCCGCAAACGGCGATCCTCACGGACATCTCGAGCGGCAAGTTGGCGCAAATGTCCTGGGTCGTCCCCGACGGCAATGATTCCGACCATCCCGGCAATGCCTCCGACACCGGACCGTCGTGGGTGGCCAGCGTCGTCAACGCGGTCGGCGACAGCCAATATTGGGACTCGACGGCAGTCATCGTTGTGTGGGACGATTGGGGCGGTTTTTACGATCCCGTTGTGCCGACTTGCACGTCGGGATCGCAATGCCGCGACAATCAGGGCGGCCCCGGCTTTCGCGTGCCGATGCTCGCCATCTCGCCTTACTCGACGGTGGGACTAGGGAGTAACGGCGGATACATTTCCAACAAGGTCTATTCGTTCGGCAGCATCATCCGCTTCGTCGAGGACACGTTCGGCCTCGGACGGCTCGGAACGACCGACGCGACGACCAACAGTGTAGGGCCTGAATACGGAAGCCAAGGCGGCGACATGTTCAACTTCAGTCAGTCGCCGCGGCAGTTCCAGCCGATCGGCACGAAGTATTCGCGGTCGTTTTTCCTGCATCGGAAGCCCTCGAGCATACCACCCGACACGGAATAGCCGCCGGAGCTTGCGTTGAAAAGACTGTCCCGCACGCTTTGGATGTGCGCGACTGTCGCGATGCTTGCTGCCTGCAACGGCGGCGGGGCTTCCGACTCGTTGGGTGCGCGCCCTTACCTGCACCGCAACTCGGGATCCGGAAGCGGTTCTCCGATCGAGCATATCGTGCTGGTCATTCAAGAGAATCGCTCGTTCAACAACCTGTTCGCGACGTTTCCTGGCGCCACGGGAACGACCGTCGGCGAAAGACTCGTACACGGACGGACGAAGCAGATCGTCCTTTCCGAGAAGCCTCTTAAGGACAAAGAAAAGCTCCAACACCAATACGCGGAATTCTTAACGGCCTACAACGGCGGAAAGATGAACGGCTTCAATCAGATTCCGCGAGGTGGATCGGGGCGGCCCCGAAGGCGCGGAGCCGTACAGATACGTCACGCCGTCCGATATCGTTCCTTATTGGACGCTCGCCTCAACGTACGCGCTCGCCAATGCGATGTTCGCGACCCAGGGGAGCGAGAGCTTCCCAGCCCATCAAGATCTCATTCGCGGTGGCACGGCAATCGATTCGACGCAGAGCCTGATTGACGACATTCCAAATACAACTGAAAGGTGGGGCTGCGACTCGCCGTACGGAACCAAGGTGTCGCTCATCACGACCAACCTTAAGTTCGAAAAGTTCGGCGGACCCTTTCCATGCACCGATGATTTCCCGTCGTCAGGAAACTACTCGACGCTGCGAGACCTGTTTGATGGCGCGTCGCCGGCCATCTCTTGGAAATACTACGCGCCGGCCCTCGGTGACCGTGGCGGGATTTGGAGCGCGTTCGACGTTATCTATCCGGTCCGCTACGGCCCGGAATGGACGGCAAACGTTATTTCGCCCCAGACGACTATCCTAACTGACATCTCGGGCGGCAACTTGGCGCAAATGTCCTGGGTCATTCCGGACAATGCGGATTCCGACCATCCGGGCAGTGGCGCCGATAACGGACCGTCGTGGGTGGCCAGCATCGTCAATGCGATCGGCGAGAGCCAATATTGGAACTCGACCGCAATCATTCTCGTGTGGGACGATTGGGGCGGCTTCTACGATCCCGTAGCGCCACCATTGCCGCGCGACAATCAGGGTGGTCCCGGCTTCCGCGTCCCGATGCTCGTGATCTCGCCTTATTCGACAACGGGACAGGGGAGTAAGGGCGGCTATATTTCCAACGAGATCTACTCGTTCGGCAGCATCGTCCGTTTCATCGAAGATACGTTCGGTCTCGGTCGGCTCGGAACGACCGACGAGACGACCAACAGCCTTGGGCCGGAAACCGGCAGCCAAGGCGGCGATATGTTCGACTTCACTCAGTCGCCGCGTCAGTTCGAGTCGATCGGCTCGAAGTATTCGCGGTCGTTCTTTCTGCATCAGAAGCCCTCGGGAATCCCTCCCGACACGGAATAGCCCCGATGACGCGTTAACGGAGCCCCAACGTTAGATTAGAAATTCCACGGGCGGCAGAGGTCTGGGCTGCGAAGTACCGATTCCAATAGTAAAGACTGATCTCTGCGAGGGCTTTCCGTTGAACACCCGATTCTTCGTGCCGTTTACATGCGCGGCCGCTTTAAGTTTTGCGGCTTGCAGTAGTACCAACTCCAGTGCGCCGGAAGTCTTGCGGCAGATCCCGGCGTCCGCCCAGCAAACGTCGTCGTGGATGATGCGCGAAGCCGCGAGCGAAAATCTGCTGTACGTATCGGACATCGGTACCAACGAAGTCGACATCTACCCATATCCCTCCGGGTCGCTCGTCGGTAAGCTCACGGGTTTTGGATCCGTCGCAGGTCTGTGCGTCAATAAGGGCGGCGACGTTTTCGTCGTCGACGAAGCCGGCCCGGTCCAAGTCTTCGCCCACGCCGGCACCAGCCCGATTAGAAAGCTGACGACGTCGGGCGCTCCCTACGGCTGCGCTATCGATCCAACCACCGGCAACCTCGCCCTCACAAATCTCTCGTCGTACAGTTTCGGCGCCATCGCGATCTACCCCAAAGCGAACGGCAGCCCCAAGGAGTACACCGATGGCATCGTCGATTCGACCTTCTTTTGCGGCTACGATAGCCACGGCAATCTTTTCGTCGATGGTTGGAACAGATCGGCCGACCCGATTCTCCTGAAGCTTGCGAAAAACGGCAAACAGTTCGGGACGCCGTTCAATCTCAACGCGAGCGACAAGAATCCCACCGGCGTCCAATGGGACGGAAAATATATCGCGGTCGGCAACAAAGGCGCCGGTGTCGTCTATCGTATAGACGGCTCGACCGGAAAGACGGCGCAAACCATTACGCTCAAAAACGGACTCAACATCGAGCAGTTCTGGCTCGACGGCTCCACGCTAATCGGCCCCAACTTCCAAGTCAACGGAGCCGTAGCCTACTGGCACTACCCCGCCGGCGGCACCGCAACCAAAACGATCTCATCCTTCTCCGAACCCTTCGGTTCCACAATCAGCCCCGCCAAAAAATAGCGCCCACTGTTATCGTGGGCTCTCTCAGTGTCATCCTGAGCCTGTCGAAGGACCGACCAAACCACCTGCGTCATCGTGAGCGCAGCATTGTCATCCTGAGCGCAGTCGAAGGACGACCAAACCACTCACGTACGCTCAGGCGAGTGTCATCTCAACTCCCCGTAGCGAGGCTACTAACTATCCCGCCATAACGGAGCGTTAACGCGAACGACGCTGAAACGCGCGTGCGCCTCGCAGACACATCGGGCGAGCCCTTACTAGCATATTAGGTCCGGCCTAATTTAGTCAGTTATGCACAAGGAGGCACGACTCGCCCAAAAGAACCGGCAGCATCCCCTACGCCACTCTTGAGGTGAATATGCATCGTTTCCGACTGGCGGTTAGCCGCGAAAGGCTCGCGACTACCGCATTTGTGTTTGGGGCGCTCGCAGTAAGCCAGAGCCCCTGTTCCGCGTCTGCTTTAAGCGCCCACACCGGCTCTTCGTCACGCGCTTTACCGGCGACCAGTTCCGGGTGGTCCTTTCACGCGGTATGCGATACCACCACCGCTAACTATTGCAGCCATAGCAACTACGTGACGGGCATCAACGCCACAACCTCAGGCCCTTACATCACCTTCTACTATATAGACAGCACCAACGGCAAGTACTACAGCTTCAAAGGAGCCAGCGGTACCCCTTGGTACGACTACACTTTTACCCCCGTGCAGTGCTGTGGCGGCACCACGACCTACAGCACGGTTTTAGAAGACCTCAGTGATACGGCAGGTGATCCACACATCGTCGGCTACGGGTCGTCGCCCGGATACAGCTGCTCCACCTGCGGTCTGCTCCACTATGACGGGACGTGGACCGTAATCCAAGATCCCAACGAGGGCTCGGGCCCTTGTGCCGTTACGGAAGTGGAGGGGATCAACGATTCAAAAATGGGGGTTGGCTTCTACGAGAAGAACAAAACCGGCTCCCTGGACGGCTGCTACGACCTGCCCTTCGAGTTCTACCTCAATGCCGCCGGCACGGCCTACGAATATGTCGACATGACGCCTTCCGCCCCGCCCGGCCAGACGCTGCAGACGTCAGAAGCCGACGGCATAAACGGACTGGGCGACGTCGCCGGAACGTTGACCACGACGAGCGGCAATATCTACGGATGGTTCTATTCCGAGCTGGAATACAATTATTTCTCGATTAGCAGCGGCGGCAGCACGTTTCCCACATACGCTCTCGGCCTCAACTGGGATGACACCGTCGTCGGCGACTACACAGACGGCGGAACTACCTACGGATTCCTCGTAACGAACCCGGAAGCATCCCCAACCCCGTCGGCCACGACTATTAACTTCAACGGCAACTCCAACGTTACGGCCGTGAGGTCGATTAACCTTACGAAGCATTATACTTCAGGCTTGGAGACCTATACGATCGGTGGATGGTACCAGACGACGGCCACCAGCGCGGCGCAAGGGTTTGTTGCGAGATGCAGCATTAGCGCATGTTCCCCGCCAGACGACGCGATCAGAATTCATGGGAATTCACGACCGCGGGCGATCAAGCCGCTGCGGCATACGTGAGGAGGTAGCTATCTATGAATTACCCATGGATCACGCTGCGGCACGCCATTGCGATCGTCGTCCTGGCGATAACTACCGCGCTGACGTTTAGCGGCTGCTCGAGCACGAGCGGTCCGACCGAACCGGCGATTGCAACGAGAGCCGCTGCTCCCGCGCCGTGCACTCGTTGGTGCTACTATACGGTCGACGCGAACACTTCCTCGAGTCAAAACAACGTAACGGGGATAAACAACAGTAGGGAAATCGTGGGCGATTATCTCGCTCCCGGCACCGGCACCAACACGGTCTGGCAGCCTTATACTTCCCTGTACTCAGGCGGGGCCGGCAACCCTTATATGTCATTCAGTCTCTTCAACTGGCCAACAGGCACTGGCGGTACTTACATGGCGGGCATCAGCACCGCAACCACAAACTTGCCGGCGGTTGAGGTTGGGTATGTGGCTAGTTCGCCGGACATTATGAGTAAGCTAGGGCCTGGCAGCTGGGCTGTCGTCGACAACGGCGGCCTTTGGAGCGCCGTCCCAAAAGCGGGAGACGAGAATTCCTGCTCGTCGCCTTTCGCCGAGCTAAGGGCGTTCGATGGCAATCTGACCTCAGTCGGCTATCGCACGAACATGTCTTGTGTCTACATTCCCTTCGAAGTCAAAAATGGCAGCAAAACCAGCGGTAGCAGGTTTTCTAACTTTACCTGGACGGCGAATACCGAAGCGACGGGGATCGACTCCAGCGACGATATCGTCGGGACAACGCAGGGAAACTCGTCGAGCGGACTCTCCGCTGGATGGTATTTCCCGAACACTAGTTCAAGCCAGCCTGCGTTGCTTCGCTGCTGCGGCACAACGTCGGAGAATTACGCCACGTCCTTTAACGGTATCGCGATAGTCGGTGCAACCCACGTGATCTCGATCGTGGGCTCATATACCACCGGCGGTAAAACGCATGGGCTGATATACAACCCAGCCGAAACCGGTATCGCCGCGTGGACAACCGTCGACGAGCCAAACGCGCACAACAATGCTTACACGATAATCAACGGCATAAATTCAAATGGCGACATCTGCGGCTGGTTCAAGGATTCGTCCGGTAATATCGACGGATTTGTCGGTATTGCAGCCGCGGCGATAGGAAATCATCGCCGGCGTCATCCGTAAGGAGGTAACCATCTATGAAATACTCATCGGTCAGGTTACGGCACGCCGTTGCGATCGTCGTCCTGACAACAAGTACTGCGTTGACGTTTAGCGGCTGCTCGAACACGAGCGGCCCGACCGAACCGGCGATCGGGGCGAGAGCGGCTGCTCCCGCCCCGTGCACTCGTTGGTGCTACTACACGGTCGACGCGAACACTTCGTCGAGTCAAAACAACGTAACGGGGATAAACAACAGCAGGGAAATCGTGGGCGACTATGCCCTTTCCGGCACCGGCGCCGGCACCGTCTGGCAGCCCTATACTGCCCTAGATACCGGCGGCGCCGGCGAGCCCTATGGGTCGTTCAACCTCATCAACTGGCCCACGGGCACTAAGGGTACTTATATGGCGGGGATCAGTACCGCCACCTCAAGCTTGCCGGTGGTTGAGCTTGGGTACGTGGCTAGCTCGCCGGATATTAGTGGTGACCTAGGGCCTGGCAGTTGGGCTGTTGTCGACAACGGGGGGCTGTGGAGCGCCATCAAGCAGGTAGGTGACGAGGCTAGCTGCTCAACGACGCCTTTCGCCGAGCTATTGGCGTTCGACGGCAACCAGACCTCAGTCGGTTTTCGTACGAACAAATCGTGTGTCTACATTCCCTATGAAGTCAAAAATGGCGACAAAACCAACAGCAGCAGGTTTTCTGGATTCACCTGGACGGCGAATACCGAGGCGACAGGAATCGACTCTAGCGACGATATCGCAGGTACGACTTTGGGCAACTCGCCCGGCGGAACGTCCGCTGGTTGGTTTTTCCCGAATGGCACATCGAGCCAACCTCCGTTGCTCCGTTGCTGTGGCACAACAGCGGAGAATTATGCGACGTCCTTTACCGGTATCGCGACAGTCGGTGCGACCGACGTGATCTCGATTGTGGGCTCATATACCACCGGCGGTAAAACGCATGGGCTGATCTACAACCCGGCCGAAACCGGCAGCGCGGCGTGGACAACCGTCGATGAGCCAAACGCGCACAACGATGCTTACACAGTCATCGACGGCATCAACGCAAACGGCGATATCTGCGGCTTTTACAAGGATTCGTCCGGTAATATCGACGGATTCGTCGGTTTTGCGGTCGCGACCGCAGGAAGCCATCGTCGACGTCATCCGTAAGGAAGCGCACCGCCCGTGTCGCCCTCGCCAGACGACACGGGCGTTCCGCGCCGGCTAGAACAGACTCAAAGAAGTATGCGGGTGGCATCGTCGATTCAACCTTCAAAACAATCACCCCAACCTCCCGGTGTCATCCTGAGCGCGGTCGAAGGACGACACGTCGCCGACGGTATCAAGGGAACGAATGCGCATCGTCGCGGCCGGAGCTTTATTGGCTTGGGAGGCTTACAGCTTACAGTGACGCCGCGTTCGCCCCGAATAATATGGCAAATGGTTTGTGAGTCGCCGCCGGCGTCTGGCATGAAATGGCATACCGACCTTATTGGAGCCCTCCGTCTGAGACTTTCGGTTCAGGTTGGATGGGTTAAGGAAAGCGAGCCAGACTGGGCGTAGCAGGGCGCGGCGAAGTCTCTTATTCGACCGGTGATCGGATTCGAGCGTAGGCGGCGACGGCCAGCGATCTTGGCCTGGCCGAGCGCGGAAGACGCAGGGTGATCAGGCTCGGCCGAAGTCGAAGGCTGCGACGTTGGAGCGTATTCCGGAGGCCGCCATCCGCTATCGGCTTCTTAAAAGCGAGTGAGCCCCCTCTTTTTTCCCCTCCTCCGAACCCTTGGGGGCCACAGTCAGCCCCGCCAAAAAGTAATGTCATCTGAGCGCGGTCGAAGGACGGCAATGCGTTTCCCATCGTTATGCTGAGCTCTCCCGTTGTCATCCTGAGCGCTGTCGAAGATGGAGAAGCCACGCATCGTCGCGGCAGGAGCTTTATTGATTTGGAAAGCTTACGGTAACGCCGCGTGCGTCGGAATAATACGGCAGACGTTTTGTGAGTCGCCCACCAGCGGGATAACGCCAAAATCCAGTATGCCCGCTGTTAAGCGTCCCGACCACGCGGCGACCGCCGATCCAGAAGCCATTCACAGAGACCCTGTGCTTGCCCCACCGGATTGACGTAGCCCCCTCTACTGTGACCTCACTTCCGGAAACCTTCAAATGGTAAATCTCGGAATCACCGCTAGCAGGGGTTGTCGCCACAGCTAAATACTTGCCGTCCCACTGGATTGGGCCCGGATTGTAAAACGGAACGCTGAGGTTTGCGAATGTACCGCTTCCCTTCGGAAGCTCTGCGAAGACGGAGTGCTGCGTATCGTCGAGGCCGTCCAGGAAAAGGTTACCCTTGTTATCATAGCCGCAATTGAAGTAGCGCCACATCTCGCTGTCCGCGTAGTCGGTCGGCTCTCCTTGAGCATTCGTATACACGGCAATATTGCCGGCGGAGCTGCCGCCTTCATAAGTCGAGTAGTTCGCTACCGCGAGATTTCCCGTAGTAGGGTCGGAGGAGCAGCTGTAGGGACCGTATCCAGAATCGCTTAGCGTTGCGATCGGGGAAGTGCCACCATGCGCATACTCTACGATGTCTTGATTCGAAAAGTCAGTAACGAAAATGTCGCCGTGAGTATCGGAACACAGGCTGCTTGGATCACTAAACCCCGTCAGCATCGAAACAAGCTCGCCCAGTGGATAGCTGTAGACGTATACGCTCTGATTCCCTCCCGAAGCGACATACAGCAATGCGGAGCTCTTCGACGCGGAAAGCATGCGGCTGAATTTGCGATCCGAGCGAAGCGCGGCTGTCGCACTCTCCGAAACGGCGTTCGTGGACTCGCTTAAGGGCTGCACACCCCCGCAGCCACTTACCACGGCCAAGGCTACGCAGGGTGCCAAAATCCAAACGACCAAGCTCCGAATGCCCATCACTACCCCTCCGGGCCGTTCGCCCACTTATCGCGGAATTCGCCCCAGCGCCCGGATATCCTGATCGGCTATCATGAAAGTGGTCTCCTCGATACTTTGTCTGATGTGCGGTCCTTGTGATCAAAGATGTGCAGCGCACGGCGATGTGGACGACGGTCTCGACCGAATGGTAGGTCCCCGCCGATCACCCAGCGAGCAACGGGAGTCACGGTCGGCGCCGGCCTTCGTGCGTTCTCTCCGATATTCGCCAAGCTCTATTCGCGGTCGGGCGACCGTCGATTGCTCCCGGGAAGCAGATCAGGGCCAGTTGTCCACTTCAAGCTTCTCTAGTGCCAAGTACAAATACCGGGCCGGCCACTTCGCTGTTCGCCGTTGGGTCCTGCTGCGAGAATGAGTACTGGATCCAGAGGTCCTTCATTACGATATTGCCAGCCACGGCAGTCTCGTCTTCCGACCCGAGGATGAAAATGCAACTGGTCTCCTCTGTCTGAAGCAGCTTGGCCTGTCCGCCGCTGCCGGTTATCGTGATGGTGGCTGCGGGCGGCGCCACGACGACGACCTCTCCAGTGATTTCATAAATCCCGTCCGCCGGGATCGTGATCACCCCATCGGCGGAGTGGGCCGCGTCGATCATTGTTTGCAACGCTGCTCGGTTCTCTGCGCCGCTATTAGCTGGACCGAGCCCAAACGCGCTCGCGTCGAATACTAATGCTGCCTCTTTATCTCCTGCGCTTGCCAGCGTATCGTGCTGCCGGACACATCGTTAATTCATTGTTCCTCCTTCATTACGGCTGCCGGGCTCTACTCTCTCGCATCTCAAGGCAAATAGCAACGAGATCCGGAGCCCATGCACAGGCATTCCGCAGAAACGTTCAGCTGTCAACAGGTCGCTCACAGGTTACGCGCAGTTGCATCGGCAGGAAGCGTGCCCGAAACGGGCTGCAAAGCGGTACTCGTCGTACGGCCGAGATGTCAGCATCGGACTCCTGGCACGTTAGCGCCGGCGGATCCGAACCAAGTGTCATCCTTAGCGGAGTCGAAGAGCTAAACGGTCAGGATGGCACTGGGAAGTCTGGGCCTCGACATACGAGCGGTCCAGCGCGCTAACGTCGAGACATCCCAGAAGCCGCAGCGTACGCACGATGCCGCTGCGAAGAATCTCGATCGCTTTGCCGACGCCCGCGCCCCCACCCGCCCCTAAGCCGTAGGCGTAAGCGCGTCCGACAAGTACCGCGCGAGCACCCAGAGCGATCGCTTTAACGACGTCGCTGCCGCGGCGAATCCCGCCATCGAGATAAACTTCGGCGCGCCCGCCAACCGCGTCCACGACACGGGGTAGCGCGAGCAGCGTCGGTGCGACGCAGTCGAGTTGCCGGCCGCCATGATTGGAGACGACGATCGCGTCAGCGCCCGCATCGAGCGCGCGACGCGCGTCGTCCGCATCAAGCACGCCTTTAACGACGATCGGTCCCTGCCACGCATCGCGAATCCAAGCCATATCGCTCCACGTCACCGTCGAGCGTTCGAGCGCGGCGCCGACATCCTCGTACGCCATCGGCCCCTCACCCGGAATCACGACGTTGGGAAACTTCATCATTCCGCCGTCGCGTAGAAAGTCGAGCAGCCATGCCGGGCGCGCGAGAAGCTGCGCTACGTGCGGCAGCATCTTCCACAGATTCCCGCTAACGAGTTCCCGGCCGCCGTTGCGCAAGTCGCGTTCGCGCTGTCCCGCGACCGCGGTGTCGATCGTCACGACGAGCGCGGAGAAACCCGCGGCGCGCGCTCGTGCGATCGCTGCCGTTGCAACTTCGCGACCGCCGAGCAGATAGAGCTGATACCAAGCCGGTCCGCTCGTCGCCGCGCGAACCTCTTCGAGGCGGCAGCCCGAAAGCGTTGACAGAACGTACCCCGTGCCGGCAGCGCCGGCTTGCGCTGCAGCGACGCATTCGCCGCGCGGAAAGAACATGCGGCTGCTGCCGATCGGCGCGAGCAAAAAGGGCAGCTCGATCGGAGTTCCGAGCACCGTCGTTCGCAGGTCGCAAACGCCCATCGCCGACGCACTGCGTGGCCGAAAACGCACGGTGTCGAAGACCGCGCAGTTCTCGCGCAAGGTAACCTCGCCGTCGGCACCGCCGTCAATATAATCGAAGACCACGCGGGGAAGCCGCCGTCGCGCGCGTCGCCGCAGATCCTCGATCGTGAAGACGCCGGTCACGTTCCGACACCAGCAAGAAAGCCCACAACGGCGTCGCAAAATGCATCCGGACGATCGACCATCGGCAAGTGGCCGCACGCGTCGATGCGCGTCTCCACCGCGCCGGGTATCGCTTGCACCAACGTTTGCGAAAGGGGCTGCGGCAAGAGCCGGTCTTCGCCGCACCAAATAACGTGTGCCGGCAACCGCAGGCGCGGCAGCCGTTCAAGCGTCTCGGCCTGCAGGCACAGCTCCCACTGCCGAACGAGCGCCTCACGCGGCGCGAGCGGTCCGAGCGCCATGGCGGCGTCGGTCTTTTCCCAAATATCCACTTCACGCAGCGTCGCTGGCGCCGCTCCAACCCAAAGCAGCGAGGCCAGCAACGTGCGATCGTCGCTAACGCTCCGCGCGAGCGCGCTCATAAGCTCCATAAAGTTACGCGCATAGCCGTCCGTTCGCGCCCACGAACAGACCAGCGTTAACGATCGGCACCGTGCCGGCAACGCCAGCGCCAGTTCTTGCGCGATGACGCCGCCCATCGAGTGCCCGAGGACGTGCGCGGTCTGCGCGCCGGCGCCGTCGAGCACCGCGGCGGCGTCCGCCGCTAGATCGGCAAACGCATACGGTTCCGAAACGATCGAGCTGCTGCCGGAATCCCGGTTATCGAACGCAATCGTTCGCCACGATTGCGCCAAAGCCGGGCGAACCAAACTCCAAAGGGCGCGCTCTGACGCCGTTCCCGCGATCAGCAGGAGGTCGGGACCATCTCCCTCGACGTCAAAGGCCAGTTCAACGTCGCCGTTATGCGCCGTACCCATCGAGCACTTGACGTTTACCTCACGAAAACGATAACCTGTCGTCGCAATGGACATTGGGTTCGTCGCCACGGCGTTTGCTACCGCGTTCACGATCATCGATCCGATCGGCATGATTCCAATGACGCTCGGAGCGACGGCGCGCGACCTTCCGGCGCGCCGCAATCAGATCATCGACCAAGCCGTGATCGTCGGCGCTGCGGTCATTCTGTTCATGGGGCTCGTCGGGCGTCTGCTGCTCGGTTATCTCGGGATCACGCTGCCGGCCTTCGCGATTGCCGGCGGCATACTGCTCTTCTTGATTGCCATCGATATGCTCTTCGCGCGCCCAACCGGCGCCAAGCGCACCGAGGCCGAAGAACGCGAGGCGGCCGAGGTGGAGAATCCAGCCGTCTTCCCGCTCGCCGTGCCGATGATTGCCGGCCCGGGAACGATCGCGACGGTGCTGCTGCTGGTCAACTTGGCGCACGGCGACCGCCTCGATTTCGTCGTCATCGCCGTGGCCTATGCCGTTGCGTTGTTCGTGACCTGGCTCTGCATGCGAGGCTCTTCGTTCCTGATTCGCGTGATTGGGACCACGGGAATCCACGTGGTCAGCCGGCTGCTCGGCATCATCCTCGCCGCGCTCGCCGTGCAGTTCGTCCTCAACGGTCTCGCGCTCACGCCCCTGCTACGGCGATGACAAGCCCGGATCGGCGACCCACTGTTGATAAACCGATTTCTCGATTGGCGGCAGTTGCGTGTCTGGGGGCAGCTTGAACCCCGCAAGCGGGAAGGGAAACGGAATCTGGTGCGGCGGCTGCGTGAACGGGTCGGCTCCCGGATCGTAGCAGAACGGCCAGACGATCTCGCCGTCTTCCTCCGAGCCGTCGGGATACGTGAACTCGTAGCGGCCGTAATAACAATGGCGACCGTTGTCGTGCCAGCTTCGCGTCGGCGTGATAATCCCGTTGCCGTGCTCGCTGCCGCGCAGCGACGACGGAACTGCGAACGCATAGTCCTTGCTCGCCGATTCTTGCGAGCCGGGGTCGATCGTCGGGATCGCATGCAGGTCGTTCGCTCGGTTGAGCTGCGCGACTTCTCTGGCGAATCCGGCTTGGTCGCGCTCGATCTTCGACGGTACTGTCGACGGATGCCGCGGAAGCAAAGGGGCGGGAACGTGGACGACTTTCGCCAGCTCTCGCGGGGGAACGCGAGCCGGCGCCGCTTCGTGCGGCACGACAACGTGCGCGTGATGCCGCGGCGAGGGCGGCGCGGGCGTTGAAGGCGGAGGCCGCTGGATCGAAATCGTCGTGGTTGCGGTAACGGTCTCTTTTGCGCCGCGAGGTATGAAAATGAGCGCTATAGCCCTGAACAGCAGCGTCAAGAGAACGGCGTGCAGGGCAAGCGAGGCAAGTACGGACCATAACAACGTTCGGCGGCGCCGTTGGGACCTTCCTGAGATCAAGCGGTCGTTCGAGTTCCCTATTTAGCGGATGGGCTGGCAGAGTTCGATAAGTACGCCGTCGGTCGCCTTCGGGTGCAAAAAGGCGATTAGATTTCCGTGAGCCCCCTGGCGCGCGTGCTCGTCAATCAACCGCACGCCCTTCGCTTTAAGCTCCGCGAGTGCGGCTTCAATGTCGGCGACGCGATAGGCCGTGTGATGGAGCTTCGTCGCAGCATCCCCCCGGAAGCGGGCGATCGGCGAGGCGTCGTCGAGCGGCCGCAGCAGCTCGACGAACGAGCCTCCCGCCTCCAAGCCCACCGCCTCTACGCCCTGATCGCTCACAATCTCGCGATAGACTTCTTTAAAACCAAGCGTCTCCGTATAAAGCCGCAGCGTCGCATCAAGATCTTTCACAACGATCGCCACATGGTCAATCTCCACTACTACGTGTCATCCTGAGCGAAGTCGAAGGACGAACCATCCACTACGCAACAACCTCCTTAGCGCGATACGTCCCAAAAACATCGCGCAGCACGTTGCAGATCTCGCCGAGCGTTGCGCCGGCATCGACCGCGTCGACGAACGGCGGCATCAAATTCTGCGCCCCTGCAGCGGCATCGCGGACCGCCGCCAGCGTTCGCGCAACGGACCCCGAATCACGCGAGGCGCGCAATGCCGCAAGCCCCTCGACCTGCTCGCGTTCGGCGCGCTCGTCAACGTGCTGCAAGGGAATCGGCGTCCCGGCCTCGTCTTCGGCAAAGCGATTGACGCCGACGACAACCTGCTCGCCCCGTTCGATTGCCTGCTGCGCGGCATAAGCCGAGTCGGCGATGCGCGCCTGCATCCAGCCGCTCTCGATCGCGGCGACGCTTCCCCCCATGGCGTCGACTTCGCCGATCAATCCCGTCGCGCGTTCGATCAACTCGTTGGTGAGCGTTTCAAGATAGTACGAGCCCGCCATCGGGTCGACGACGTCGGCGACGCCGGACTCGTACGCGATAATCTGCTGGGTGCGCAAGGCAACGCGCGCGCTCTCGGCGGTCGGCAGCGCCAGTGCCTCGTCCTTCCCATTGGTGTGCAGCGACTGCGTGCCCCCTAGGACCGCCGCCAGCGCTTGCAGCGCCACGCGTACGACGTTGTTCTCGGGCTCCTGCGCCGTCAGCGTCGAACCGCCCGTCTGCGCGTGAAACCGTAACGCCTGCGACCGCGGGTCGCGGCATCCGAACTCGTCGCGCGTTATTCGCGCCCAGAGATAACGCGCCGCCCTAAACTTCGCAATTTCTTCGAAGAAGTCGTTGTGGGCGTTCCAAAAGAACGAGATGCGCGGTGCGACGTCGTCCAGAACGATTCCCGCCTCCCGCGCGGCCTGCAGGTAGGCCTTGCCGTTGGCGAGCGTAAACGCGATCTCTTCAACGGCAGTCGAGCCAGCCTCGCGGATGTGATAGCCCGAAACAGAGATAGCATTCCAAAGCGGCACTTCGCGCGCGCAGTAGGACATCACGTCGGTTACCAGTCGCATGGATGGCTTGGGCGGGTAGATGTAGGTTCCGCGCGCGACGTACTCCTTAAGCACGTCGTTTTGCACGGTTCCCCCGAGCTTGGAAAACGGAATGCCCCGCCGGCGCGCGACCGCGAGATAGAACGCCAGCAGAATTGCCGCCGGCGCGTTGATCGTCATCGAGACGGTCACACGGTCGAGCGGTACGCCGTCGAGCAGCGCCTCCATATCCGCGATCGAATCGATCGCGACGCCAACTTTGCCGACTTCGCCGCGCGCTTGCCGTGCGTCCGAATCGTAACCCAACTGCGTCGGGAGGTCGAAGGCGACGGAGAGACCCGTCTGGCCGCGCTCGAGCAGATAACGATACCGCGCGTTTGATTCGGCCGCCGTACCAAACCCGGCATACTGGCGCATCGTCCAAAGCCGCCCGCGGTACATGTCCTTGCGAATCCCGCGCCCATACGGAAAGCTGCCCGGCTCACCGCGTTCGTGCGCTGCGCCTTCGACCTTATCGTAGACGGGCTCGATGGGGATGCCCGAGGCGTTAATATCGCGAGCCATTAATGCTGTCTACGCCGCGGCGACCGACCGTGCCCGCAGGTATTACATTTCAAAAAGAGTAATGGCCGCGGAGCTATGGAATCCACGATCACGACAAAGGGTCAGGCCACAATCCCGAAGGCAGCCCGCGAGCACTTGCGATTAAAGCCCGGAGATCGTGTAAAGTTTTTCCTCCACCCCAACGGCAGCGTTGTGATCCTGCCGAAGGTACCGGTCTCCACGCTCCGCGGCATCCTCAAATCGCGCCGTCGAGCCCCAACCATTGAAGAGATGAATCAAGCGATTGCCGAGGGTGCGACCGGTCTCCGCCGCTCGAAAAGACGCCGATGATCGGCCTCGACACCAACGTCCTCGTACGCTATCTGGTTCAAGACGACCCCGTTGCGTCACCGAAGGCCACAGCGATCTTGGAAAAGCAGCTTTCTGAGGAGACGCCTGGTTTCGTTAGTGTCGTTGTAACGGTGGAGATGTTTTGGGTGCTTGAGAGTTACTATGATTTTGCGCCATTCGACATCGCTGCAGCGTTGGAACGACTTCTCGCTGCGAATCACATTGTGTTCGAGGACGAACAAGAAGTCTTCGGTGCGCTGGCAGTCATCCAGGAGGGAACCGGCGATTTCGCCGACGCGCTCATTGCCGCGCTCGCGCATCGCGCGGGTTGCTCTCAGACGCTGACGTTCGATCGGAAAGCGCTGCGCATTCCTGGCTTCGCGTTAGCGTAATGTCATAATCGCCGAGCCGCTCTCTACCGTTGCTCCCGGCGCGACGTGTACCGCGCCCACTGAGCCGCTCTTATGCGCTCGCACTTCGTTCATCATCTTCATCGCCTCGATTATGGCTACGACTTGCCCTTCGTTGACCGCATCGCCTTTCGCGACTGCGAGTTCAACCACTAATCCGTGCATCGGCGAATGCACGACCTTGCCGTCGGAGGAGTTCGCGCGTTTGCGTATCGTGCGCAGGCGCGGCGCGGTAGGGCGTGACTCGACGCGCGGCATCGTCGCCGGCAAGCGCGGCCCCTCGACGGCGGCTGGCCGCAATGTCGCGGCGAACGGCTCGAGCGTCGCGGTGCCGTACGAGGCGTCGGCGACCTCCGGATTGTCGCAGAGCGCGCGCAACAGCGGCAGCGTCGTCGGCACGCCTTCAATAACGTACTCGTCGAGCGCGCGGCGCATCCGCGCGATCGCGTTTTCGCGCGTCGGCGCCCAGACGATAAGTTTGGCGATGAGCGAATCGTAGTCGGGTGGTATGGTCCAACCGGCGTAGGCGGCGGAGTCGACGCGCACGCCAAGCCCGCCGGGCTCGCGATAGCCGGTAATCGTGCCCGGCGCGGCCTGGAAGTTCGCCGCCGGATCTTCGGCATTCACGCGCCCCTCGATCGAGAAGCCGCGAAAAAAAATCTCGTCCTGCCAATATCCGAGCGGCTCGCCGGCGGCGACGCGGATCTGCTCGCGCACGAGATCGAGTCCGCTGACCATCTCCGTGATGGTGTGCTCTACCTGAATCCGCGTGTTCATCTCCAGAAAGTAGAAGGAGTCTCCGGAGACCAGACATTCGATCGTGCCGACAGAATCGTAGGCGATCGCCTTGGCCGCACGGACACCGGCATCGCGCATCGTCTCGCGCAGGCGGCTGGAGATGTGAGCAGGAGTCTCTTCCCACACCTTCTGATGGCGCCGTTGCAGCGAGCAGTCGCGCTCGCCGACGTGAACGACGTTGCCGTGTTTGTCCGCGAGCACTTGTACCTCGACGTGCTTCGGATTTTCAAGGTAATGCTCGGCATAGATCGTGTCGTCTTTGAAATACGCCTTGGCTTCGCGGCGCGCCGTTTCGAAGGCCGAGTCGACCTCATCGGGGGTCGCTGCGACCTTCAGGCCTTTTCCGCCGCCTCCGGCCGCGGCTTTGAACGCGATCGGCAAGCCATATCTCTCCGCGGCGGCACGCGCGCCGGCAACGTCGGCGATCGGGTCGAGGCCCCCCGGAACCGAGGGAACGTTCGCGTCACGCATCGCTTGGCGCGCCCGAAGCTTATCGCCCATAGCATCGATCGCGCCGGCGTGCGGTCCGATCCAGGTCAAACCTGCCGCAACCACACTGCGTGCGAACGCAGCATTTTCCGCCAGAAAGCCGTAACCCGGATGCACCGCCTCGGCGCCGGCCTCGCGCGCGCACTCGATCAATCGCTCGCCGTTCAAATAGCTTTGCGAAGGCGGAGCCGGGCCGATTTCGTACGCTTCGTCGGCCAGCGCAACGTGCAAGCCGGCGCGATCGGCCTCCGAATATACGGCGACGGTTGCAATCCCCATCTCGCGCGCCGTGCGAATGACGCGAACCGCAATCTCCCCTCGATTCGCAATCAGGATCTTAGAAAACAACGCTCACGTCTTGTCAGCATCAAATGATGGTGGGTACATTCCCATGGCGTGGTAGCCGGCGTCGACGAAGTGCACGTCGGCGGTGACGGCCGAGGAAAGGTCGGAGGCGAGGTAGACGGCTACGTTCCCAACGTCGTCGGCCGTTACGTTTCGTCGCAACGGCGCGACCTTCGGAACGACGTCGAGGATGCGCGAAAAACCTCCAACTTGACGCGAGCTGGCCGTTTTGATCGGGCCGGCCGAGATCGCGTTAACGCGAATGTCGCGATCGCCCAAATCAAATGCGATGTAGCGGACCGTCGCTTCGAGCGCGGCCTTGGCGATGCCCATCAGGTTATAGTTCGGCACGATTTTGGTCGCCCCGAGATAAGTCAGCGCAATGATTGAGGCGCCGTCCTGGAACGAATCACGCAGTTCGCTGACCAGCGCGATCAACGAATAGGCCGACACGTCGAGCGCCAGCGCGTATCCGGCTCGCGAGGTGTCGAAAACCTTTCCGGCGAGGTCCTCTTTGTTGGCAAAGGCGATGCAGTGAACCAGCACGTCGAGCGGGCCGAACTTATCGGCGAGCTCGTCGCGCATCGCCGTAAGCGAGACACCGTTGCTCACGTCACACTCAATCACCGGCCCCTTGCCCAGCTCGGCGGCGAGCTTCTCGACCTCGTCGCGTACGCGTTCGCCTTGATACGTCAGCGCAATCGAAGCTCCGTGCTGATGCAACTTGCGCGCGATGCCCGTCGCGATCGA
>Ga0182024_10008727_pt1 | contig 21228 bp, 16 predicted proteins | sample P32metaG_FD_120480 | JGI IMG/M metagenome (GOLD analysis project Ga0182024, IMG submission 120480) | Permafrost microbial communities from Stordalen Mire, Sweden - P3-2 metaG (Illumina Assembly) | ecosystem: Environmental > Terrestrial > Soil > Wetlands > Permafrost | place: Sweden: Stordalen...
AGGCTTGCATCGCGACCGCCACGTCGTAGGTCGGGACCACCGTGGTCAAGACCAGTTGCACGACCACGACGCCCAGCAACGAACCGATCGACGCGACCGCCCAGCTCACGCGCTGCCGATCGTTTCCGCGCGACGCACCGATCGCAAACGCGCCGGCAACGAGCACGAGCACTTGCGCCGCGCAGATCAGCCCCACCGCCCACATGCCGAACCAGATGGTTACCGGATCGAACCACGCCGTGCCGAGCGCGATCGCGCCCGCGACCCCGTACAACGCGAGCAGTGCGGCGGTCAGGTATGCGACACCATGAACGCCACGGCGCACGCGCGAGAGCGGACGGCCGAACAGCGAAGCGAACCCGACGAGGATAGCGAGCGACGCGGCGCCGAGGATCCCGCCCCAATTCAGCGCCGAGAACACCACGTCGAGCAGTGCCGACGGGGTCACGAGGTCTTGCAGTGCGATAGCGACGACGTAACAGGAGAGCGCGAGCGAGAGCAGGCGCGCCTCTTGCATTCCGGGCCGGCGCCAACCGATCAGCCCGCCGAAGAACGCCATCCACAGCAGGACCAGGTTGCCGATCCAGCCGTCCCATTGGGTTGGACGCGGATCGGGCACGACGATGGCGGTCCGGCGAACGCCGTTGCGCTCGACCGCGAGCGGGATTGCGTGGCGCGCGACCGGCGCCGCGATCAAGAAGACGCGATCGTCGAACGGGTTGGCGCGCAAGTCGACGTCGTCACCGCCCCGCAGACCCGCGCGCGCCGCCGGACCGGACGCCGCGACCGAGGCGATCTCGACGACGAACGGACGCCCGGCCGGCTGCAAGGTCCAGCCTGCCCGTCCGTTCCACTGCAGGACGTTCTCCCCCGCGAGCACCAGCAGAACCGTCGCGAGCGCGACACCCGCGGCGGAGACCAGCACTACCCGCCAAATAGCGGTGCTCCGTTCGGCGTCGGTCGTCGGCGTCAGTCTGCCTCGGTTTCTCCCGCCTCGGGCGCTTCGACTTCGCCGGCCGAACCGCCGGGGCCGCCGTGCGGTCCGACGCTGACATCGGGACTGGGTCCGACGGGCGCCTTGTCCTCGAACTGGTCTAGAGAACTCATGATCCCTCCAGGTTTCAAGCGTTCACCCGGACCCGCACCTTCCGCGAGCCCAGCAATCCACCCCTGGACGATTTACTCATCGCCGAATGGATCGTCGCTGCTCGGCGCCGAACCGCGCCGCGCGTCGATCCAGGCGCGCAGCCGCGCTTCGTCACCCTGGCTCGACGGATCGAAGTACGTGCGCTCACCGAGCGCGTCCGGCAGGTTCGACTGGAGCACGATCGCCGGCGGGAGATCGCCTTCGGCCCGCATCGCCGCGTAGTCGTCGTGCGCGTAACGATAGCCCTCGCCGTAGCCGAGGTTTTTCATCAGCTTGGTCGGCGCGTTGCGCAGATGCAACGGAACCGGGTCGTTGCGCGACTCTTGGACGTCGGCCTCCGCCGCGCCGAACGCGCGCCCGACGCTGTTCGACTTGGGCGCGGTTGCGAGGTACAGCGTCGCTTGCGCGAGCGCGAACTTGCCCTCGGGCATGCCGACGAAGTGCACGGCTTGCTGCGCCGCGACCGCGACGCCGAGGGCGCGCGGATCGGCCAAGCCGATGTCTTCGCTGGCGAGAATCACCAGCCGGCGCGCGATGAACATCGGATCCTCGCCCGCGTCGATCATGCGCATCAGCCAATACACCGCGGCGTCCGGATCACTGCCACGCACGGTCTTGATGAACGCGCTGACCGTGTCGTAATGCGCATCGCCGGACTTGTCGTACCCGGTAGCGCGGCGCTGCAGCGCGTCGGCGATCGTGCGTTCGTCGACGACGCGCGCACCGTCGTCGCGTTGCGGCGCGGACGCGGCGGCGAACTCGAGCGTGTTGAGCGCCGCCCGTGCGTCGCCGTTGGCCAGGTTCACCAGCGCTTCGCGCGCATCGGGCGTCAGGTCGACGTGCTGCGAGCCCAGACCGCGCTCGGCGTCCTGCAGCGCGCGCTCGATCAGCGTGCGCACATCGTCGTCACCGAGTGCGCGCAGCACGAAGACGCGCGAACGCGAGAGCAGCGCCGAGTTCACCTCGAACGAGGGATTCTCGGTCGTCGCTCCGATCAGCGTGACCGTCCCGTCCTCGACGTACGGCAGCACCGCATCTTGCTGCGCTTTGTTGAAACGGTGGATCTCGTCGATGAACAGCACGGTGCGCTTACCGGCGGCGCGCAGCTTCCCGGCATCGCTCACCAACCGGCGCAGGTCGGCCACGCCGGCGCTGACCGCCGAGATCGCGGCGAAGTGCGCGCCGGTCTGCCGGGCGATGATGCGCGCCAGCGTCGTCTTGCCGGTGCCGGGCGGTCCCCACAGGATCATCGACGGCACGTGATCCGACTCGATCGCGCGGCGCAGGGCGCGGCCCGGCCCGACGATCTGATCCTGGCCGACGAACTCTTCGAGCGTGCGGGGACGCATGCGCGCGGCCAGCGGCTCGTTCACGAGAGCCTGTCCCGAGCTTACCGAAGGGGCGCCGTTCTCATCACCGCCGTCGAAGAGACCGATCACATCGACCTTGTGCCGCACAGCATCAGGTGGGAAACGGCAGCCGGACGCGCCTGGGTTTGGGCGATGGCGAGACCGAGCCGGGTGCCGGCGTCGGAACGGGCTGCTTGATCATGATCGGTTTGCCGTCGGCGACGATGGCCTTGCTGTTGAGGTTGTAGTCGAGCACCTTGGCGGTGAGGACCGATGCGCCGTCGCTCGTCTTGACGTTGCCCTCGAGGTGCAGCATGCCGATGCCGCGGTTGAGCGTCCCGTGCTCGGCGTCGGCCTTACGCGCGCCTTGCTCGAAGTGCACGTGCCCGATCGCGGTGTAGATCTTCGCCTTCGAATCGATGTCGAGCTGATCGCAGGTCAGCGTCGACGGACCGCCTTTCGCATACTCGTCGTTCGTCTCGGCTTCCGGGGCTTTACCGTTGTCGTGGACGACGACGTTGCCGAACAGCGAGATCGTACCGCGCTTTTGATTCCCTTCGGCGCGATCGGCGGTCGCGTCGCTGCCCGGCCGCGCGAGCGAGACATGATGGGGCATGGAGAAATCACCATTGCCTTTGTACGAAATGTCGTCGGTTTCGATACGATAGTCCGGCGTCTCGAGCGACGGTAGCGCGGGCTTTGCCGATGCCGCGCCGCCGGGCGAAACGGCGGGTCCGGCCGACGTCGCGGGCGAGGGTGCGGGCGTGGGCGCCGGACTCGGAGCGGGCGTCGGGGCGGCGCCCGCGCAGATCGCAACGAGCGCAATGGCTGCCAGCGACGCGAACGCGAACGGACGCATCGCTACGGCTTGCGCGTCGGTGCCGGCGACGCGGGCTTGTGCTGGTTATTCTTCGGCGCCGGCGCGTGCTTGGGCGCGGCGGTCGGTGGCGGCTGTTGCTGCTGCTGGTTCACCGGCTGCGTCATCACGGCGGGATTACCGTGGACTTCGGCGTTCTTGTTGTTGAGATCGTAGTCGACGTTTCCGGCCGAGAGCGTCGAACCATTGTCGGTCAGCTTGACGTCGCCCTCGAGATGGAGCGTTCCGGTGGCACGGTTGAGGATCGCCTTGTCCGATGTGCCCGTACGCGCTCCTTGCGCGAAGTGCACGTGACCGGTCGCGACGTAGAGCTTCGCGCGCGTGTCCAGGTCGAGCTGATCGCAGGTCAACGTCGCGGGACCGTTGCCACGATACGCAGCGTCGCCCGCTTCGTTCGCGTTGCCGCTGTCGTGCACGACGACGTCGCCGAACAACGTCGCGGTACCGCGCTTGGAGTTGCCGGTTGCGCGATCGCCGATCGCATCGGTACCGGGCCGTAAGAAATGCACGCGGTGCGGCATCGTGAAATCGCCGCTGTTGAAGTTCCAGTTCGTGCTATCGGTTTCGATGCGGTAATCCGGCGTCGCAATCGAACCGCCGGTGTTCGCCGCCGGTGCCGCCTGTGGGGGAGCGCCCGGCTGCGGGGGTGCTCCGGGCCGCGGCGTCGCGTTCTGGGGCGGGGCGGCGAGCGCAAGCGAACCGGCACCGATCGCGAGGACGGCGCTGAGCGCACACGATGCCAGCCGGCGGCGAGTCATGACGGCTATTGTACGGCCCCGGGGCTCCGACGGTCCTGGGTGGGTGTCGCGCCTCGTCCTAGAACCGGTGGCGGTGGTTGCTCGAATATCCGACCCGTTGACCGGTGCCGATCGCGACGCACGACATCGGATCCTCGGCCACGATGACCGGGATCCCCGTGACCTCGCCGAGTAGCGTGTCGAGTCCGCGCAAGAGCGCGCCGCCGCCGGTCAGGATCACGCCGCGATCGATGATGTCGGCGGCCAGCTCGGGAGGTGTTTTTTCCAGCACCGACTTGACCGCTTCCACGATTGCCTGCACCGGCTCGGAAAGCGCTTCGCGTACTTCTTCCGAGGTGATCTTGACCGTCTTGGGCAGCCCGTTGATCAGATCGCGTCCGCGAATTTCCATCGCCAGCTCTTGTTCGAGCCGGTACGCCGAACCGATCTTGATCTTGATCTCCTCGGCCGTGCGCTCGCCGATCATCAGGTTGTAGACGCGACGAATGTGACGGATGATCGCTTCGTCGAGCTTGTTGCCCGCGACGCGAATCGATTGTGAAACGACGATGCCGCCCAGCGAGATCACCGCGACGTCGGTCGTGCCGCCGCCGATGTCGACGACCATGTTGCCCGACGGCCCGTCGATCGGCAGGCCCGCGCCGATCGCCGCCGCCATCGGCTCTTCGATGATGTCGACCGACTTTGCACCGGCCAGCTTGGCCGCGTCGCGCACTGCGCGCTCTTCGACCGAGGTGATCTCGGCCGGGACGCAGATCACCACCGACGGCTTGGGCCGGAACAGCGTGCTCAGCCACGAGCGCTGGCGGGTGACCTTCTTGATGAAGTAGCCCAGCATCGCTTCGGTGACTTCGAAGTCGGCAATGACGCCGTCTCTCAGCGGCCGAATCGCTTGAATGTTGCTCGGCGTCTTTCCGAGCATGAGCCGCGCTTCTTCACCGACCGCGAGGGTCCGGTTGGTGCGGACGTCCTTTGCCACCACCGATGGCTCGCGTAAGACGATCCCTTTGCCTTTGACGTAAACGAGGACGTTGGCGGTACCTAGGTCGATCCCGATATCGATGATACTACTCCAGAAACTCGCGCGGACTGCGCGCTCCATACGGCGGCGCCGTCGTTCAAAACGGCCTTATGACGTTCGGGCCCGGCGTCCCGATTCCCCAGAGGATGCCTCCCGGTTGCTTCGCCGGGCAGCAAATCGGCGCCGGACCGCCGCGCCGGGGGCCGTCAGACGTAATCGCGCAGCGTCAGGCTGACGGCGCGCGCCGTCCCGTCCTTGGCGACAACCTGCAGGCTGACCGCCGTTCCGGGCGCGCCGCGCAACAGGTCGCGCACCGCTGCTAGGCCGAGCGTTCCTCCATCGTGGCCGTCGACCGCCGCGAGCACGTCACCGCGCATGAGTCCGGCGGCCGCTGCGGGCGTGCCCGGCCGAACGTCGGCGACGACGATCTTCCCGCCTTGCGTAATCAGAAAGGTGCCGGACCGATCGTATGTATCGCGCGTCGCGAACCCCGCATCAGGTACGAACGCGACCGTTTGGCGTGCGTAGTCGAACGTGACCGCGAAGCGCTTGAGCACGCCGGCGCCGATATTGCCCGCATAGAACGGATCTGCGAACGCGCCCTGCTTCTGCGTGCTCAGATCAGCGATGACGTCGGGGATCGTGTAGCCCGCGATCTGCACCGTTGCGCGCCCGAGCCGGCCCAGCGACGCACCGCCGACGCCGAAGCCGTTCGCACCGACGGCAGTCGCGTTCGGCGGCACGATCGACGAATGCGCCGCGAGGAACGGACTGAGCACGGTGACCCCGATACGGCTGCCGGTGTCGAGCACGCAGTGATCCGCGAAACCGTCGATCGCGCAGTCGACCATCACGTGGCCGCCGTTGAACGAGAACGGGATCGTCTTCCCCTGCGCCACCGGCCGCGCCGCGTCCGGCGTGCGCAGCACGACGGTGTTCGTGCCGTAGTCGAACGTCGTCACGAAACGCGCGAGTACTTCGAAGCCGATCAGCCCGTCGACCGGCTTGCCGCTCGACATCCCAAAACCCGCGTGCACCGGTCCAACGACAAAGCCTTGTTTGCGCAGCGTCGCAGCGCCGACGCCCAGCGCATCGACCGTCGCAAACTGGATGGCCTCGGTAGTGGAACCGACGCCGCTGCCGGCCCCGCCGCCGCCCGCTCCCAAACCGAGCTGTTTGGCGACGTCGGCGTCGATGATGTTCTGGCCGCCGGTGTCGAACAAGAACAAAAACGGTCCTTTGCCGTCGATCATCACCGGTAACGCGACGTGGTTGTCGACGAGCTCGAACGGAATCGTCGTGGTCCCGGACGGCAGCGTAAAATCGGTGACGTGCTCGACCGGCCGGCGCAATCCGCCGGCCGCATCCGGATCGTTCGCGACGGTGGTTGTCGCGGTGAACGTTGTCACGTTCCCGTCGGCGTCCGACGTCTGCGAGAACGGCACGCGCAGACCGTCGACGGTGCGGTAGTCGGCGTAGGTGGTGGTCGTCGTGCTGACCCCGATCGTGGCCACCATGCGAGTCGGCAGGTGCGTCGTCACGTCGAACCAGAGCTCGAACGGCAGGCTTCCTTTCGGCGCGACTTGCAAAATGTCGTAGCGACCACCGCCATCGCTCTTTTCACCGAGCGATGTGACGACCGCGCCCCCGCGATCCGGGGTCCATAACAGATAGCGATTCATATAGACGGCGTCGATCGCGACGTAGAGCGCCGCGCGGCCGCCTTCGTCCCACACGATCCCGCTCGCGTCTTCGTTCCACGCGTGCGTCCCGTCGTAGCCCTGGCCTCCCCCGACTGCGCCCGCGTCCGCGTACTGCGCGTAGCCTCCGTTTCGCAGGTCGGTCCACGATTCGCCCGTGCCGCGCACCCCGACGAGCGTCACCGTGCCGCGTTGGTGCAGCGACCGAACCTTCGGCAGCGCACCGATGCCGAGCGCGCTTCTCGACGCGCTCAGGATCGCATCGACTTTGCCGGAGTTCCCGGCCTGCGCACCCGCCGGCCCGGCGCTCGCAAGAAAAAGCGAGGCAGCGATTGCCGCGGCGGTGCGGAGCATGCGCGATTCGTTCACGCGACACGTACGCGCCCCTGCGGGCGAAGTTTCAGACGCTCGGGTAGACGCTGGTCTCGAAGGTTCCGGTCGGCTCGCTGAACGGGATGATACCGCTTGCTCGTTGGACCTGCCCGCCCAGCGCGGCGAGCGTCTCTTCGAGCCGCTCGTAACCGCGGTCGATGTATTCCAGGCCGATGATCTCGGTCTCACCGACCGCGGCGAGTCCCGCCAGCACGAGCGCCGCGCCCGCGCGAATGTCGGGCGCTTCGACCGGCGCACCGGAAAGCGTCACGACGCCTTTGACCAGGGCGGTGTTGTTGTCCATCGCGACGCGGACGTCGGCGCCCATGCGCACCAGTTCGTTGACGTACGAGAAGCGCGCGTTGAAGATCGACTCTTCGACCACGCTCACGCCGGGCGCCGTGCACAGGAACGAGAGCATCTGCGGCTGCAGGTCGGTCGGAAATCCCGGATGCGGCGCGGTGACGACGTCGGTGCCGCCCTTGATCGTACCGGCTTGGACGCGAACCCAGTCGTCACCGGACGTGATCTCGGCGCCGCACTCGGTCAGCGCGAGCTGCAACGCGGCGACGTCGTCGGGGCGCGTCGCTTTGACGGTGACGTCGCCGCGCGTCACGGCGCCTGCGATGAGCAGCGTGCCGGTTGCGATGCGATCGGGGATGATCTCGTACTCGACGCCACGCAGCGCGCTCACACCGGTGATGCGCAGCGTGTCGCCACCGACACCGGCGATCTTCGCGCCCATCGCGATCAGGAAGTTCGCCAGGTCGACGACTTCGGGTTCCATGGCGGCGTTGTGCACGATGGTCTCACCGTGCGCGGTGACGGCCGCCAGCATCGCGTTCTTCGTCGCGCCGACCGACGGCATGCGAAACTCGATGTCGCCGCCCTGCAGTCCGGCGGGGCCCGCGCTGGCGATCAAATAACCGTGGGCGACCGAGACGTCGGCACTGAGCGCGCGAAACGCCGCTTCATGCATGTCGGTCGCGCGCGTGCCCAGGATGCAGCCGCCGGGAAGCGGCACTTCGGCGCGACCGAAACGGCCGAGCAGCGGCCCGCACAGATCGAACGACGCGGCCAGCTTGCGCACCAGCGTGTACGGCGCGCGATACGTGTTGACGTTGGCCGCGTCGATGGTGACCGTATTGCGGCCTTGCATCGACACGCGCGCGCCGAGCGCCTCGAGCAACGACCACATCACCGAGACGTCGGTGATGCGCGGCACGCGGTGCAACGTGACTTTCCCGCGCGCGAGCAACGCCGCCGCCATGATCGGCAGCGCGGCGTTCTTGGCCCCTTGCACTTCGACGCTGCCTTCGAGGCGAGCACCGCCGAAGACGCGTAAGGTGGTGTCGAGACGGTCCAGCACGTTCACGCAACGCTCCAGCCGACGACCGGCTCGAGCGGTGCGGTCTGTGCATCGTGCGCGCCGCCGGTAAACGTCGCTTGCAACCGGCCGTCGACCGCGACGCCGATCTGCACGGTGAACGAACGCGTTCCATCGACCTCGCGCATCCGGGCGCGCGCGCTCTCGGCTTGGCCGAGATAGCGGCCGCCGTCGGCGTCGACGAACCGAATGTTGCCGTCGGGATAGAAGCCGAAGGTGAACGTGCCGCCGGCGAACGCGCCACGGGCGAGTTGGGTGGTGTCGTCGGCGAACTCGGTGATGAAGCGCGGCAGCGCGCCGTTGGATTCGGGCGCCGAGCGCGGGGGAGGCGCCCCGAACCGCGGTCCGCCGTTGACCGTCGTCGCAGAATGGATGGTGGGCGCGCGCGGCGGCTCGACGGGCTCGGCCACCAGCTCGGCAGCCTGCGCAGGCGGCTCGGCGGCCTGCGGGGGAGCAGGCGGCGGGGAGGGCGCGGCCGGCTGAGGGGCCGCCGCGACCGGAGGCGGGGCGGCGGTCGCCATCGTCGGCGGCGGTTCCGGCGCGATCGGCGGTTCGGGGGCCGGAGGGGTTTTCGCCGGCTCTTCCTTGTCGCGGTCGAGGACGTGTTCCATCATCCACAGACAAAGGCCCAGCGCGGCGAGTTGGACTCCGACTGCGGCCGCGAAGACCCAGAGCGGCGTACGTTTCATTCCGGCCACATCCTTCGGCATCCGACCCGATGTTTCTTAGCGCACTTCCCCGTAAACGATAGGTCTACCGTACCGTCGTCCGAGCGAGGGCTCCATGGCACGCAGCATTATCGCACCTGCCGAGCGCGTCACCAACCTGCGTTGGGGGATCGCCCTGATCCTCGGCTTCGGCGTTCTGATCAACTACATCGATCGAGGCGCGCTCTCGGTCGCGGCCAAACCGCTGCACGACGAGCTGGGCATGGGACCCGAGCAGTTCGGCATCCTGAGCAGTGCGTTTTTCGCGGTATACGCACTCTCGCAGATCCCGATCGGGTACATTCTCGACCGGTACGGCGTGACCGTCGTCTCGCGCGTCGGCGCGTTCTTGTGGAGCATCGCGTCGGCATGCACCGCACTGGCACCGAACTTCGGCCTCATCTACGCGGCGCGGCTCTTCCTCGGACTTGCCGAGGCACCGACGTTCCCAGCGAACGCGAAAGCGGTCGGCTACTGGTTCCCGCGCAGCGAGCGCGGGCTCGCGACGTCATTGTTCGACGCGGCGGCAAAGCTTTCGAACGCGATCGGCGTCCCGTTCACGGCGTGGCTGCTGATCATGTTCGGCTGGCGCGGCATGTTCTGGACGACGGCGGCGCTGAGCCTGGTGTTCTTCGCGCTGTTCTACATCTTCTATCGCAACCCGAGTGAGGACAAACGGCTCACCCATGCCGAGGCGACCCATATTCGCGAGGGCGGCGGTGAGCCCGAAACGCCGGCGACCGGCGGCCCGAAAGGCGCGAGCCTGTGGTATTTGCTCAAGCAATCGAAGGTGTGGGGGCTGACGATCGGCTTCGCGGCCTACGGTTACCTGTTCGCATTTCTGCTCACGTGGCTGCCGTCGTATCTGCAGAGCACCTTTCAGATCAACATCCTCAAGGCCGGCGGGTACGTGCTGCTGATCTGGGGCGTCGGGACGCTGACCGATTTGATCGTCGGCGGCTGGCTAGTCGATTACCTCATCAAGCGCGGCATGGACGCGAACCGCGTGCGCAAGACCGTCTTGATCGCCGGTCTCGTGCTGGGTTTCGCCGTCATCGGGGCCGCGTACACCAAAGACATCAACGTCGCGGTCTTCTGGATCACCGTTGCCGTTGCCGGCATCTCGTTCCACGCGCCGGTCGGCTGGTCGATTCCGGCGTTGATCGCGCCCAGCAACAGCACCGGCCAAGTCGGCGGCATCATGAATTTCCTCAACAACGTCGCCGGCTTCTTCGCGCCGACGATCACCGGGATCATCGTGGCGCGAACCGCGTCGTTCAACGCGGCGCTGATCACAGCGGCAGTCATTCTCATCGTCGGTATCTTCTCGTACGTCGTCGTACTCGGCCGCATCGAGAAAATTCCCGAGCCCGCCTGATCGATCGTGCCGACCACCACTGCGAAGACGGCGCCGCACGGAAAACACCGGCCGGTCGCCGCGCCGCGCGCGTCGACGACCGATACGGCCGGCGTCGTGGTCGGCGTCGACCTCGGAACGTCAGCGGTCAAGGTGCTGGCGGCGACGACCAGCGGGCGCGAGATCGCCTCCGGCTCGCAATTCTACGGGCTCGAAACGCCGCAAGCGGATTTCGTCGAGCAGAACGCCGACGTCGTCTACCGCGCGACGATGCACGTGCTCGCCGACGTGCTCGCCGACGTCCGCCTGCGCGGCAGCGAGGTTGCGGCGATCGGTTTCTCCAGCGCGATGCACGGCGTGCTGTGCGTCGACGACGCCGGCGAGCCGATCTCGAATGTCATCACCTGGATGGATCGCCGCGCGCATGCGGTCGCCGACAAGTGGCGGGCCGACGGCGTCGCGCTCGAGCTCTACCGCTCGACCGGCGCACCCATGCACCCGATGCTGCCCCTCGCGAAGCTCCGCTGGCTGGCCGAGAACGATCCCGATACCTTCGCCAGGGCTCGCCGCTTCGTCGGTCTCAAAGAGCTCGTCGTCTTTCGCTGGACCGGCGAATGGCTGATCGATCACGGTATCGCGTCGGCCACCGGGATGTTCGATCTGCGCACGCGCGATTGGCATCCGCGCGCGCTCGAATTGGCCGGAATCGCGCCCGAGCGGCTGTCGCGACCGGCCCTGCCGACGACCACGCTGCGCCGGTTTCGACCGGCGATCGCCCGCGAGCTCGGCCTCGCCGAGCCGACCGCGATCGTGCTCGCGTCGTCCGACGGCGCGCTGGCGAACATCGGCGTCGGCGCGAACGGTCGCGCCGACCTCGCGCTCACGCTCGGCACGTCGGGCGCCGTGCGCATCCTGTGCGGCGAGCCGATGCTCGACGACCGCGCGCGCACGTTCTGCTATTGCGCCGACGACACGAACTACATCGTGGGCGGTCCGACCAGCGCCGCCGGCGCGTCGCTCGACTGGATCTTCGGTCTGCTGCTCGACGAGCTGCCGATGGATCGGCGCTTCGCGCGCGCCGTCGAGCTGGCCGAACAGATTGCGGCCGGCGCGGACGGCCTCGTGGTGCTGCCGTTCTTCGCCGGGGAACGCGCGCCGTACTGGAACAGCGCGCTGCGCGGCGCGTTCGACGGACTCGATCTCGCCCACGACCGCCGCACGATCTTGCGCGCGGCGTTCGAAAGCGTCGTGTTCGGCGTGTACGCGGTCTACGACGTCGTGCGCGACCTCGCGCAGGATGCGCAACAGCTCTTGCTCACCGGCGGCCTGACGAAGTCGCCGCTGGTGCGGCAACTGCTCGCGGACGTGTTCGGACTCCCGGCGGTACAGCCGCGCGAGCAAGAAGCGTCGGCCTTTGGTGCGGCGCTCGTCGCGGCGCAGGCGATCGGTCTGGTGAACGACGCCGCGGCCGCAGCCCGCGCGGTCGGATACGATGCGCCCACGCAGCCGAATCCGGCGCTCGCATCGACCTATGCCATCGCGTTCGAGCGCTACCGGCGTCACATCAACGCGCATCTTCCGCTGGTCGGCTAACGACCCGCTAGATGTTGGCGTTCAGGAACGCGATCACGCGGTCGAAGGCGAGCTTCGTCGGATGGCCCGGTACGTCTTGAAAATCGTTGGTAAGTACTGAATGCGCAGCCTTGGGAATATTGTGCGCCGGATCGGGTGAAGTGATCTCGATCCGCGTAAGGCGCTGGCCGAGCAGTTTCTGGTACGTGTCGAAACGGGCGCTTGGACATATCCAATCGGACGTGAACCTAAGAGCAACGACTGGTGGTCCGCCCTGGGCGACGAGCTCTTGTTCCGCAGGCGTAAGGTGAATGGCAGCCGCGTTCGTCGTCAGCGGCAACACGAAGGGAAGCGACGGTTCGGACATCACCGGAGCACGGACGATGCCGCCGGTTCCAATGGTCAGAGACAAGGCGAAGCCGCCGGTGATGCACAGGCCCACGGCTCCGACGGCATCGCCTCCACACTCCCGGTGAAAGTCGATGCACAGTTGGCGCAACCAATCCACGATCGGACTCGAGCCGTTCGCGGCGAATACACTGAACTCACGGCTCACGCACAGCTTTGCCGCCATCTCGGTCGTGATCAGTGGCGTCGATGCCGCGCCGTCGGTCCCGAACAAACTCGGCATTGCGATCGAAAAGCCCGCCGCCACGAGCCGGTCGGCGAGCTCGACGACTTTCGGCGTCATACCTGGAATCTCGTGCATCAGCACGATGCCTCTGCGCCCGTTTCGACGGTAATAGACGTGCCGTTGTTCGCCCAAGAACGTGCGCTGCTCTTGGGTGTAGTCACTGAGCGGCATCGACGGCGCCCTTAGAGTGCGGCAGCGAGCAGGGTAGCATATGCGATCTCGTCGTGCGTGACATCACCATGGCTCGTGATGATGTTGTCTCCATTCAAATTGCGCACGATGTTTGGCGCTACAATCTGCGAATAGACCGTACCGACCGGTCCGAGGGTGTCGCCGAACGCTTCAGGTGTCGTCTGCGCTCCGTCGCCGCCCATGCCGCCGAACGGATTGATCCAGACACCTTGGCCTATTTGGTGGGCAAGCGCCGACGCGAGCGGATAAGCTAGGCCGACGGCGATGTCGTGCACACTGTGGGTGATCTGGATTTCTTTCGCGACCTTTTTTCCGGTCAAGACGCCGCGAAAGACCCCATCGGTGTTGCCTTGATAGTTCTGCGCCATGCCGTAGTGCGAATAGGCGGCTTCGAGCAGCATCATCGACGACGCTTGATGCCCTGCGCCGCCCGACAATGCGTTCGCCACCGCCGTTACTAGCCGGCCGCCGAAGCTGTGGCCGATCAAATGGATCTTCACGTTCGGGAGCGCGGTGATCGCTTTGACGACCGTTTGCGCCACGCCCGTGCGCCCGACGATACCGGCGCGCTCCTTCATCGTGTAGTAGGTCGTCAGGTTGGCGAGCACGAGCGCGGCGTTCTTTATTGCTGCCAACGGATTGAATCCGGCAGCCGCTCCGATTGCCGCCGCGCCACCGGTACTCTTCGCTGCCGCAGCCGCCGCCGGGCCGACTTGCAAGTTCGCGACGATCTGTCCGAGGACGACGTGACCGGGGGTCGCACTGGCGGTCGCGAGTCCCGCATCCAAACCGGGATCGGGTTCCTGCGGCGCATGCGGAATCGCCGCAGTGACTGCCGCCACGAAGTCGTCCTGCGCACTTTGGCTGACACTCAAGAACGGAATCTGAGTGATCGCGTGATCGAGCAGCGCGCTGGCTACCGGATCGTTCGCGACCTCCTTGAGTGCTGAGAGCTGGTCAGCGATCGCTGCGTCGATGACACTCGTGCCGACGCCGGCTCCGGCTCCGGCGCCGGCACCGGGGCCGACAGCCGATGCAAACGCAGCCTCGTCAAATTTTTTCGACGGCCAGATCACGGCCAGGGCAAATGCGTTTGCAATCGGGAAGGCTGGCACGCGGCCGGCAACACGGCCCATAGCGGTGAAGAAGTTCGTGTAGAGCGTGTCGGCCTCGGTCTCGTCGTTGTTCCAGCCGTGCGAGATTACGAATAGGTCACTCGGCGCCAGCCGCGTGATGTCGGCGATGAACGCCGTTTCCTCGACCGTCGCGGCAACGCCCGACGCATCATAGTGGACCTTGTCGGCGTTCATCGGGCCATATTTTTGCATGTCGTCCTTTCTTAAACCGACTGAATCGCGCGCATGAGGTCTACCAAGCCGGCACCCTGGAACGTACGATCGCGGCCGAGATCGGTCGCCGACTTCATCAAGATGTCCTTGAGTTCGGACGGTCGTCCGATGTACTCGCGGCGTATGGAGAGGAATCCGGCGATGATGCCCGACACGTGCGGAGCCGCCATGCTCGTGCCCGTATCTTCTTTGTAGCTATAGTCATTGCCCGGCACGACCTTCGGCGCTGTGGCGTCGGATTCGATGACAGTTTGCGGCGTCCGGCTCTGCAGCGACGCGCACGAGATGATCCGCTCACCTGGCGCAAGCACGTCCGGCTTGAGCCGGCCGTCACCCGTCGGACCTTTCGAGGAGAAGTACGAGACGCCGTACAGATGCGGCGCCGTCCGATGCGTCGAGCCGACCGTGATCGCGTACTCGGCATTTCCTGGATCGTTGATCGACATTGTGATGCCTTGCGTCGTCGCTCCCGCATACTCGGTCGCGAAATAACCGTAGCCGGAGTTGCCTGCGGCCACGACGACCGCGACACCGGACTGCACGAGTCGGTTGACTTCGATGCATATCGGGCTCTGTCCACAGGCGAACCATTCGGGATCGAACGGATAGCCGAGGCTCAGATTGATGCCGTGAACCAAGATGTTGCGACCGTAGTCGTTCCACTGCTGAATCTGATCGATGGCCCTGATCAACGCGCTCACCCGACCTGTTGCATCATCCTCGAGCACGCGCAAGCTAACGATCGCACACCGCGGCGCCATACCGGCGATCGCATCGAGCTCTTCGGCGCGCTTTTCTTCGGCGCCGGCTTCGTTGAGGCTCGTCACGATCGCGACTGCCTTGGCTGAGGCGTCCTTGGGCCACGTGCCTGCGATGATTCCGGCGACGTGCGTCCCGTGACCGCACGCATCTTGTATCGCACCGGCGTCGCCAACGGCCCCCGGGCGAAAGTCCTTGTGGGCAAGCGGTGCGCGCCTGTCCATGTCGACATTGCCGTACTGCGCAAAATGCGGGTGCGAAGTGTCGACACCCGAGTCCACCACCGCCCACGTGATGTTTTTACCGTCGGCCGAAAATGCGATACGGGCGGCGTCAGCCTTGACCGTTGCCACCGACTCCGTGATGAGCGCTTGAATCTTCGCGTCTTCCCAGATGCGATAGATTGCGCGGTCGGGCGGCTCCGGCCGACGATCGAGGTCGACCAGCGCCAGGACCGCATAGCCGCTCATCTTCGCAAAGACGTACGGATGCGTTGCACTTTCCTCAATACCAACCCCTACGGTCTGCGACGGATCGCGCGCCTGAATCGCGAGGACCTCGTCACGCACGCGAGAGCGTGCTCCAGCAGTCGTCAACCGGACGTCGAGGTGAATGATGACCGAATACAGATCACGCGGACTTCGCCGCAGGGCTGACGCGAGTGGTTCGGCGATGACGCCGCTGATGAGATTGCCCGCGTCGAAGTCTTTCGAGCGCTGCTGGATGTCGGTGTTGAGCGACATGTGCGCGATTGGCAGGTGGGGATCGTCTGCAAGACTCACGATCCACTCTATCGTGAGAAGCGCGAATATGTAGGGCGCGATGACGGGTTCCTGACCGTCGCGAATCGCGACCTCGGCGCCGGCGAGTTCGCGGATCGCGGAAGCCACCACTTGGTAGCGCGCCGCTAAGTCAGTATACGGGTCCGCCGCGTCGCGCGCCAACCCAATCTCGATGACGACATCTATAATACCGTCCGCCGACGAAGCCAGGAGACGAGCACGCAGGCGCTCGCTGATCCGTCCGACCGCCATAACCACCCCAGTACATTACTCGCAAGGTCCGCGCACACGCCGGCGCGGACTCGATCTATTAAGTTTCGGTTGCCCTGCTCCTTCGGACAATCATGAAAGATTTATGAATTTAAGTGGTCGAGCCGCGCAGGCGGCGTGAGGAATGCGTTGAGCGCGTACCAGAAGCGTTCACGGTTGTAACCGAGCACCAACGAGTGCGCGGCGCCCGGAATGACGACGAATTGCTTGTCGGCGTTCGGCAACAGCTCGAAGAAGCCGATCAGATCTTCCTGCGTCGAGATGCCGTCGTACTCACCACGCGCCATGAACACCGGTCCGTGCAGCGCTTTCGGATCGACCAGCGGGAGCTTGGTGACCATGTCGAGATAGGTCCCAGTCGGGACCGTGTCACCGTATTTCGCTTCGGAATCGGCGAGCGCGTCGCCGACCGCCGGATCGGCCGTCCCCGCCTTGTCGCGGGTGAAGATGCTGCGATAGAGCTCGCGGGTCGCGGGCCGCATGTTGTGCGTGCGATAGAATTCGACGTCCTTGGCGCGGTCCGCCAACGTCGGCGAGCCTTTGCCGGTCCAGGTGAATGCCGATAGCCCGAGTCGCGCGACGGCATCCGGCGCTGTGACGGCGAACGCGGCGGCGCGAATTCCGCCCGACGACTCGCCGAAGAAATGCGCCGACGAGCGTCCCGTCTCGCGCCGCACGACCTCCATCGCTGCACGCAGGTCGGCGACGCCGCTCGCGATGTCGGAGTTTCCCGCCGTGCGGTCGGAGCGTCCGTAGCCTTCGTGATCCATCGTCCACACGTCGAAGCCGTAGGCCACGAACGCATCCATCATCGAGTAGTTCGCCGGACCCGGCACGGTGAGATCGAACGTCGAGACCGCGCCCATCGACGAGCCGTGCACCAGGAACAGCACGGGCTGTTGCGCGTCGGATGCCGGCCGCGCGATACGCCGCCGCCGATAGACGGCCAGCTTGACGGCGCCCTTGTACGCCCAGTACATGTCGCTGCGCAGCGACGGCTCCGCCGCTCCCGCCGGCGGTGTCGCGGCGCCGAACCACACCAGCGCACCGGCCGCCGCACCAAAATCTGCCCGTTTCACGACGTTTGTCGTTGGCGACGATACGACGGCAACCCCGCCGCGCCGGGCGCGGTCATGCGTCATCGGCATGGCGGGGATGAAGACGCGCGGGAGCGCGACGGTATACGTGGCGTTGGCCGTGCTCGCGCTGGTGTGGGGTTACACCTGGGTCACCATCAAGATCGCGACGGAGAGCGCGTCGCCGCTGTTCGTCGCGAGCGCGCGGCTGTCGGCCGCAACGCTGATCCTGTTCGTCGTTCTCGCGCTGACCAGACGTTCGCTCGCGCCGACGCCGTTCGTGCCGACGCTCGTCCTCGGTTTGCTGCAGACGTCGGGCTGGACGCTGCTGCAAACGATCGCCGTCTCGCAGGGCGGCGCCGGCAAGTCGGCCATGCTCGGTTACACGATGCCGTTCTGGGCGGCCCTGTTGGCGTGGCCGTTTCTGGGCGAGCGCATCACCCGACTGCGCTGGGTCGCGCTGGCACTGGCCGCGGCCGGCCTCGCGTTCGTCGTCGCGCCGCTCGAGCAGAGCGGTCTGCGCGCCGACGCGCTCGCGGTGCTCGCCGGCGTGTCGTGGGGCGCGAGCGCGGTGTACGCCAAACGGCTGCGCGCGAAATACGACGTCGATCTGCTTGCGTTGACCGCGTGGCAGCTGCTGTGGGGCACGATCCCGCTGGTCGTGCTGACGCTGCTGCTTCCGGCGCCGATCCACTGGAACGCATCGTTCATCGCGGCAATGGCGTTCATGTCGGTCGGCGGCGGCGCGCTGGGCTGGTTTCTGTGGATGTTCATTCTGTCGCGGCTGCCGGCGGGCGTCGCGGGCATCGCCTCGCTCGCGACGCCGGTCGTCGGCGTGTCGGCCGCCGCGATCCAATTGCGCGAGATTCCGTCGGCCGGGGAGCTGATCGGGATGGTGCTGATCGTCGTCGCGCTCGTCGTCAACGCGGTGTCGACCCCGCCGCGGAGTCCGACCATGCAAGCCGAAGCGCTCGTCGGCGAGTAGCGGCAAGACCCCGGCGCCCGTTCCGACAATACTGTCTTCACCCAGCCCCCGCGAGGAGAACACGTGTCCCACGTCACCGGCATCCACTTCCTCCAGGTTCCCGGACCGACCAACGTCCCCGAGCGCGTGTTGCGCGCGATGGACCGCGCGGTCATCGACCACCGCGGTCCGACCTTCACGCGGCTGGCGCTCGAAACGATCGCGGAGCTCAAGCCGGTCTTCGGGACGCGCGGGACGATCGTGATCTACGCGGCATCGGGAACCGGCGGCTGGGAAGCCGCGCTGGTCAACACGCTCTCGCCGGGCGATCGCGTGCTGATGGCGGAGACAGGTCAGTTCGCGACGCTCTGGAGCAAGCTCGCGACGCGGATCGGGCTCGAGGTCGAGCTGATTCCCGGCGACTGGCGGCATGGCGTCGATCCCGACGTGATCGGCCAGCGGCTGAGCGACGATCGTGCGCACGCGATCAAAGCGGTCTGCGTCGTGCACAACGAGACCTCGACCGGGATCACCAACCGCGTCGCCGGCGTGCGCGCCGCGATCGATCGCGCGAACCATCCGGCCTTGTTCATGGTCGACGCCGTGTCGTCGCTCGCCTCGCTCGATTTCCGCCAGGACGAGTGGAAGATCGACGTGACCGTCGGCGGTTCGCAGAAGGGCTTGATGCTGCCGCCGGGCCTCGCGTTCAACGCCATCTCCGACAAGGCACTGGCGGCGTCGAAAACGTCCCGGCTGCCGAAGTCGTATTGGGCGTGGGACGACATTATCGCCGCCAACGCGGACGGGTTCTTCCCCTATACGCCGGCGACCAACATGCTGTACGGCTTGCGCGAAGCGGTGCGCATGCTCCAAGAAGAGGGCTTGCCGAACGTGTTCGCGCGCCACGCGCGGCACGGTGAAGCGACGCGGCGCGCGGCGCGCGGCTGGGGTCTGGAGAACGTCGCGCTCGATCCGCGCGAGTACTCCAACACGGTGACCGCGTTGTTCGTCCCCGAAGGCGTCGATCCGGACGCATTGCGCGCGACGATTCTCGAACGGTTCAACATGTCGCTCGGCATAGGTCTGGGCAAGGTGAAAGGCCGCGCGTTCCGCATCGGTCACCTCGGCTCGTTCAATGACTTGATGCTGGCGGGAACGCTGGCCGGCGTGCAGATGGGTCTCGACATTTCGGGCATCCCGCACGGGGACGGCGTTTCGCCGGCGTTGGCGTACCTCGCCAATCCCGCACGCGAGCTCGCAGCCGTCTGATTCGCGAACCCGTCCTCGCGCGGCGGATCGAAGCGGCGCTTCGTTCCGCCGTTGCGGGCGAGGTGTCGTTCGACCGGACGACGCGCGGCATGTATGCGACCGACGCGTCGATCTATCAGATCTTCCCGCTCGGCGTCGTCATCCCGCGTGATGATGCCGATGTCGAAGCGACGATCGCGATTGCGCGCGAGCACGGCGTTCCCGTCACCGCGCGCGGCGGCGGAACCTCGCAATGCGGGCAAACCGTCAACCACGGACTGATCGTCGACGTCAGCCGATCGCTGCGTGAGATCCTCTCGCTCGATACGGCGGCGCGCCGCGTGCGCGTTCAGCCCGGGATCGTGCTCGACGATCTCAACGGCGAGCTCAAGCGGCACGGCCTGTTCTTTCCGGTCGACCCCTCGACTGCCAGCCGTTGCACGATCGGCGGGATGACCGCCAATAACAGTTCGGGCGCGCGTTCGATCCGCTACGGGATCATGGCCGACAACGTGGCCGGCATCGACGCTGTGCTCGCCGACGGCACGCGCGCGTCTTTCGGCCCGGTCAGCGTGAACGGTGTTGACGGCCCCGAGCGGTATCGCGAGCTGGTGTCACGCGTGCGCTCGATCGCCGCGCGCGAAGCCGGCGAGATCGATGCGCGCATCCCCAAGCTGCTGCGCAACGTCGGCGGCTACGCGATCCAAACGGTGCGGCCGTCCGAGCCGTTCAACATGGCAAAGCTCCTGATCGGCTCGGAGGGGACGCTCGCGTTCTTCACCGCAATCGAGCTCGAGCTGCAGCCGCTGCCGCGCGCGAAGGTCCTCGGCGTCTGTCACTTTCCGGCCTTCGCCGACGCGATGCGCTCGACGGAGACGCTGGTCGGGCTCGATCCGGTCGCGGTCGAGCTGGTCGATCGGACGATGATCGAGCTGTCGCGCGAGATCGCTGCGTTCGCACCGATCATGGCGAAGTACGTGCGCGGCGAGCCTGGTTCGCTGCTGCTGGTCGAATTCACCGGCGACGAGCCCGAGCCGTTGGCGCGCAAGCTCGACGAGCTCGACGAGACGATGTCGTCGCTCGGGTTTCCGCACGCCGTCGTGAAGCTGAGCGACGCCGCCCAGCAAGCCGAGATGTGGGAAGTGCGCGCGGCGGGCCTGAACATCATGACGTCGATGCGCGGCGACGCGAAGCCCGTCTCGATCATCGAAGACTGCGCGGTCCCGCTGCAGCATCTGGCCGCCTACACCGAGCGCATCAACGCGATCTTCGCCAAGTACGGCACGACGGGCACCTTCTACGCGCACGCGTCGGTCGGGTGTCTGCACGTGCGGCCGGTGCTCAACGTCAAGCGCGACGACGACGTGGGCAAGCTGCGGGCGATCGCCGAGGAGGCGTTCGCGCTCGTGCGCGAGTACGACGGCGCGCATTCGGGTGAGCACGGCGACGGGATCGTGCGTTCCGAGTTTCACCGCGAGATGTTCGGTGACCGGATCGTGGCGGCGTTCGGCGAGATCAAGACCGCGTTCGATCCCGGCGGAACGCTCAACCCCGGCAAGATCGTCGACGCCCCGAAGATGGACGACCGCGCGCTGTTCCGCTACGGACCGTCGTACGCGCCCCTGCCGTTGAAGACGGAGCTGGATTGGTCGGAGTTCGGCTCGTTCGGCGGCGCGGTGGAGATGTGCAACAACAACGGCGCGTGCC
>Ga0182024_10008729_pt1 | contig 21227 bp, 18 predicted proteins | sample P32metaG_FD_120480 | JGI IMG/M metagenome (GOLD analysis project Ga0182024, IMG submission 120480) | Permafrost microbial communities from Stordalen Mire, Sweden - P3-2 metaG (Illumina Assembly) | ecosystem: Environmental > Terrestrial > Soil > Wetlands > Permafrost | place: Sweden: Stordalen...
ATCCCCGATCTCTATCCGACTCCCGAGACGGCCCCGATCCGCCCCCAGTATCCGTACGCCCTGACCAAGTACCTGGGCGAGCTCGTCGCGTTGCACTGGTCGCAGGTCTACCGCGTTCCGGTCGTGTCGCTTCGCCTCTTCAACGTCTTCGGGGTGCGCTCGCGAACGTCGGGCGCGTACGGTAGCGTTTTCGGCGTCTTTCTCGCACAGAAGCTGGCCGCAAAGCCGCTCACCGTCGTCGGTGACGGGACGCAGTCGCGCGACTTCACGTACGTGACGGATGTCGCGCGCGCGTTCGTCGCTGCAGCGGAGTCGGATGTCAGCGGGGAGGCGATCAACATTGGGACGGGCAACTCGCAAACGGTGAACCGACTTGTGGAACTGATCGGCGGTGAGGTGCTGCACGTTCCGAAGCGGCCGGGCGAGCCCGACTGCACGCAAGCGGACCCGGCGAAGGCTCGCGAGTTGCTGGGATGGCGCCCGCGCATCTCATTCGAAGAGGGCGTCTCGACCGTATTGCGGCACATCGATTATTGGCGGGCGGCTCCGGTGTGGGATGCCCACAGCATCGCGGACGCGACCCGAACGTGGTTCGAGCAGCTCGGAAGCGCTGCGGCGCAATGAGCGTGGCGGAGGGGTCGCGCGCCGACCAGAAGATCCTCACGATCGACGAGCTCTCGCAACGTGTTGCCGACCTCAAGGCGGCGGGCAAGCGGGTTGTCCTCTGTCACGGCGTCTTTGATCTGCTCCACTACGGACACGTCCTCCATCTCCAGGAAGCGCGCGAGCAAGGTGATGCGCTCGTCGTCACGGTCACGCCCGACGTGTACGTCAACAAGGGCCCGAATCGCCCCGTGTTCGGCGAGGACTATCGCGCTCGAATGATCGCGGCGCTGAGCATGGTCGATTTCACGGCGATCAACCGGTGGCCGACCGCGGTCGAGGCATTGAAGCTGATCCGCCCCGACGTCTATGCGAAGGGCCCGGACTACAAGGACCCGCAGGCCGATCTCACCGGCAAGATTACCGAGGAGGAGGCCGCAATCGTCGGCGCCGGCGGCCGAGCGTTCTACACCGAAGCGATCACGTTCTCCAGCTCGAATCTCATCAATCGCCACCTTTCGACGCACTCGAGTGAAGTCAACGACTACCTGCAGGAGCTTCGCGGGATCTACACGCCCGCGCAGGTCCACGACGCCTTGAACGGCTTGCGCTCACTGCGCGTCCTGCTGGTCGGCGAGGCGATCATCGACGAGTACGTGTACGTCGACCAGATGGGCAAGTCGTCGAAAGATCCGGTGCTTGCGATGCGTTATGCGTCGCAGGAACGATTCCCAGGCGGCGTACTCGCGATCGCGAATCACATGGCAGCTTTTATCGATCAAGTCAGCCTCGTCACGTTCCTCGGTTCACGCGACTCGCAGGAGCCGTTCGTGCGCGACAATCTCGCGCCGAACGTAGAGCCTGTGTTCTTTCCGAAGAAGGACTCCCCGACGATCGTCAAGCGCCGCTACGTCGAGAGTTACCTCTTGCAGAAGCTGTTCGAGGTCTACGTCTTCAACGACGAGTTCCTCGACGACGCATCCGACCAAGAGTTCAGCTCGTGGCTGTCTCAGGCCGCGTCCGGTTATGACCTGGTCGTCGTGGCCGACTTCGGGCACGGTATCATGACGCAGAACGCGATCAACGCGGTGCAGGCGGAGTCGAAGTTCCTGGCCATCAACACTCAGCAGAACGCTGCCAATATCGGTTACCACACCCTTTCGCGCTACCGCCGCGCGCACTTCGCCTGCACCAACGAGTCGGAGCTGCGCTCGGACTCGCGTTCTCGGCTGGGTGCTCTCGAGCCGCTGGTACTGGCGCTCGCGCGTCGTCTCGGGCTCGAAAACGCGCTCATCACGCGGGGCAAGGCCGGAACCCTGTTCTTCCGGCCGAGCGAAGGATGGTCGCGCGGGCCGGCATTCGCTCAAACCGTCACCGATCGGATCGGCGCCGGCGACGCGGTCCTCTCGTGGACGGCCCCAATGGCTGCTGCCGGATTACCGGGCGACATGATCGCGTTCGTCGCAAACATCGTCGGCGCGCAGGCCGCGCAAGTCGTCGGAAACCGTAGCGCGGTCGACCGCGTCACGACCTACAAGATCATCGAATCGTTGCTCAAGTAGCATGGAGCTTTCAGCGAACATGGATCGGAACGCTCGTAGAATCGTGGTCACCGGCGGCGCCGGGTACGTCGGCAGCAATCTCGTACCCAAGCTGCTCGATGCCGGGTACGAAGTATGCGTCTTCGATCTCTATCTGTACGGTGAGGCCGCGCTCGCTCAGGTCCGCGGTAACCCCAAACTCACCGAGGTGCGCGGCGACTTGCGCGACCCGGCCGCCGTTCGGCGGGCGTTGCGCGGAGCCGACACGGTGATCCACCTCGCCTGCATTTCGAACGACCCGTCTTTCGAGTTGGACCCGGGACTGGGCAAGTCGATCAACTACGATTGTTTCCCCGGTCTGGTCCACGACGCCAAGGAGGCCGGCGTTACGCGGTTCATTTACGCGTCATCGTCGAGCGTCTACGGGATCAAACAAGAAGAGGCGGTAACCGAAGCGCTCAGCCTCGAGCCGCTTACCGACTATTCGAAGTTCAAGGCGATGTGCGAAGACGTGTTGCTCGACGCCCGTGAGCCGGGTTTCGAGACGCTGGTGCTGCGCCCGGCGACGGTTTGCGGCTATGCGCCGCGCCTGCGGCTCGACCTGTCTGTCAACATCATGACGAACCACGCAGTGAACAATCGCATGATCCGCGTGTTCGGCGGTAGCCAGGTACGGCCCAACATCCACATCGATGACATGACGGACCTCTACGTTCAGACCGTCGCACTTCCGGCCGAACGAATCGACGGCAAGGTCTACAACGCCGGCTACGACAACCAGACGATCCGAGAGCTGGCCGATACCGCCCGCAACATCGTCGGTGAAGACGTGAAGATTCAGGTCGAGCCCACTAACGATCTGCGCTCGTACCGCATCAATTCGGATCTGATTCGCCACGAGCTGGGCTTTGTGCCCAAGCGCGACATCGCGACAGCCGTGCGGGACCTGTGCGCGGCGTTCGAGGCCGGAAGTATTCCCGACCCGATGGACAATCCGGTCTACTACAACATCACGACGATGCAACGGGTCGGTTTGAAGTAGGCCGCAGTTCCGCCGGGATCACCCGTCTGGGTGTGTGCGCATACTCATCGCGGTGCGTGACGTAGACCTCGAGGATCAAGACGGCGAAGCTCGTGAAGACCTCGACGAGGTTCCGAAGCTTGACTGCGGCGCTCCGGTTCTGCGCCGGGTTCAGGTAGCCGGGAAGCTCCATGTAGGTGCAGCCGTGACGCAGGAGCTTGATCATGATCTCGGAGGGTAGGCTGTAGCCGGTACTGCGGAGCCGCGTCGCGCGGAGCTGGCTCACGGAGTACAGCGGTGTCGTGTGCACCGAGCGAAGGTGCACGTTGAACGTGTTCTTGTAGATGAATGCGAAGGCTGAGGAAAGGATCTGCCGCGCGCGGGGCCGGTATTCCGTGTTGATCGGAAAGGCGCACACCATGTCTGCCTCGCCGGCGTGGGCGAACAGCGAGCGTAGCGTCGCGCTGGAGACGATGTTGTCGCCGGGCCAGAAGGTGATCCACTCGCACCGTGCCTGGTTCAAGCCGGTACGAAACGCAGCCCCGAAGCCCTGGTTCGTCTCGTGGTGCACGGACCGGACGACACGGTGCTCCGACTCGAGTGCTCGGGCGACCGAAGCAGTGCCGTCGCTCGAGCCGTCGTTGACGATGATGATCTCGATCGCAACGCGGGGAACGTCGGCCGCGGCCGCGATCACGCCCTCGACCGACGCGCGCAAATCCTGTTCCTCATTGAACGCGAGCACGACGACGGAGACCGTCTGCTTGTTGTCGCCGATTGGCGCCGGGTCGTTCACACCGCCCTCACCGGAAAGGACTCCTCGAACAGATTGCATACCACGTCTTGAGTTCGTCGTATCCTGTAACATGGCTGAGCTTCGGGAAGGCGCGCGCCGCTCCCTCGATCGGTCCGACGAGGAGTTTCAATGATCGCCGTCACGAAGGAATCTCCCGAAGTCTATTACGCGGCCGAGCGGCTGTCGGTCGTGGGTCCCGCGGAGATCGCCTTTCTCAAGCAGCGCGCGTTCGAGAATCCGCGCAAGCGTTGCCGGCTGTGCACCCACGCATCACCTGATGACGAGATGCAGGAGATGCTGATCGTGCACCATCGCGAATGCTACGTGCGACCGCATCGCCATCGGCGAAAGGCCGAGTCGCTGCACGTGATCGAAGGCGCCGCCGAGGTGGTCGTATTCGATGAGCGTGGCGCGGTGAGCGAGGCATTTGAGGTCGCCGAAGGTGGATCACCGGCTTCGTTCTACTATCGCATGCCGCCGATGCGCTATCACATGCTGATCATCAAGACCGAGTGGTTCGTCTTTCATGAGGTCGTACGCGGACCGTTCGTGCGCGGCGAGACCGAGTTTCCGCACTGGGCGCCCGACGGCGCCGAAAGCGCCCCGGTCGCGGCGTTTCTGGCGACCGTGGCCGATCTATTTCCTGAGCGGAGCGTCGTCAGTCGGGATTGAGCTCCACCGACTCCATATAGTCGTTCATTTTTATCATCTCGCGCCCGAAGATCTCGGCGTAGACGGTCTCGTTCTTGCGCAGCGATTGTCCGGGCTGCCATTTCAGGTCATAGAACAGCCGGTGTATTGCCGCATCAACATGACGGTAGAGTCGTGACGAGCTGAGCGGGGCGAAATCGACTCCATGGGCACGGCGTGCTTCTAGGAGAACGTCGATGGCCACGTCCGAGGCGAGGTTATGGAGACAGAACGCCGCGTACTTGAGTACCTGAATCGCTCGCTCCTCGGCGGCGCCTGACGTGCCGTAGAGCGCCGTCTTGCGTCTCAACCAAACGCCGTCGGCGGCTTGAAGGACGCCGTACTTTCCCGGCAGACGCACGAATTCGTTCTGATATTCGCCCCGCCCGTCGTAGTCGAGGTTCAGCAGAAAGAAACCGCGGTCCAGCAAGAACTCATGCACCGTGCCGAAGAGCGGCTGACCTTCGAAGATTCGTTCGAAACTCACCTCCGACCGGACACCGAGCAGGTTGCCCGCGAGCTGCTCCTCCGCGCCCTTGAGGATCTCGAACTCATGCCCTTCGGTGTCAAGCTTGAGGAAGTCGGCGCGCAGGTGATGACGACGGCAGTAGTCGTCTATCGTCACGGTGGGTACGGCGACGGACTCGACGACGTCGATCTCGGATCGGCGCTCATCGAGGAACAGTGCCGAGACCGGAAGGCGCACCGCGCTGGAGCTCATCGCACGATTTCGGAAGAAGTTGATCGTCAGGGTTCCGACACGTTCGCTGAGTGCTACCGGCTCGACGAAGACCTCGTCAGACCGCTTGCGATACTTGACCGTTAGGCGGTCGGCTTCGCGCGTGTCGGGCTCGAAGAGCACGTAGTGCAATTCGCCGCCGAACGGTTTCCATGTCGGGTGGAGGCCGTAACGGCCACCGGCATCGAGGACCGTGGTAGTCGTACTGGTCATCCGTCTTTTCGGATCACTCGTACCGACGGAAGCGGGACGATGAACTCGCCCCCTTCGTCCAAGAACCGTCGGTGTTTGGCGATGATGGAGTCGGCATATCGCCAAGCGAAGATGACAACGGCGCCCGCGTTCTGCGCGTAGAGCTCGTCGGGGCCGATCACCGGGATGCGATACCCCGGACCCTCCAAGAAGCGCGGTTTCTTCAGGTCGTCGTCGGCAAGAAACGCCAGGCGATCGATCAAGCCGAATTGTGGAAGCAGTGTCGTCGTCCCGACAGAGACGCCGTACCCACCGACCGTCTTCCCGCGGGCATTGATTGCGTCGACGCGCGCGCTCAAATCGTTCTTGATTGCGCTCAGGTCGCGCTGCAAGCGCTCAAAATACGCGCGCGAAAACGCACCGTTCCGCTCCTCCGCGGCGATAAGGTCGGCGACGGCCGACGCGATCGGTCGCTTCCCTCCCGCAACCTGCGCGGCTACGCGGATCGATCCCCCCTTGGTAGGGATCCTTTCAACGTCGATCGCCTCAAAACCAAATCGCTTCAGGAACGCAACCGTCGGCTTTACCAAGAAGTAGGAGATGTGCTCGTGATAGATGGTGTCGAGCAGGTTGCGATCGATGACGTCGGCGCCGTACTGCGTCTCGAATGCGAATACGCCGTCATCGGCGAGCAGGCGCGCGATGCCGCGCATGTAGTCGTGTAGTTCCGGCACGTTCGCGATCATGTTGTTCGCGACGATCAGGTCGGCTTTTCCATAGCGGTCGGCGATCGAACGGCCCATCTCCTCGGTGAAGAAGTCGCCGATCGTCTCGATTCCGTTTTGCGTCGCTGCCGCTGCGATTGCGGCCGCGGGATCGACTCCGAGAACGCGGCGGCCGCTCTCCGCGAACGCTCGGAGCAGGGTTCCGTCGTTGCTGCCGATCTCGACGACAAAGGCACCCGGGGCCACTCCGTAGCGTTCGACGACCTGTGCCGCGTATCGCCGGAAGTGATCCGGCAATCCGAGCGATAACGAGGTCGTGTAGACATAGTCGCGATATTGCAGGTCCGGATTCCCTATCCGGCCGACCTGCAAGTGCCCGCAGTCCGCGCACTGGAAGATGTCCAGCGGAACACCTTCGAGCGCTTCGCGTGCCAGTACCGGGTCGGCGGGCACCGCGAAGTTCGGCGTGGCGATCGGGATAGGCTCGAGCGGGACGACGTCGACGAGATTGCTGCTCTCGCATAGCAAGCAGCGCCCGAGCGGCTTGGACAAGAAGTCCGGACTCTTGAGGCTCATTTCACCGCCGAACGAACAGGCGCTCGATATCTTCGAGGTCTTTCCAAATGTCGGCCGGCGCGCATAGCGTCGCGTAGTCGACGCGGCCGTTGCGGACTGCGTCCAAACGCTGTCGAGCCATGGCCTCGTACTCGTTGTTCACCGCGAGCAGGCAAAGGACGCCGCCGTCGAAATCCGCCAGCGTTTCTGTCGGCCGGATCGGGATGCGCGAGCCCGGCATGAACAGCCCTTGCCGCTCGGGTTGGTCGTCGATGGCGAAATCGACCTTTCCGCCGAGCGCGAGGATGTTGGCGGCGGCACAGCCGCGCACACCGACACCGTACATCACGACCGTGGCGCCGGCATCCTTCGCCCCGGCGATCGCTTCACTAAGGCGATTGCCGTACTCGCCGATCCTGGCGGCGTAGTGCTCGGCGTGTTCGAGCGTCGTGGCGGCATCCTGCGGCCTCGGGGTTTCGGTGCGGCGCGTCGTCCGACGCGAAAGCATCGCCACGGTGCCGCCTGCGAAATCATATGTCGCGTCGTCGAACGGATCGAACCCGTGCCGCCGAAGTAACGCCCGCAGCGTCTCATCCGTAAAGTACGTGCAGTGCTCCTCCCACATCACGGTGCAGTCGCCCAGCGCGAGCGCGGGTGCGAAGTTTGGAACGTCGATGAAGAGCAAACCCTCGTCGCTGAGCAAGATGTCGACACACGCGAAGAACTTGTCTACGTCGGGGACGTGCTCGAGCACTTGGCGCGAATCGACGAAATCAAAGCGCCCGTGCTTGTCGACGATCGTTCGGCACAGCTCCGGCTCGACCCACGACGTGTAGACCTCCAGCCCGCGGCCGCGAGCGATCTCGCCTTGCACGTGGTTCGGCTCAATCCCGACGCATGAGGCCACGCCGCGCTGCCGGAGCTCGTTCAGGAACTTTCCGTCGTTGCATCCAATTTCGACGGCGCTCCGCGGTCGGCCGGCCGAAAAGATGCGGTTGAGCTCGTCTTCTTGATGGACTTCGAGCTTCCAGGAGCTGAAGTTGTAGTTGAAGCCCTTGTAGAGCAGCGCCGGGTCGATGGGGTCGACGATCTGAACGAGGCCGCACGTCCTGCAGACATAGTTATGAAACGGGAACGTCTCCTCGGGGGCATCGACGGAACTCAGCAGACGATGTGCGATCGGCATCGACCCCGCATCGAGCATCGTTACCAGATCGCTACCGTGGCAGAGGCGGCAGCTTGCACTCATGTATATTCCTTTATACCTCTTGGCTTTGTCGACTTCGTAGGCACCTCTTACTTCGCTCTAAACACTGATCCTCCGGGTCGCGTTGGGTCGCGTCACTCAAGAGGGTTTGCTCGACACGGCGGCGATGTGTGGCGGGTGCGAACCGTGTTCGTCACCGGCGCGAATCGCGGCATCGGTCTGCAGCTGACGAAGCAATCGCTTGCGCGCGGCGACCGCGTTCTGGGAGCGTGCCGTCGGCCGGCCGCTGCGCTCGAGCTCGCCGGGCTGCGCGATCACCACCCCGGCCGGGTCGACATCATCGAGCTTGACGTCACCGACGAGGAATCTATCGCCGCTGCTGCGAGAGCATCGGCGGCGCTCGTCGAGCACATCGACGTGCTCTTCAACATCGCCGGGACGAAAGGGAATCTCACCGAGGATCCCTTCCGCAATCTTTCGCGGACGTTCGGCGACATTGATGCTGTCTCGATGGCATCAATATACGCCACCAACACGATCGGCGCGTTGCTCGTCGTTCAAGCGCTGTGCCCGCTCTTGACGGGCGGCACCATCGTCAACCTCACCTCCAGCATGGGCTCGAACGGCCTGATGAACCGCGGGGACTGGTATGCATACCGGGCGAGCAAAGCCGCGCTCAACATCGTCTCGCGCGCCTTGAGCTTCGACCTGCGCGATCGCGGCGTCGTCGTGGTCGCAATGCACCCCGGCTGGGTCAAGACGGCGATGGGAACAGAAGATGCTCCGCTGCCGCTAGCCGAATCGGTGAGCTCACTGCTGGGTGTCGTCGACGGACTGACGCTCGACGATAGCGGGACGTTCTTGAACTGGCGCGGCGAAACGCTGCCTTGGTAGCCGACCCGCTCAACCGCCGCTACGAGCGGACGAACGCGAGGTGCGCACGTACCACGCGGCGAGCACGCACGCACAGATCACGGTGACGAGCAGGCAGAGGACGTTCGAAGCGAACGGGTACCGTCCGGGTGCCGAGGGCGCGCCGAACAGTAACCCGATGATATAGCCGTATGCGGAGAGCGCGAGCAAGAGCAGCGGGGCGTAGCGGCGGCCGAGCCGTTGCACGACGAGCACCGCGAGCACCGGTGCGAGCAGGTACAGGAAGAAGGGCCGGCGCCACATCGTCGCCGCACCCTGCATCACGTAGTGCTCGATCGCGTCAGCTTCTGCCGGGCGCTCGGTGTGCAGGTTGAACGGGTTCGGGTCGATTCCGGTCGTCGTCGGATCGAGGATCGGTTCGTTCACCAACCCCAGGAGCGTGCGAAAGACCGAGATGCGGTGGGAGGCGTAGCATCCCAGGTGGGTGGGAATCACAGCCCGCCACTGGCGCTCGATCTCGGGCGCATGGACCGCATAGTAGCCGCCTGCGGGATTCGGCATCCCGGGCCGGATCATGACGCTATAGTCCGGAAGCCGATAGTCGTATAGCGAGCGAAGCTGGTCGCTGGAGAGCTGCGGACCGAACTCCGGCGGCAGCAGATCGACGCCTTCGCACGCCGAGACTCCGAGCAAGTCCCACGACATGAGGATGCCGAGTCCGTATTCGGGCGGAAGCGGTGCGAAGTCGGGCAGGCGCCACCGGTCCTGCGCATTGATGCCGAGCAGGCTGACCAGAACGATCGCGAGCATGGTGCCGCGCGTGCGGAGCGACGCCTTCCAAGTGCCGAATGGATAAACCACCATTGCGACGAGCGGCACGATCGAGAGCGTGATCGCATTCAGCCGTGCTGCGGCCGCGCAGCTGAATGAGAAGACGGCGAGTGCTAGCAGCACATACGATCTGCGTTCGTTCGCTTCCAAGAACAGCGCCGCGCCGAAAATGAAAAAGGTCGCTGTGAGGACGTCCTTCCACTGGACGATGACGGTCCCTAGGAGGGTAGGAAAGTAATAAAAGCCCCCCACGTACAGCGCGAACGCGACGACCAACACGATCGTCGAGTCGACGAAACGACGAATGATCAACGCCGATCCGCAAAACAACAGGGCGGTTTGAAAGAAGAAGAGTCCTCCGGCTCCGAGCCCGATCGTGCGAAAGAACGCAAACAAGTATGCGTGGATCGGCGGCTGCTGGGCGATCGCGACGCCTTCGATCGATTCGCGATAGACGTACAGGGAATCGAAGGACATGAAGCCGGGCCACACCGGCCACACGATGATCACGGAGGCGATGAGCCCGAGGCACAGTGCGACAATGTAACTGAGTCTTCGTTTGGTGAGAACGTGTATGCGCTCAGAGAGCCCGGCCGTCATTTCAATTCGAATTGTCCAAATAGGCAGACGCCGGACGACAGGACGCCCCAGGCTTGAATCTGGCCGGTCGTCGCGTGCGTCACGGCGGTCCATCCGGTCTTCACCGACGTCACGTACTTCACGATGGGGGGTACGTCGGGCCGGTCAATCCCACTCGTTCCGGCGCCCACGACCAATTCGTCCTGGGTGATCAGGACCTTCGGAAACGGCTTTTTTGCCGTACGATCCCACGCCCAGCCGCCGAGCGTGACGCCTGGCCGCGCGCCGCTGTATCGTGTAGCGGTGCCGTCGACGTATCCGGTGCATCCCAGGCGCGGCGCGCCGATCGAGCTTATTTTTTTGCCTTCGTACCGGCGTGCCCATGCCGGTAGATCAGGCGCCGACAGGCTCGAGACGGGTCCTCGATTGCTCTCGGAGAAACTGGGCCGGCTGCATCCGGCGACGATCACCGCGGCGCACACGAGCGCCGGCACGATCCGAAGCACACCCATCACGAAACCTCTTCCCTTATCGTTGAGCGATGCGCGATGTCGCCGCGCTTTCCGCGCTTCGGCGTTGCTGTCCTGGGATGAGACGTTCGGCGGGGCGATCGCTATCGCCGCACTGATCGCGCATGATGACGTCGTACGATTCGCCAAACGGATGAAACTCTTGCGTCGCGTGATCGAAGATCGCAATCACCACCTGATGCGTGCCCGGCGTTAGCGCGGTCAACGAAAACGTGCCGTGAAACCCGCATTGGAGCAGCGACTGGCGCGAAAGCGCATCGGCGACATCCGAACGAGGCTCGCCGTAGGCGGCCTCTTGGAGGAAATGGCCATCGACGAACACTCCGACCGTCGTCCCGACACGTTCGGCGCCGGGCGAAAGCGCCCAGCCGTACAGCGCCAAGGTCGAATGCTCTTGGTCGAAGGTGAGCTGATCGACGTTACCAACACCGTGCAGGCTCGACAGCCGTTCCGCAACAGCGAGCCGCGCAGATGAGGAGACACTCGCCGCGTACTTGGCAACGATCTCCGCGGCGGGTCCGACGGCCCGGACCATGCCGTGTTCCAGCCACACTGCGCGCTCGCACTGCTCCGCGACCGAGGTCAGGTCGTGCGAGACCAGCACGATCGTGTGGTCGCCGTCCCAAAGTTCTCGCAAGCGCGCCGCGGACTTGCGTCGAAACGATTCATCGCCGACGGCAAAGACTTCATCCAACAGCAGGATATCGGGTTGTACTTCGGTTGCGACGGCGAAGCCCAGCCGTGCCGCCATGCCCGACGAGAGCGCCTTCAACGGCACTTTGCGGTACTCTACCAGCTCGGAGAACTCCAAGACCTGCGATGCCGCGGCGCGCATGCGATCACGGGTGTGCCCAAGCAGCACGCCGTAGTAGATGATGTTGTCTTCGACCGACAAGTCCAGATCGAAGCCTGCGCCGAGCTCGATGAGCGGTGCGATCGAACCGCTGACGCGGACGGTCCCCGAACTCGGGCGCAGAATCCCGCAGATCAACTTGAGCAGGGTCGATTTCCCGCTCCCGTTCGGGCCGACCAAGCCGAGCTTCTCGCCGCGCATTACTGACAGCGAGAGATTGTCGATGACCGTCAGTCGTCTAGGAATGCGCAAGCGGCGCTCAATGATCGAGAAGAGCGTCCGCTTGAGATCGTAGCTGAACTCTTCTTGCAGCCGGCGCCGCAAGGTCACGTGATCGAAGGCAATTCTCTCCGTCACAAGAGATCCATGAACTCGCGTCGCAATGCGACGTAGAGCGCGATGCCGACGATCATCGCGATCGAACCCGCAACGAGAGGCATGAATACGGCATCCCAAGGGATCGGTCCGGCAGTCAGCGCGATGCGGCGCAGGTCCTCCACGATGATCGCCAGCGGATTGAGCCCGACGTAAGCGCGCACTTGGGCGGGGACGAGCTTGGCCGGATAAAAGATCGGCGACGTGATGTACAGGACGAAGACGAAGATTTCGTACAGATACGGGAGATCGCGAAAGAACACGTTGAGCGAGGCGAGGATCAGCGAAAAGCCGGTCGTGAGCGCGATGAGAGCGATCAATGGACCGAAGACGGCCAGCGCGTGCAGTACCGAGTGGGTTTTCCACAACGTAACCGCGAGCAGCAGCGGCAGCGACGTGATCGAAAACTGGAACACGTTCGCCGCAACGTAGCCAAGTGGAAAGAGGCTGAACGGCAGCGCGATCTTGTTGAGCAGCGGGCCGTTTCCAACGATTCCACCCAACGCTTGACTCGTCGCCGTGTTGAACAGCGCCAATACCGCGAGGCCCGTGAAAACCGCCAGCATGTAGCCGCCGACCGACCCGTAATAGTCGGCGTACGCTGCACCGAAGATCAGCGTGTACACACCCGTCATCAGCAGCGGGTTCGACACCGACCAGAGCACGCCTAAGTGCGAGCCGCGATAGCGTACCTTGAGGATGCGTTCCGACAACAGCACGAGGATCTCGGTGTAGCGGCGGCCGCCCATCGCTTGTGCGAGTGGATACGCCCGCAGTGATAGGCTCGCCATCGTGTCGGCGGTTTCGGCGCGCGCGTGCCCCCGGCCTACCCTGACGACGGCGCGGCCACCGGTAAGCTGAATGCCTCAGCAAGTACTTCACGCCGTGCCGCAGCCGTGGCTTTCAGCGTTGCGTTCGCACGCACCCACGCGCGCATAGCGCGACCACTTGCGGCGATCGAGCCCGAATGCGTTAGCGCGGTCTCGAGTGCGGCGACCCAGGCGTCCGTACTCTCGCGGGCGAGAGCGAGGAGCGGCGCGCCTGCTTCGGCAAGCAAGCGATAAGGTGCGACGTCAGATGCGATCGACGGGACGCCGATCGCCCCGTAGTCGAGCGCTTTGATCGCACTCTTGCCGGCGTTGAAGGTGTTGGCGCGCAACGGGATCACGCCGAACGACCAGCGATTGCCGAGTGATCGCAGCCAGCGCACGAAGGACGGATACGACGTCGCGGCGCCGAGCGGGACCGGGATTGTCGTGCACCACGAGTCGCTGCGCTCCTGCGCGCCGATGATCTCTAGCACGGCGCGGCGGCCGTCGCGCATGCGCAGCGAGGTGATCGCATCGCGCAGCACCGCGAGGTCGTCGCCGTGCGTCGCCGTCCCCATGTAGAGGATGCGGATCTCGCCGCTTGCCGTCGCGCTCGGCGCGACCGGCTGCTCGTACCACAACCGTTCGTCGAGCGCGTTCTCGATCACGAAGACGCGCGGGTTTCGCGCGCGCAGCGCATCGGCCAGCCCCTGGGTCGAGGTGAGGATCGCGTTGGCCGACTCGGCGATCGAGAGTGCCGCCACGTTGCGCATCCGGTAGTAGGCGAAGTCGGCGTGGTCGGCGGCGATGTCGAACAGGTTGTCGTCGGTCTCGTAGACCAGCGGGACGTCGTGCGTTCGGCACCACGCGATCAAGCGCGTGGCGAACTCGACGTCGCCGATCGCGGTGCGCTGCACGAGCACGCCGCAGGCCTCGACCGGAAGCTCGCCTTCGCGCAACGAGACCACCGGGCCGCTCGCGATCGCCGGATGGCGCAACGGGAGGTGCACGCGAATATAGGCGCAGGCATCGAGCTGTCCGCTCGGCAATCGCGTCTCGTACGTCACGATCGGGGGCGTCGACGGATGGTAGGCGCGCCCTGCCGGCGGACGCAAGTAATCCGCGTCGTAGAAACCGCTGGGCGCATCGTGCCCGCGCGCGCTGTGCGGCAAGGTCGCGGCCCTGCGCAACGTCTGCACGATCTCGGCCGCATCGTCGCGCCACGGGTAGACGATCGTGCCCTGCAGGCCGGCGACGCGTTCGCGCAGGGCGCCGATGTCGGGGACGGCGACCGGTCGTCCCGACCGCAGCGCCGCGGTCAAGGTGAAGCTATACGTTTCCGGCAACCGAACCGGAAACCAGATTACGTCCGGATCCTCGCGCGCGATGAGTACATCGAGTTCGGCATCGTCGTACGCACCACTGATGCGAATGGAACGTTCCTCGTTCGGCGCGCCTGGAACATATCCGATCAGCACCACGTCGACAGCAATACCGCGCCGCCGCGCCGCCTCCACGAGCTCTTCGACGAGTAGCAGTCCTTTGTGGACCGCAAGGACACCGAGGACGGCGACGCGCAGTGGTTTCATAGCTGGTGAGGAACGACGACGATCTCGACGTCGGGATGGTAGCGGTGCATCCGGTCACCCGTATCTTTCGAGGGTGCGATGACTCTTGCAGCTTCACGGAGCAGCCAGCCGTGATCATCGCGCCAGGTCGTGATGTCGACCAGAGGTGAAGGAGGTCGAAGCGAAATGCACGCGGCGCAGCCCGATTCCTCCGGCTCGCCGCAATAGACGCCCTGAGCATCGCTCATGGTCACCTGCGGACACACTGTGTAGTAGTCGTGGATGGTAAAATCGAACGGAATATCGAGGTCGCGAAGCAGTTCTGCGACATCGAGCCGGAAGCCGACGAGGCTGTGCACATGCGCCCGTATCACCCCGAAGGCGCGCAGAACCTCAATAAGTTCACGCTCTTGGTCTCCGGTCGCGAACTCGAGAGTTGGCAGGTACGGCCAGACATCCGCATCGAGCCGGACGGTTGCCCCCGCACCAGGAGAGAGCCGGAGCACGGTCGCGCGGTCGCGAAGGTTCGCCGTCAGAGCGCGCACGTGGGTGGCGACTCCTCCGCCGAGCGCATGGGTCACGAACAGAATGACCGGGAGTTCGCGCTGCTTCACGGCTTCGATTGCCAATGCCACCCGCGCATCATGCGCAGGATCGGCCGCAACGTGCGTCCTTACAAGATCGTCGTATTCCGGATGAAGCGCCCGCACGATGACATCTGCACGCGCTTTCGACGGTATCGATGTCGTGCCGAAGCTGGCCTCACCTTCGTGATAGACGAACGTATCCGGGGCGAGAACATTTCGCCAACCCGCTTTAGCGGCACGCCGGCAGAAGTCGACCTCCTCGCCGTATCCGCGCTGGAAGCGGACTTCGTCGAAGATGCCTATCTCGTCGAGCGCGTCGCGTCTCACGTACATGCAGAATCCGACACCCGTCGGCAGATCGACGAAGCGTCCGGCGTTCGCGGCCGCCGCAGCGGCGTCCAACCGCGGAACGTCGTGCGCATCGCAAGGGTTCGATCGGCCAATTTCCGGGAAGCTGCAGATCGTCGCATTGTTGGAAAAAGGAGTCACCGTAGCTGCGCGCACCGCATAGGCGCGATGCCGCAGTTTCAACAGCCAATCACCTGCAACAACCGTGTCGCTATTGACGAGCACGACGTCGCGTCCGGCGGTTTGGCGAAATGCGCGATTCACCGTACCGACGAACCCCAGGTTTCGATCGTTGCGCAAAACGGTAACGCGATCGCTGCCCAGCGTTGTGAGATAGGTCGACACCAATGGCTCGGGCGACGCGTCGTCAATGACGACTACGCGCGTTTCGTTTGGTAAGTTCGACCCGAGCACAGATTCTATACAGCGCTGCGTCACCGCCAAACCGCGATAGACCGGAATCACAACGTCGACGTGACGAGCGGGAGTACTGCTGCTCACCGGCACCGAGACGGCCGCACACGCGCCCGTGACGGCCAGCTGCGTCGTCGGTAACTGTGAGAACTGACCGGTTTCAATGTGCCAAACGAGTGGATTTACATCCGGGCGCGTCGGCAGGTTCATCTGTCCGTACCACGCCGTCGCAAATGCCGGCGACGGATTTCGTCCCTCGCGCCATCCGTGAACCGCAAAGTGCGTTAGCGGTTCGAGTGCCGCGCCCTCGACGTCGGGATACGTCGCGCGATACCAGGCCGGATCGAACCAATGGTTTGGCGCGCGCCCTTCCGCGCTGCCGTCGGAGAGAAAGTGAGCGAGTGGATGCACCCCGGCCGCGACGACGTCCGGCGAGTGCGTACGATAGAGCGTAGAATCGAAGAGCGGATGGGGGTCGATCTCGGTCCACGGATCCGCAAGTAGGTCGGCCAACGGCGCGAGCAAGGTCTTCCCGCGCAACAATTGGTAGCGTGCGCCGTCGAACAGCGGGTGCGGGTCGGGACCGACGGACCCGCTGGCGAGATAGTGCGCGAGCGCATCGCCCGCGCAACCTGTCGCAGCTGCATAGGCGCGGGCTTGGAACGCCGGATGCGGGTCGAAACGCTCGCGCCATCCAGCTGCAAGGTAGTGGCGAATCGCCCCGCCCGGAAACGCAGCAGCCTCGCGATAGCGTCGCGCGTACCAGTGCGGATCGAACAAAGGGTGTGCAGGCCGGTTTTCGATCGCACCCCAATGCTGGTAGTGTTCGAACGGCGTCGTTCCCGAGCCAATGACGTCCGGATTGCGCGCAAGATAATAATCAGGATCGAAATAGATGGCGAGTGGATCATCCGGCGCGGACCCCGATGAAGGTTCGGCAACAACGGATGCCGGGAAGAGCCCGACGCCCTCATATGCCAGTACCACGCGTGGCCGACGAAGCGGAATTGGAATCAGCGAACGCATCACATGCCACAGCGTGCGCAAACGGACCGCACGATTACCCTGCATTTGGTCGTAATGCGCAGCAAGCGCTTCCAGTCGCGCTCTGCGCCCCTCCAGCTGTTCGAGAGCCCGTTCCAGCTCGTCGGTTGGATTCACTGCGCCTGTCATTCGCCTCATTGCGAAACGACGCCTCGGAAGGGCGTAGGCCACGCATCCGCGCAGATGAACGCATGAGAAGCGGCGGAGACGCCCACATACTAGGCGAATGTCCATCGTGTACCGAGGTGGATGCGCTTAGCGCACGACTTCGCGCGGCTGAGCGGCGCGAACACGAGCTGGAGGACGCGCTCGTGAGACTCGCGACCGCTAACGATCGACTGGTCGCACGCGCTCGGTCGCTCGTCGATCGCGACGCCGCCGATGTAGAACGTCAGATCACCGCGCTGGACACGGCAATCGCCGGAACGCAGGCCAGCATTTTCTGGCGCGCCAAGCTGCGATTAGCGAGCCTCTTGCACCGCCTCCGAGCGACGAAGATCGGCCGTTGAATCGAGCGCGATAGACCTACCGTAAGCCGTTGTCGACCGTTTCGCCACTTGCTCCCGCGATCGCGAAGCTCGCGTCGTCGGCCATGTGCGCGCTCAGGTTGACGATGAATTCGTTCTCGCCTTCCTCCGAATCGAAGAAATGGCGAAGTCCGAATGAGATGTACTTTTCGGACGTGAGCGCGCGCAGAACGTCCAGAAATGAACGCGGCGTGAATATCCAGCAGTGGCAATCGACGTAGTCACCGGCAACGACGCGCTGAACAAATGTACGTGCGATTCCGCGTGGGTGAAGATAGGGTACCGTATCGCAGGTCTGTAAGCCGTTCCAAACACTCGTAGTGTCGACGGCTCGAGCCATCGTGTAGTTATCGTACACCTGCTTTACCGACGGCACCGCCTGATGGGCTAGATGCGCTGCAACGACCTCGCCGACCGTGCTGAGCGGACGAGCAATGTCAAACGTATATCGCTTGTCGGGAATGGCGAGCGCGAGATTGCCTCCAGGGGCGAGAACGTTGCCGATTTCACGCAGCCAGCCGATGAGGTCCGGCACGTGCTCAATGACATGGGAAGCGATGACGTAATCAAACGTCTTACCGTGCACCGCATCCTGAAGCGATCCGTCGGACCAAATGACGTCGACTTCCGCAATGTCGCCGGCAGGTACTTGGCCCTTGTACTTCTGGATGAGTTCAGGCGTGCCGCAATGATCGACGTAGAGGACGCGATTCCGCTCGGACTTGGGGATAATGGGCGACGCCAACGGCCCAATCTCGAGACCCAGTTGGCGGTCGGGCGCGATACTACTGAGAAGCTTGGCTCGACGGTTCATGAGCCAGCGCGCTTGCTAAAACGTCTTGACCTTTGCGAGCTTCACGCTCGGGTCGCGAAACAGCGCCTCCACCTGTGCAAGGTTCTCGGGTTTGGCGAAGTACGCAACGACACTGCGGCCAGCCCCTAACGCATCGACGTAGTTATCGACCTCATCGTCGGGGATCTCGAGATCGCCGAGCCGATCGCTGAGCGCCTCGTTGCGAAAATACCGCGTCCCGTAGCCGCCGGCGCTTGGAACGCCGCTCGTCACGCCGGGTACGCCCGTTCCCTGGCCACCGCCGGTCATCAAGCCGGGATTCGAAAGGCCCATCGAGGACGCGGCGCCCTGCGTCGAGTCGTCGGGACCGATCAGTTGAATCGGGTCGAGCGGGAGCCCGGCCGTCTTGAGCGCTGCTTCCAGCGCCGAGATGTCGCCGTTTTGGGAGATGCCGGTCACGACCAGACCCACGAAGTACCTCTCTCGAATGATGTCGGCTCGGCGCTTAGCGCGCGAGTCTTGCGCGTTCGGTCTTAGGCCGATGGGCTTCCTTTTTTTGCGTCAGGTGCTTTGCGAGCGGACCGCACGCGCTAGGCGCTCGATCCCTTCAGCGATCCGCGCTTCGGGCATCGCGGAAAAATTGAGCCGCATACCGTCACCGCGATCGCGATTGGGATAGAACGGCCGGCCGGGAACGAAGACGATCTGGTCGCGCACCGCGGCTTCGAACAGCTCTTCGGTGTCGATTCCGTCGCCGACGGTGGCCCACAGGAACATCCCGCCGTCCGGGGTGTTCCATTGTACGTGCGAGGGCATCGTTCGTTTCAACGCGGCGATCATCGCGTCGCGCCGGCTGCGATAGGCGCTGCGCACGCGCGTCAAGTGCGCTTCGAGCCGCGGCTCGTTCTCGACGTACGCGTGGAACACGTACTGCGCGTACGAGCTCGAGTGAAGATCGGCGCCCTGTTTGGCGGTGACGACCTTGTCGCGCAGGTCGCGATCACCGATTACCATCCAGGCGACGCGCAGACCGGGTGCGACCATCTTCGAGCCGGTGCCCAGGTACGTCACCGCACCTTTCGCGGCGTAGGAAAGCAGCGGCGGCGGAGCGGGCCCGTCGAAAGCGATCTCGCCGTACGGATCGTCCTCGAGGATCGGCACGCCGAACCGCGCGCAGATCTCGACGATGCGCGGCCGCCGCTCCGGCGATAGCGTTCGACCGGTCGGGTTCTCGAAGTTCGGCACCAGATAGAGAAATTTCGGCAGCGGCGAGGCGGCGGCAAACGCCGCTTCGAGCGCGTCGGGAATGATGCCGGAGGCGTCGGATTCGATCGGCAAATACGCCGGTTCGAACGCATCGAAGGCTTGAATGGCGCCGAGATACGACGGGTTTTCCAGCGCGACGACGTCGCCGGGATCGAGGAAGACTCGGGCATACAGATCGAGCCCTTGTTGCGAGCCGCTGGTGATCACCACGTCGTCGGCGACAACGTCGAGGCCGCGCTGCCCGCGTAAGCGGGCGGCGACCCATTCGCGCAACTCGGAGACGCCGTCGGTGACCGAGTATTGTAGTGCCTGCGCACCGCGGATGCGCATCACCTCGTCCTGTGCCGCCGAGACGTCCTCGACCGGAAACAACTCCGCCGCCGGTAGGCCGCCGCCAAACGAGATGACGTTTGGATTCTGCGTAACCTTAAGCATCTCGCGGATCGTCGACGGCTTGAGCCGTGCTACCCTGCGGGCGAGGCGGGGCGGCGGCAGCACGATGTCCATGTCGTCCCCTTTCATTCTCGAAGCGTGCGCCCGGCGCCCGCCAGGAGGGTCGCTGAAAATGGGTAGCAAACAGCCATCGGGGCGGATGAACGCCGGTTGTTTGGACGTAGAACCGCGCAAACGCGTGACGGCGGGTGGATGAGCCCTCTTCATTATGCGAGCGTCAATCGCAAGTATGCCTATGCTTGCCCTCGAGACTTGGCTCCGCTAACCATCGATTCGGCGTCATTGACGTGTCCGACGTGTTCTTCGCTTTATCGAATCGACAACGGAATCGCACTGCTAGACGTCATCGCGAATGCTCAGGCAGCCGCGTTCGATGCGCAACATGCCGGACACGAAGCGTTATCTGCCCAGGCACGGTGCAGCAGCGTCACCCTGGCTGGGCGCTTTCTCGATGTGGCGTCCGCCGGCGCGGGCGTTCTCGATGGGAAGGACATTCTCGAGGTGGGTTGCGGCGCGGGTGCCCTGACATACGGACTCGCGAACACTCCACGCGTCCGCCGCTCAGCGATATATGCGTTCGATCATAGCCAGTCGAGCCTCGCCACCCTTCGAGCCTCGCTAGGAAACCTCGCGAATGAGAACGAGATCTTTCTTTCAGCGCAAGATGTGCACGCCCTCGCATTTCGCGACGAGTCCTTTGACGTTATCATGGGGTGCGGCGTCCTCCATCACTTTTCCGCGCTGGTCGATGTCGTCGGATCTTTGAGACGGATGCTTCGGCCCGGCGGCATCGCCATTTTTACGGAACCTTTCGCCTCAGGCTACGTCATTCTCACCTCAATTCTCGTCCAAGCTGCGCGACGACTTGGAACGTCGCTCACCGGGCCGGGCTTCGGACTAGCGCAGTTCATCGTCGATGACGTTTCGTTTCGCGTGCAGCATGCACGTGACGACGACCTATTGGCGCCGCTTATCGACAAGCATCTCTTCACGTCCGCATACGTTGCCGAACTCGCGACGTTGCACGGATTGAAGTGGCGCACGGTCGGGGTCGAGCGGCCGGCGTTCTATCAAGTGTTCATGCGAAGCTTCTTGAACGAGTATGGGATCGAGGACCCGTCATTTCGTGAAGTAGCGCTTGAGCTGTATGACGACTTGCAGCGGCACACGGGTCAAGCGTACGGCGAGCTATTCCCGCACTACCAAGACATCGTGTTCGAACGGCCGGCCGACTAGGACCGTTCGCGGAATCGGCTAATACCGACCGGCCATCGGCGGACCGCCGATCGGGAGTCGCTGTGCGCCCGG
>Ga0182024_10008730_pt1 | contig 21225 bp, 20 predicted proteins | sample P32metaG_FD_120480 | JGI IMG/M metagenome (GOLD analysis project Ga0182024, IMG submission 120480) | Permafrost microbial communities from Stordalen Mire, Sweden - P3-2 metaG (Illumina Assembly) | ecosystem: Environmental > Terrestrial > Soil > Wetlands > Permafrost | place: Sweden: Stordalen...
GGAGAGCGCCGAGTAGCGTCCGCCGATACTGGGAAGACCGTAGAAAATGTGGCGGAAATTGTCGGCCTTCGCGACCTGCTCCATTTTTGAGCCGGGGTCGGTGATCGCGACGAAATGGCTACCAGCTTTGTCCGCGCCGACGACCTGCTTCGCGCGTTCGAAGAAATATTGTTTGAAAATGTTGGGCTCGAGGGTTGAACCCGACTTGCTGGAAACGATAAATAAGGTTTTCGCCGGATTTACTTTGTTGTCGAAAGCCTTAATCTGCGCGGGATCGGTGGAGTCGAGAACGTGCAATTGCGGAAACCCGGCGATGTGGCCGAAAGTTTTATCCAGCACTTCGGGACACAAGCTGGAACCACCCATACCGAGCAAAAGAATGTCGGTGAAACCCTCGGCTTTCACTTCCGCGGCCAGGCTGCGCAGGGTATCAATATGCGAAATCTGGTCTTCGGTGATGCCGAGCCATCCCAGCCAACTGTCTTCATCAGAGCCTGTCCAGAGCGAGGCGTCGTGACGCCAAAGGCGCTGTAACTTCTCTGCTACTTGCCAGTCGGCCAGATTGGTTTTCACCGAAGCTGCCAAAACCTCGGGCAATTGATAGGTCAACTTACTCACTTGGTACTTCCTTGCGCCTGGGAATTTTTTTCCACGGCGGCCAGGAGCTTGTCGAAGGCATCCGAGAATTGCTTAACGCCGTCATCGGTCAGCTTGTCGGTGACTTCCTTGATGGAGATGCCGATCTTTGCGGCAGTGGCCATCGTTTGTTTCGCTGCGTCTACGTTTTCGGTCAGGCTGGCGCGGGGGCGGCCATGATCGCGAAATGCATCGAACGTGGCCGGCGGAATGGTGTCAACGGTGTCCGGCCCGATGAGCTCTTCCACATACATGACGTCCCGATAGGCCGGATTCTTGGTGCTGGTGCTGGCCCAGAGAACACGCTGCGTCTGAGCGCCCTTGGCTGCAAGTTTCTTCCAACGATCGCTGCCAAAAATTGACGAATAGCTTTGATAGGCCAGCTTGCCATTGGCGATAGCGACTTTACCCTGAATGCTTTGTAACTGCGCCTTTTCTGCTTCATCTTTCGGGGCCTTGAGGCGGGTGGCGATGATTGAGTCCACCGCTGAATCGATGCGGCTGATAAAGAAGCTGGCCACGCTGGCGATTTTGCTAACGTCACCTCCGCTCGCGGCAAACTTTTCCAGACCGGCAATGTAAGCTCCGGCAACTTTCTCGTAAACATCCTGCGCGAAAAGCAATGTGACATTGATGTTGATACCTTCGCTGATCAATTGTTGGAAGGCGGGAATACCTTCGACGGTGCCCGGGACCTTGATCATGACATTCTCCCGGCCAACGGCCTTCCACAGCCTGCGCGCTTCTTCCAGCGTGCCCTGCGTATTGCGGGCAAGATAAGGAGAGACTTCGAGACTCACGTATCCATCACGGCGTTTGGAGCTTTCGTAGACCGGGCGCAAAGCTTCGGCGGCATCTTGAATGTCACGAATGGCGAGGACCTCGAATTTGCCGGTGGCATTCAGGTCGGTGCGCGATTGCAGCGATTTGAGCACGTCGTTGTAGAGCGTGCTGTCGGCAATGGCCTTCTCGAAAATTGCCGGGTTCGAGGTCATGCCGCGGAGACCGTCTTCGGCAATCAGGCGCTTGAGTTCTCCAGAAGTGAATAGGTCTCGGCGAATGTAGTCCAGCCACACCGACTGGCCGAAATTCAAGAGGTCCTTCAATGGGTTGGTGGCTTTGGCGGTTTCAACAACTCCAGTTGGATTCATGGTGTCTTACTCCTTCTCTATTACGGAACGTGGGCACAAGCGAGAGCCGCATTCATTATTTCGCTTGTGCGATGGCTTCGCGGGCCACGGCGACTACGTTGTCCGTGGTGAAACCGAATTTCTTCTGTAAATCTTTGATCGGCGCCGAGGCTCCGAAGCGACGCATGCCAATGACTTTTCCCGCGGGCCCCACATATTGCGACCAACCGAACGTCGAGGCCTGCTCGACGGCAACACGCGCCTTCACCGCGGGCGGCAGAACCTGGTTTCTGTACGATTCATCCTGCTTGTCGAAGAGTTGCCACGAAGGCAGGCTTACGACGCGGGCTTTCACTCCGGCCGCCGTGAGCTGTTCGTAACTAGCGATGCAAAGCGACACTTCGCTACCCGTGCCCATCAGAATAACTTCGGGCTTGCCATCAGGCGCATCGGCCAGGACGTATCCTCCCTTGGCGACACCGGAGGCGGCAGCATATTTTGTGCGGTCGAAGGTGGGTACAGCCTGACGGGTGAGCACCATCGCGGCAGGTGCGTGTTTTAACTGCATGACGACTTTCCAGGCCTCCACAACTTCATTGGCATCGGCGGGCCGCATGACAATCAAATCCGGCATGGCTCGCAGACTCGCCAATTGTTCGATCGGTTGATGTGTAGGGCCATCTTCCCCCAAACCAATCGAGTCGTGCGTAAACACGTAAATCGTAGGGATCTCCATAATGGCGGCAAGACGGATCGATGGGCGCATGTAGTCGCTGAAGTTGAAAAACGTGCCAACGAAAGCCCGCACTTTCGAAACGGACATGCCATTCATGGCTGCAGCCATGGCATGTTCGCGTACTCCGAAATGAAAGTTGCGTCCGGCATAGCTTCCGGCCTGAAAGTCTCCTGCTCCGTCGAATTTCAGGGTGGTGCGATCGGAGCCGGAAAGGTCGGCGGAACCGCCAATTAGCCACGGGATATTTTCCGCGAAAGCGTTCAGCACTTTGCCGCCGCTCTCGCGCGTCGCCAATCCCTTGGCATCGGCGGGGAAGGTGGGTAGATTCTTGTCCCAGCCCTCTGGCAGCTCGCGACGCTGCATTCTGTGGATCTGGTCAGCGAGGTCAGGATACTTCTGACTGTAGGCCTCGAACCCCACCATCCACTGCGCGCGCAGGTCGTGTCCGCGCTTGCCAATGCCTTCGCGGAAGTGATTGAGGACGCCATCGGGAACCAGAAACTTGGCATCTTCAGGCCAGCCGTAGAACTTTTTGACCAGCTTCACTTCATCTGCACCCAACGGTTCGCCGTGGGCTGCGTTGGTGTCCTGCTTATGCGGCGATCCGTAGCCGATGTGGCTGTTTACCACAATCAGAGTCGGACGATCATTTGTTTGCAGAAAGTTGTTATATGCCTTGGAGAGTTGATCGAGATCGTTGGCGTCGGTGACGTGGGTCACGTTCCAGCCGTAGGCTTCGAAACGTTTGCCGACATCTTCGGTGAAAGACCAATCGGCAGGACCGTCGAGCGTGATGCGATTGTTGTCGTAAATCCAGCACAGATTGGGAAGCTCCAAATGACCGGCGAGCGAGGCCGCCTCGCTGGAGACCCCTTCCATCAGGTCACCATCGCCGCAGAAGGCATAGATGTTGTAATTGAAGACTTCGAAACCGGGGCGGTTGTAGCGTGCAGCCAGCCAATTGGCGGCGATCGCCATCCCCACGCTGTTGCCGACACCCTGGCCCAGCGGGCCCGTCGTGGTTTCCACGCCGGCGGTCCAGCGATACTCGGGATGTCCGGGAGTTTTACTGTCGAGTTGGCGAAACTTCTTAATGTCATCGACTGTTACCGCATACTCGCCGGTACGTTCGTTCTCCGGATTCACGCCGCGAACTTCGGTCAAACACAACATCGCATACAACAGCATGGAGGCGTGGCCGTTGGAGAGAATGAAGCGGTCGCGGTTGGGCCAAACGGGATCCTCGGGATCAAAGCGCAGAAAGTGCTGCCACAAACTGTAAGCGACCGGCGCCAGAGCCATGGGCGCACCGGGATGTCCGGAGTTCGCCTGTTGCACGGCATCGATTGCCATGGTGCGGATGGTATTGATGCTCAGGCTGTCCAATTGCTTGCCGGTCAGCAGCGTCTGCTCACTTGCCACCATAAGAAAAGATCTCCCTTCGACGCGTACATCCAAGCTGGATACTCGAGGAAGTCGGTTCAGAAGACGGTACAACCAGGCCGCTTAACGCCCCCCAGTTTACCAAGTTTCGAGCAGGACATGTTCCCACCGCCAGAACTTTGACAGAGGTTTCATATTTCCCCAAGAACCTGGCAACACGGGCCCATGTCGTATGGATGACGTGGATTCAAGAAGGATTCAGTACACCAAGGCTTCGACGCACAACGGTTCGACGGCGGAGAGACGCTTCGGAGAGCAGAATCAGCGCTTCAATCGCGCGAGATAGGAATGTTCGTTCGTAAGGGTTTTCGTGGTGGTCTCGACAAACTTCAGGAATTCTCGCAGGGTGCCCTTTTCCGTCGGTTCAAGTTGGGCAAACCGGATGCGCACCCCAAAGCAGGGATTGCTGCGCGTGACTACTCCGTTGATGATCATACCTTTCACCCAGATTTTGCCGTTGGCCATCCAGAGGCCGATTTCCAGTTTGACGCCACTGTTGACCGGTACAGCCGTTTCCACTAGACATCCCCCAATGCTGGTATTGGAGAGATTGCCCCAAACCGGAGCGCTCGATCCTTCGACCCGCAGTTCGACCGCGACAAAACACTTGAGGCGGGGATATTGGCGACGATCCTGAGCCCATGAAGGAGTAAAGAGGTCGGGCTCAAAGGGCGGTGTGGCCGCGGACGGAACAGCAACCGGGTGGGCCGGCTCGCTCGCAGGGACAGCAGGTTTGGGAGTGGTGCTGGCGGTCGCCTCTTTGGCGAGCGTCTCTTTGATCGCGCCGCTCTTGATTTTTCGCATGGTCTCGAGCAGCACCTGATCGCGTTTGTCCGGTGGAGCGTCGCGATAGGTCTGGAGAAGCAAGCCAAGATGGCTGACGAGATCCGGGTCCGCGAGGAGATGCGTCCAGTCCGCGCCGACAGCAGACGATTTGGGGCTACTCATAGTTAAACACTCCGCCCAACTGGACAGTCTCCCCCCGCATCAGAGTGAATGACACACAGCTTTCGTGACAAGATGACCAACGTCACACTACCTGGTAACACGGTGCTGGTTACTCGCTCGATGGCTCAATCGGCAGAGGAAATGAGGGCCGGAGACTGGCGGCGGGAGAGGGGCCACGCGGGATTGATCGAAAAGGGCCATCGCCAATGGGCATCCCGAGAGGAGGTTGGTTCGGGGATGATCGTTGAAAGATAGCCCTGAGTTTCGCCTCGGCACGTCAAGCCTGTACGCTGATCGAGTTGCCTTGCGATTGATCGCTGCCAGCGCTGTTAAACAGATTCAAAATGATCTGTTCGTTGGCATTGTTGCTGAGATTGATGGCGATCGGTTCGGCTTGGCTGCCCGGGCCGTTATTTATGTCAATGGTTAGCTGCTGACCCGAGCCGGTCAGGGCATTGTAGGCGGTTTGTGCGCTTGCCAAGTCGCCGGACTTAAGCGCCTGTCCTAACTGTGAGAGATCCGTTTTGCGGTCCTGGTAAAAGGTCTGCAGTTCTTGATAAATCGAGTTACTGGAAACGGCTGCTGTCGACATGGTTCTCTCCGGGGGATGGATTCATTAACAGGAAATCGGAAAGACTCTATTGCCATCCAAGGGTTTTCATCGGCGATATGAGGTGACACTTTAGCGCTGATGGAACCAGCCGGGCGGTTGTCCGGCTATCGATTTTCCGCGACGATCTTTCCGCGACGATCCATGAAAGAACGCTAATCTTCTGGCTCCCCAATCCCCTTCTGCTTAGCGCCGCGATACAATCTTTTCGCGCGACAGACCAGCATGAAGAAACCGGCCAGCGATGTCCTCGATCCCGTTGCCGCTTATGGCCGGGTTGCGCCCTTCTTTTCTGACATATCGCGACAGAGAAAGCGGTACTTGGAGAGCATTGACGCGCTGCGCTCCGTCAACTGGATCAACTTTCTGCTGCCTGCATCGGCGTTTGGGTAGATGAAGAGAATCTGATGTTTGAGCCCGCGAAGCGCCGCCAGCATCTCTTCGGCCTCTTCCACCGTGTCTTTCATCAAGGTCACCGGATGATAGAGGGCGAGAATGGTCTTCTTGTGATCCAGCGTGATTCCCAACTTTTTCTCGACTTGCTCCTGGGTCAGCAGTTTGGCGCGGCGAAAGTGATCCAAAGATAAACTGCCGCTAAAGTTCACCCGCCAGGGCTGTTCTCCCATCGCGATTACACGCTGTTGCGCGGCGCGGGTGCAGGCGAAATGCAGGTGACTCATTTTGGTAATGGCGTTGCGCACGGCGTCATCGATTGCGCCAGAGGTAATTTCGCCGCCTTCGATATGAGCGATAGGGATTCGCAGAGTCAGAGCCACGGAAGCCGGGGCCAGCATCTCGTAACGGTCGGCGATGAGAAGAACGAAGTCCGGGCGGATGCGGCCGAGTGCGTCGGCCAGTCCCAGAGTGGCGAGGCCCAGGGTTTTCGCCATGCCCACATCGGTGTCAGAACTCAGCAGACATTCCACGGGGGTGAATGCTTCCGGATTATTTTTACTGCCACTGTTATTGCTGATTTGCCTCGCGGTGTGGCCGAACTCCGGCGACAGATGAGGCCCCAGCGCGATCACTCGCAGATCAATGGCAGGATGTTCGCCGAGGTCATGCAAGAGCCAGCGCAGATGGGAGTAGTCCGATCGGGAGGAAGTAATCGCGGCGATGGTGCGTTTCACGTAGTACCGAAACCTCAGACCGAAATAGTTGAAGCGGAGGCAGGCATGATTCTACATGGCGAGTTGAGGTGAGAAGTTGCACGGAGTGTGTGTCACCCGGCAGGTTTTGCCTAGTTGGAACGCGAATAGGCACCTTTGTCTAAGATAATTCTGCGACTCCCGGTCAGTCGCAGGAGTTGTGGGGAACTTTCATAACAAAATCAGCGCGGTGGCGGCAGCCATGGAATCGATGGTCCTGGCAGATGAAATGCATATAGACGTGAAGATGGCGGGCGAAGCTTGACGTCGTACTCCGGTCCCCGGCCATCTTTCAAGGAGGCCGAGCATGTCGATCGTAGGAATTCTTTCCAGCAGCGCACTTACTGCCGCCAGCGCTCTACAAAGTAACTTGAAGCAGAACCAAACCGAGTTTCAGCAGCTTGCCCAGGCTTTGCAGTCGGGAAGGCTAAGCAGCGCGCAGCAGGTGTTTTGCGCCCTGACCCAGAACGCGCCCAGTTCCACCGCCATCCTGAACACACGGCTTGGTAAGGACGTCAGCACCCTGGGATCGGACCTGCAGTCTGGAAATCTGACGGCTGCGCAAAAGGCCTATGCAGCGCTGCAGCAAGATGTGCAGAATGCAACCTCAAGCGAGCAAGTCCACTATCGCCATCATCATGGCGGGCATGTCGCGCAGAATCCCACCAACGCTCCGCTTGCAAGCCCTAGCTCCGGCGACAGTGCGCAGGTGCGCAGGGTTCCATTCTCGCGCCGCTGGCAGGCCTCAGCGTGACCGCCTAATTTCGAGTTGGACTCCATTTGACTCGGGGCTTATGCTTAAGGGGTGGAGGCGGGAACGAGCGGCATTCCCAAGGGCTGGTTGGACGGTTTCAGCCGCTCGCGAATCCAACGTTCCACGGTCTATTCGGGTCAGCAGAAAGCGAGTTTTGTGGACCAATTGTCAGCCATGTTCGCGCCCCATCCCAACCTCAGTGATGAGATCAATTGCCGGATTGTGCAATCGGAAATCGAGGGCGGAGTTTTTCTCAAGGACCTGGCGCCAGAGACCGAACTTCATATTCATACCAGGCACCACCGCTACAAAGTCGTGTTTCTGGGCGAGAGCCATGCGCTCATCTCGGGGCATCCTGAATACTGTCCAGAGCCGGTACTGGTTGCGATTGCGGGTTCTACCTGGGGCGGTTCGATGCTGAAATTACACTTCGTCGGCCGAGGCATGCATCTGGAGTTCCATCATCCTGAATACCGCACTCCGATTATCACTTCGACAATCCAGGAAATTCGAGAGTGTTTCCAACCGAGCCCTTCGCCAATCGTTGCGATCGCATAAGCCGGCTTTCCGCTGATTGACTTACCTTCCCTTTGTCAACTTTGGCATTCCCCGCATAGGCTAAAAATCGAGGTGCATGGATGACGGAAAACAAATTGCCAGACCCGAAACTCCCGGAACCATGGCTGCGCGCAACTTTGACCGATGTTCCCGCTGTGCCGCGAGCGGTCCTGCATGCTCTGGAGATGGCAAAAGAAGATGTGGAGCGCTGGTGTGACGGCCTGACGGATGAAGAACTGAATGCGCGCCCAGCAGGGATTGCGCCGGTAGCCTTTCACGTGCGACACATCGCACGGAGTTTGGACCGCTTGCTGACTTATGCAGAAGGGAATGCTCTGACGGCGGAGCAGTTGGCTGCGCTCAAAACCGAATTAGATCCGGAAGCGACCAAAAAAGAACTGTTTGCGGAGTTGGCTTCGTCGCTGGAGAAGAGTGCCACTCGCATCCAGGCTTTCAATGTAGCGGAACTGGAGCAGGCCCGAGGCATTGGGAAGAAACAGTTGCCAACTTCGGTCGGAGGTTTGTTAGTGCATGTGGCCGATCACACGCAGCGCCATGTGGGGCAGGCAATAACCACGGCGAAAATTGTACTTGCCCGCCGGAAACAAACGTAGCGGCCAGACAGAAAAATCGTGTTTACCAGAGGCGTTCTCAGTCGTCTAATACAGATAGCGGCTTGGCCCGCAGCAGCTTATGTTCTCCATTCTTTATGGCCGGATCCCAAAGCAACAGACGAGATCGTTATCGGTTTCGCTAACGCTGCACGGCCTGTTGCTGGCGTTGCTTCTTCACGCTCCGAATCCGACGGTGATTGCACCTTCCTCGGCTCTGGGAGGCAGAGATGGAAGTTCGGTGACGCAGCTTTACTGGCCGAGCCAAGCCTCAGAGCCGGCGACTGGTTCCAAATCGTCCGCGGAGCGCGCCCGCCACCGGAAAGTAGCCGAGGCACGATTGACGTGGAATCATCCGAAGAATAAAAAAACGTATCCGCAGGAAGCTGCCCCTGCAGAAACTGTCGTCGCTGGTTCTGCCAGCTCATCAGGTTCCGCCAACCCGGCTTCGCCCGCGGGTTCCCGCTACGGATCGCTCTCGAACGGCGCATTCGGCCATGAGGTCCGGCCTGCGCTGCCGGTTTCTGCTTCCGAACCGGTGGTCAATCCAGCCGATCTGGTGGGTGGGATCGAAGGTAGTGTGGTGGTCGAAATCACCATTGATGAGAACGGAAATGTGGTTGAGAAAACTGTTCTTCAATCGCTCCGCCCGGCCATCGACGCCGAGGTGCTTGCGGCGTTGGAGAATTGGCACTTCATTCCCGCCACCCGGGACGGAGTCGCGATCCCTTCCAAGCAAGATGTGTATTACCACTTCAAACCGAACTGAAAAAAGCAAATGAGTTCAGGCGCTGAAGCGCGTACAGGAAATCAAGCCCGTATCGCAGCACTGGGAGTGCTGCTCCACCCAGAACTTCAATTTGAATGTCCAGCAACAACTCGGTAACAAAGCCGTGCTGCAGGTTGCCTATGTGGGTTCGAAGGGGACCAAGCTGTTTCAGTCCCTGGATATCAACCAGCCGAGCCAAGCGGAGATCACGGCATCCGATTTGGCGAATGGTGTGGGCTATCTGAGCGTTCCGCGAAACTTCGCGAATTTCCCTGAATATTTGAACGAAGAAAAATCCTTGGCGAACTCCATTTATCACTCGTTGCAGACCAGCCTGCAGGTGAATAATTGGCACGGACTGTCGTCGCAAGCCAACTTTGTCTGGTCGCACTCGATCGATATAGCCAGCGATCTTGAGGACTTCATTCCCAACCAGGCGCAGGCACAAAACAGCACAATGCCGGGGGACGACTGCGGCAACTCGAGTTTTGATATTCACCGGCGATTCACCTGAAATTTCAACTACGAATTTCCGAAATGGGGGGAGAGCTTGCCAAATTGAAGAATGGACGGGGTGTGAATGGAGTGGTCAATTTGCAAGATGGTCAACCCTGGCAACTGAACTATGAATTTCAGGGTGACTATTCGGGCTCTGGAGGAGGCTTTGACCGGCCCGATGTGATTGCTCCGCTACACTATTCCGGCAATCCGTCCCAGTTCTTGGATCTGACTTCGTTTGTCGCGCCTTGCCAATGGAGCACACTCAATAGCGACCGTAATCCAGACGAAAGCAATTGCGTACCGGGCACCCGCCACTTCGGCGAAGGGACGCAACTCATTGCAGGGGCTGAGCTTCAAAGAGTTCAACTTCACTCTCTACAAGAGCACAGTTTTGACGGAACGAGTCAGCCTGCACATAGAAGCGGATTTCTTCAACCTTTTCAATCACCCGAACTTCGCCAATCCGGCGATGCCGAATTTTATCGCCGGATTGGCTCTCCGGATCTGGCTACGGGCCAGCACAGCGGCTTCTATCAGCTCACCGCCACGGGGGACGTGGGCATAGGCAACCCATTGCTGGGAGGCGGCGGGCCGCGGGGCATTCAGTTGGCTGCCAAGATCACTTTCTAGGAACGAAGAATAGGAAAGAAAAATTGTTCTCATTGGCTCCTTCCACTTTTGCGGGAGGAGCCAATTTTCATGCGGCCATAGAGTGCTTCCAAGAAGTCGGGCTCCAGAAAAGTGGCCACCGCGAGCCAGCAAAACCGCTGTACAATCACCGTTCTCGAAGTCATTAGGAGAGTCCACACAATGAAACTGATTCGATTCCGCGAGCTGGGTCAAGAAAAACCGGGCGTGCTGCTGACCGATGGGAGTCGCATTGATGCGTCCGCGTTTGGTTCGGATTATGACGAGACATTTTTTGGAAGCGGCGGCTTGATGGAGCTCGATTCGTGGCTCCGCAAGAACGCTTCGTCTGCGCCTCGTGTGGCGCCGTCGGTACGCCTGGGAGCTCCGGTTTGCCGGCCCAGCAAGATCGTCTGCATCGGACTCAATTACCGCGATCATGCGGCGGAAACGAAAGCAGAACCGCCGAAAGAACCAGTCCTTTTCTTCAAAGCAACTACTTCCTGGGGGGGCCAAATGATGCCATGGTGATTCCCCGGAATGCGACCAAGGTGGACTGGGAAGTGGAGCTGGCAGTCGTCATCGGCGAGAGAGCCCTGTATGTATCCAAAGGGGATGCTCTCGATTATGTCGCAGGATATGCTCTGCACAATGATTATTCCGAGCGCAGCTTTCAGTTGGAGCGCGGAGGGCAATGGGTAAAGGGAAAAAGTGCGGACACGTTTGCTCCGCTGGGTCCGTTCCTCGCAACCCCGGATGAAGTTCCGAACGTAGGCAATCTCCCAATGTGGCTGAAGGTGAATGGACAAATCCGGCAAAACAGTTCCACCGCAAACATGATCTTTGATTTGCCTACGCTGGTTTCTTACGTGAGCCAGTTCATGACGCTTCTTCCCGGGGACGTGATCAGCACGGGAACGCCAGCAGGCGTCGGCTTAGGAATGAATCCACCTACGTATCTGCGGGCCGGCGATGTCGTAGAACTGGGAGTCGAAGGTCTAGGGGAATCGCGGCAGCAAGTTACGGAATACAAGTGACAACGGCGATTGAAAGTCATCATCACCTCGGAATTTATGATCCATGCGAGATAAGCTTATTCCGTGTGTCAAAATACATTGAGTCGGCGGTCGGGGAGTTCCTCAATCCATGAAAGAACCCAATCTCAAAAGTAGAGAAAACTGCCAGTGGGACTTAGTGAGTCTCGGTGAAGTAATGCTGCGCCTCGACCCCGAGGACGGCCGCATTGCGACCACGCGCGAGTTTCGCGTCTGGGAAGGCGGTGGCGAATACAACGTTGCGCGAGGACTTAAGCGCTGTTTCGGCATGAACACCGCGATCGTCACGGCGCTTGCAGACAATCCTGTGGGAAGGTTGATCGAAGACCTGATGTTTCAGGGAGGCGTCGACCAAAGATACGTGCAGTGGGCGCCTTACGATGGTGTCGGCCGCTCTGTCCGCAACGGGTTGAATTTTACCGAGCGAGGGTTTGGTGTTCGCGCGGCGGTTGGATGCTCTGATCGCGGTCACACGGCGATTTCCCAACTGAAGCCCGGCGACATCGATTGGGCCCGGATCTTTAGCCAGGAAGGAGCACGGTGGTTTCATACCGGAGGCATCTTTTGTGCTCTCTCGGAGAACACTCCGGCAGTGGCGAGAGAGGCGATGGAAGCTGCACGGCGTGCTGGCACCATCGTTTCCTATGATCTGAATTACCGGCCTTCCTTATGGAAGTCCATCGGCGGGAAGGCGAAGGCCCAGGAAGTAAACCGCATGCTAGCCCCGTTTGTGGACGTGATGTTGGGCAATGAAGAGGACTTCAGCGCAGCCCTTGGCTTTGCGGTTGCGGACCTCGACGAAAATCATTCTCAGCTCGATGCCGGCAACTTCAAACGCATGATGGGCAATGTGGTGGAAGAGTATCCGAATGTCTCGGTAGTCGCTACCACTCTCCGCCACGCGAAAACAGCGAGTGTGAACGATTGGGGAGCGATCTGTTTTCATGGAGAAAAATTCTTCGAAGCGAAGGTTCGGAATGATCTCGAAATATATGACCGCGTCGGCGGCGGAGATTCGTTTGCGTCCGGCCTGATCTACGGCTTCTTGACCGGAAAAGATGCTCAGTGGTCGGTGGAATGTGGGGCGGCGCACGGCGCGCTGGCCATGACCACGCCCGGCGACACAACCATGGCAACTTTGAGCGAAGTTCTGAAAGTAATGAATTCGAATGCAGCCCGCATCGACCGATAGCTTGCTGGCTGTGACTGAAGAGCGACAAATAATGACGGCTGAACAAGTAATTCAAAGAATCAGCGAAACAGGATCATTCCCGTGGTCCGCGCTGCCAATGCCGTGGACGCAGGCCCCGCGGTTGAAGCGATTCAGGCTGGAGGAATTCCGATCGTGGAAATCACGATGACGTTCCCGATGCGCCGTCCTTGATCCGTCAACTTGCGAAAACTCATGGGGGCAAAGTGCTGATTGGCGCCGGCACAGTCCTGAATGCGGAGCAGGCCAATGCCTGCCTCGATGCCGGAGCTCAATTCCTGGTGAGCCCCGGGCTTTCAATTGCAGTTCTCGAAACGGCAAAGCAGCGCGCGACGCTCGCGATTCCTGGAGCTCTTACTCCAACGGAAGTCATGAACGCCTCCTCGCACGGATCAAAATTGATCAAGATTTTCCCCTGCGGCAACCTGGGCGGGGCCAAGTATCTCAAATCGCTACGAGGTCCATTTCCGGATCTTTCTTTTATTCCGACCGGCGGTGTGAACGCCTCAAACGCCGCCGAGTTCCTGGCCGCTGGAGCATTCGCGCTGGGTGTGGGATCGGAACTCATCGACAGTGCAGGGCTTCGGGAAGGGAAGTTTGAGAAGATTATGAGTGCCGCAAAAGAGTTGGTCGCGGTCGTAAGATCCACTCGCCAAGCGGGATAGCCACGAGTTCATGAAATCGTCGGTCGCTTCGTAACCGTGATGTGCATTCAGAGCGGAGCCTTGCTCGGCATGGCGGGGTCAAAGACCGGCCCTACACGAGATCGAGAAATCAGCGGGTTCGAGAGCAAATTTCGCTCAGGATGACATTCTAGGGGAGCAGTGGTGATGGAGGCGTAGCGACGGTGCCGTCGAGGCTCAGCGAGGTGGAGATGGATTTCAGAGCGTCGATACAGAAGGCGATGTGATCATCTAAATCCACGCCGAGGGCGGCCGCGCCGTGGATGATGTCATCGCGATTGACCTTGCGGGCGAAGGCCTTGTCTTTCATCCTTTTTCGGACCGACTTCACATCTACCTCAGCCAGAGACTTTCCCGGCTTAATCAACGCACACGCGGTGATGAATCCCGCCAGTTCGTCGCAAGCGAAGAGAGCTTTCTCCATGGGAGTGTCGCGAGTGACGCCGGTATATTCAGCGTGGGACAGGATGGCTTTTCGGATTTCGTCCGGATAGCCACGCTCTTTAAGGATCTCATTGCCCTTGTAGGGATGATCGTCGAGGCTGGGATACTTGTCATAATCGAAATCGTGAAGCAGACCGACGATGCTCCACAACTCTTCGTCGCCTGAAAATTTTCCGGCGTAGGCGCGCATGCACGCTTCGACCGCCAACGCATGTTTGCGCAAACTTTCTGACTGGGTGAACTCAGTTAGTAAACACCAGGCCGCTTCGCGATCAATCATCGTTCTCACCTGTTTTCTTCGGGGTTTTGCGGGCTCAATTTCTGATTTCCTACGAGCTATTCTGTGTTTCGACCCATATTTTACTTGACATCCACAGGGCCTGTACCTCAAATTACCCGCAGATCGGAATCGATGTTGGGTTCCGGGAGTAGCCTGCTCTGGCACTCCCAAGTATAGATGGCAACAAATCTTGCCCCAGTAGATTCCAGGGAAGTCGTACGTTGCGACCGCTGCCTGCTAGTTCAATTCCGTACCAGCAATAGTCTTTGCCGCCGCTGCCATACCTCGTTGGATGAGGAAGAGCCGGAAGTAGCCGCGCCCATGCCACCGCCGCAAATCATGCCGACGAACGGGCATGGCCGCGGGCACCTGCATCTAGCGGCATCGATTCGCTCTATGCGATTGCGCAATGGTCTCAGCCAACGGCAACTGGCGTTTCGCATGTCCGTGCCGCGAACCTACGTCTCCAAAATTGAAAATGAAAAGGCAACGCCAACGCTCTCTTCGTTGGAGCGGCTGGCGCGAGCTTTGGAGGTCACCGTGCCCGATCTGCTCAGTGGTGGAGAACGCAACCGGCAGGAGGAGGTCCGCGATCTGGTGCAGGACCCATTCATCGCGGAATTGCTGCCTTTCGTTTCGCAGCTGAACGGAATGCAGATGTCGAGCATTCTGACGCAGGTGCGGGACCTGACGGTGCGGCCGAGAAGGAGTGCGTAGGGAAAATCTGAGGCGACGGTTGGAGATTCTTCGCTCAGGATTTCGACCCGCGACTCCCGCTTCGCTCACGCCGCGCAAACACATCAAGTTTATCCGGGCAACCAGCCAACTGCAGCCGGGACCGAAAGGTTCCGGCTTTTTTGTTTCTTGCCGTCAATGCAGGTCCTGACGGAGGAAATAGATGACTAGGATTCCAGGCGGAAGCGGGTTTCGGCAAGATGGTACATTCGGCGCCAGACTAGGCGGTTGACCGTAATCACCGTCGCCGCCATCAGAATTGTGGATGCAATCAGCAGTTGGAAATTCCCGCTATCAGTCGCCTGACTGATGAGCGCGCCGAGCCCCGTCGTGGCAAAGGTCTGACCCTTGAAGTGAAAATATTCAGCAACAATGCTGGCATTCCAAGCGCCACCGGAGGCAGTGACCATGCCGGTGACGAGATAAGGAAAAATTCCAGGCAGAATCAGTTTGCGCCAGCGCTGCCAACCTTTGAGGCCAAATACCGAGCAGGCTTCTTTTAGGTCGGTGGGGATGGCCATGGCGCCCGCGATTACGTTGAAAAGGATGTACCACTGCGTCCCCAGCAACAGAAGAACGATGGAACCGATACCGAGTCCTCCGCCCAGACGAATCAAGATCAAGAGGACAACAGGAAACAATGCTGTGGCGGGGACCGATGCGGCGATCTGCGCCAGAGGTTGCGCAATGCGGGCGAGGCGCGGACTGAAACCGATCATCGCGCCTGCGGGAATGGTCCACGCTGCGCCGATCAATAAAGTTACATTCACACGCAGGAAAGTAGCGCCGAGACCAATTGCGAGTTGAGCAGCCTCGGAGTGGCTCACTCCAGCGAGCATGATGAAAACCCGAACCAGCGCATAGCCGATGCAGCCGAGTCCGGCCACCGCCAGGATCCGCAAGATCCACACTTTTCTTACTGTAGGCACGGCCTTGACCGGGGCCTGGCGGTCGCGAGCGAATCGCTCTGTCAGAGACTCGCGCAGCGGGTGAAAAGCTTTCTTCCGCAAATAGGCCAGCCCTCGTGAATGATGCAACAGTTCGAGCACCCAGGATTGCGGAACGTCGGTGCTTTCCACCTGCTCGACTTTGAACTTCTCGGCCCAGGCGATCACCGGACGCCAGACGAATTGATCGAGCAATACGATGATCGCGATCATGGTGGCGACACCCCAAAGAATGGAAGACGTGTCTCCGGCACTCGCGGCAGTCTGCAAATAAGAGCCGAGGCCGGGTAGCCGGAAATCGCGGGTGCCGAGCACAAACATCTCGCAGGCCATTAGAAAGAACCATCCCCCGGCCACGGACATCATGGAGTTCCAAACCAGCCCAATTGCGGCGAAAGGCAGTTCCAGCTCAATGAAACGCTGCCACCAGCTGAAGCGGTAAATGCGCGCAGCCTCATGCATTTCTCGCGGAATGCTTTTCAGCGAAGCGTAGAAACTGAAAGCCATGTTCCACACTTGGCCGGTGAATATGAGGAGGATCGCGCCCAGTTCGACACCCAGTTGCCGGCTGGGAAACAAAGCCACCATGGCGAGCATCACGCCGGGTAAGAAGCTCAACACCGGAATGGACTGCAGCACATCGAGCAGCGGAATCATGAAGCGTTCGGCCTTCGGATTGTAGGCGGCGACATAGCCGTAAACGAGGGTGAAAGCCAGACTCAAGAAATACGCGATGCTGATGCGAAGTAGTGACAGCCCAGCGTAGACGGGAAGCGCCCAAAGGCTGCGTGAGATTTCAACTTTCGGAGTAAACGGGCCCAACCACGAGTGCGCCGCCACCGAGATGCCGTAGAACAACGCGATGCCCGCGGAGAGCATCAACAAATCGGGCAGGTGCGAGGTTTCGACTCGCGGCAACAGAGACCACAAGCGGTAGGGAGAAAACGATCTGAAACCGCTGCTCCTTTTCATTTTTCCGCCGGGGCGGCGTGATTGTTTTCCGTGGTGGGGTCAGTCAGGACGAGACGTGCGTTTTCCGGATCATGGTCGAAGATTTCCGCATAGCGGCCCCAATTCATGGCGGTCTCGAACTGGCGTTCAACTTCACCCTGACTGAAATGTTCGTCGAGAATGTCGTGGAAGAACTCGTCGGAAATGGAATGATCGGACTTCGCCTTCAACACGCTCTCAATGCACTGCAAAATCGCGACGTGCTTGAGTGCGGCGTCGCGAAACAAGACCTTGCGAGTGAGGATGTCGGCCTCGGCAAAGGCCACGCCTTCGGGCGTGATCTGGACATCGCCCTCTTTCAGGGTGGCAAAACCCAGGATGGTAGCGGCTTCGATGATGGGCAGCAGGTCATCAACGTCCATGGCCAATTTATCGGAGAGATGGTAGAGATCGTCGCTTCCGCCGCCGTCGTGGACAATTTCCAGAAGACCCGCGATCCCAGCGGTACGGGCATGAGGGAGCATCTGGTACTTCTGTTTTGGCCTTTTTACCACCGTCGTGGGAGTTTGACCCGCGATTGGAGACGCATGCTCCACATCAGGTTGGGTCATGATTTTGTAAATGTAATCGACGAACTCGACGAAACGGCCGGCTTTGCGGTCGCGGGGATGCGGCAACGCAATTTCAAAATCGGAGCGAATGCGGCCGGGATTCTTGCCGAGGACAATCACGCGGTCGGCGAGCAACACGGCTTCTTCGATGTTGTGCGTGACCACAAAAATAGCGCTGGTTGGCATTTTCTTGTTGAGCCACAGTTCAAGTAATTCGCCACGAAGGGTTTCCGCGGTGAGGACGTCAAGGGCGGAGAACGGCTCGTCCATGAAGAGGACCTCAGGCTCAACCACTAATGCCCGGGCGAAACCAACTCTCTGTTTCATTCCTCCGGAGAGCTCTTTGGGATAGGCAGTTTCGAAGCCGTCGAGTCCGACGGTGTCCAGCATTTTGAGAGCGCGCTTGCGGCGCTCAATCGGGTTGAGCCCGCGAGCTTCCAGCGGGGCCTCAACATTCTCCAACACGTTCAGCCATGGGAATAACGCGAAACCCTGGAAGACAATGGCGACATTCGGTGAATTCGCAGCTAGGGGCTGGCCATGCCATAGCACCTCTCCAGAAGAGGGAATAGAAAGGCCAGTGAGCATCCGCAAAAGAGTGGACTTACCGGAACCGGATGGGCCGAGGAGCGCGACGATTTTCTCCGGAGACACTTCCAGGTCGGTGGGAGCAATGACCTCGATGCGGTTGCCGTCCGGCTGGACGTAGAACTTCTCGACCGCGCGCGCCTGTATGATCGGATTCGCCACTGAGCTTCACTCCCAACCTCTCTTCAACGTATACACGATTCTTGGCGGACTCGTGAACGCCTTTATTGTTACAGGAATGTGAACTGCGGTCAGGCGACGAAATCTTCGCTTGCAGGCAGGGGAACCGGCGGTGGCAGCCGGTCTGTCACTTCAGCGAGAATGGCCAAACGCTCCGCCAGATGGGGCGTTAGAGCGCCCGGTTGATAGCGCCAGCGAAAATTCCCGGTGGGAACACTGGGCGTATTGAGGCGGGCTTCGGTGCCAAGACCGAGCACATCCTGCAGTGGAACCACCGACAAGCTGGCCACGGAACTCTGCGCCAGTCGAATCAATGCCCAATTGATCCCGTCTCCGATTGCGCCTTGCGAGTGCCCAACCAGAGCCTCAACCGCTCGCCGTTCGTACTCGGTTGCGCCGGAGGTCCACCAGCCCAAAGCAGTGTCATTGTCGTGAGTACCGGTATAGATTACGCGGTCAGGACTGAGCCGGTGGGGAAGATAGATGTGCGCGCCGGGATCGCCAAAACCAAACTGCAGCACTGCCATGCCGGGAAGATGGTGGCGCTCACGCAGGGTGTTCACGTCCGGCGTGATGCTGCCCAAGTCCTCGGCAAAAAGCGGCAAGCTGCCCAAAGACTCGCGCAGTTTGTTAAACAGATCGTCGCCGGGACCGTCCACCCATCGACCATGGATTGCTGTCGGTTCGCTCGCGGGGACTTCCCAGAATTGCGCGAACCCGCGAAAGTGATCGAGGCGGTTGTAGTCACAGGTCTGCGTGGCCCAGCGCAAACGCTGAATCCACCAGTTGTATTCCTGCGCCTGCATGGCTTCCCAGTTGTACAGAGGATTGCCCCAGCGCTGACCGGTCGCGCTGAACGCATCCGGCGGCACACCAGAAACGACTTCAGGATCCAGGTCATCGTTGATGAGGAACAGATCACGGTGCGCCCAGACGTCGGCGCTGTCGTAGTCCACAAAAATCGCGACGTCCCCGACCATGCGAACAGACCGTTGCGCACAGTAAAGCCGCAGGGCACGCCACTGCTCGTAGAAAAAGAATTGGATGACGCGGCGGACCGCCATTTCAGAGGCTAACTTACCGCGAGCATTTTCGAGCGCTCCCGGGTCGCGGCGCGCCAGTTCGCGCGGCCAATGCTTCCACACTTGATTGGTGTGACGCTCACGCAATGCATCGAAGAGGACAAAATCCTCCAGCCACCAATTGTTTTCGACACAAAAATGTTTAAAGCCTGATTGCGCGTTGCCGGAGGCATGATCCAGGAAATTATGCGCGGCTGCCGTAAGCAGCGGCGGTTTGCGCTGAGACACGAGGGCGTAATGGATTTCACCGGCCGTATCGGGTATCTCCGCCAGACGGGAATGATCAAGCCATCCGCGGTCGGCCAAACGTTCCAGACTCACCAGCAGCGGATTGCCCGCGAAAGCGGAAGTGGAGGAGTACGGAGAATTTCCGTTGGCGGGCGGCCCCAGCGGCAACACCTGCCACAAGCCCTGCCGGGCCGCAGCAAGAAAGTCGACAAATTGGTAAGCGGAGGTGCCGAAATCCCCGATTCCTCCGCGGGATGGAAGTGAAGTGGGGTGGAGCAGGATTCCGGTCGCGCGAGGGAAGGCCATGGTGTTCGACTACAGGCGAGAGCGCCCTTTAGCAGGTCTCATATGCAGGCTACTCGCCCTCTTCACCACTGCCTTGCCCTTTGCTCAAAGTGTTCATTTCGTCCTGGTTGATCTTGATCTTGCCGGATTTTGTCATCCTGTCGCGCAAGCTGGTGACGAACAGGCCAAATAACTCGGATTGCTTGCTTTGTAGCAGCGAATCGCGGATCTGGTCCTTCTTCGCGGCAAAATCCTGATCGGAGGGCTCCTGTTTCTCGAGCACCGACAATACCGCGCCGGTAGTCCCACTGCTGACGGGGCCGCTAATCTCGCCCGGCTTCAACGTAAAGGCAACGGAAGCAGGCCCAGACATCGCACCGATATCGGGAACCTGAGCGTCGGGTAGAACGAAATCGCTGGTCTTCATGGTGGCGCCCAATTCCTTGGCGGCTTTTTTCAGATCATGACTCGCTTTGGCCCGATCGGAAAGCTCCTGTGCTTTTTGTGAAAGCAGTTGGTTTGCGCGTTCATTCTTGAACTCAGTCTCCACCCGGTTACGGATTTCTTCAAAGGTGGGCGTGGCCGCGGGTTTCACGGCCTGAACCTGAAACACAGCGTAACCCTGCGGCAATGAGGCCTCATCGGGCGGGGATTTTTCCGCCTGGCTGAACACTGCCTCCATGAACGGCTGCGAGGCGCCAATGCCGGGGAGCGAATCGGTGCGGCTGACGAAGTCCGTGGTCACAACTTGCAGTCCCTTGGCGGCTGCCGCTTTGTCCAGCCCCCCGGCGCGAGCTTGTGTGAGGAGTGCAGCGGCTTGCGCCTCGGCCGCGGCTGCGGCTTTCTGCTGCTTGATACCAGGCTCGATCTGCCCCTTAACCTCGTCGAGGGATTTTAGATGGGCTTCCTGCTTGTCGTCCGCATGAAGAATGACGAACGCATAACCAGCGTTGATTACATTACTGGTGCCACCCTTCGGGAGAGCGAAAGCGGCCTTGTCCACGTCAGGATAAGGAATACGCCCGCGCTCGACCCAACCCAGGGCGCCACCATCTTTGGCGCTAGGGTCCTGGGAATATTTTTTCGCTGAGTCCGCGACGTTTCCACCGGCCTTCAGCTGCTTGAGAACGTCTTCAGCTTTCTTGCGAGCCTCGTCGACTCCCTTTTGATCCACCTTGCCATCCGCGCCCGGCAAGGGGTTCTTGATGACAATCTGGCGGAGGTTGACCTGCTCGGGCTCACGAAATTCATCGCGATGTTGAGCATAATAGGCCTGGAGGTCCTGCAGCGTGACTTGCGTGTCGGCTGCGATCTTTCCAGTATCAACCAGAACATAGCTGACCTCCCGCTTCTCGGGAATCGAGTTGTTATAAAGTTGCTTGTTGCGGTCGTAGTAGGCCTTGAGTTCAACGTCAGTGGGATGAAGCTCTTTCAGGACGTTGTCCTTTGTAAGCACCGCATACTCGAACTTGACC
>Ga0182024_10008731_pt1 | contig 21220 bp, 13 predicted proteins | sample P32metaG_FD_120480 | JGI IMG/M metagenome (GOLD analysis project Ga0182024, IMG submission 120480) | Permafrost microbial communities from Stordalen Mire, Sweden - P3-2 metaG (Illumina Assembly) | ecosystem: Environmental > Terrestrial > Soil > Wetlands > Permafrost | place: Sweden: Stordalen...
CACCACATCATCTTCCCTGCGGTGGCTCGCAACAACACTTCTTCTACCTTCATCGCCCGCTCCACAGCGGCGCTCGGATAGATCCCCACGCTCATTAGCATGGTTCCATCCTCGCCGCCCGTTCAGCGGACACTTCACTTGCTACAAACACCGGACATATTATGTGCTAACGACAACCGGCTACCCGGCAGTTACTACTTGAGTAACAACTCGCAAAGGATCGACCTTGTATTGAATCCTTTGTGCAGGAATGCCGGCTTTTGGCAAGGATTTCCGGGCGAGCCGATGCTTGTCCGCCGGGGACGGAAGCTTTCAACTCCTTCCGCAATCCGCCAAATCCCCGAGCGCAAAGCGCCCTCCCCGCATCTATACCTCAAGGAGACCTTCACGATGAAGAGAGAGCCCGCGCTCTTCCCGCTCATACGGCGCCTTCTCGTCTCCTGCCCGCTCTCCGTCCTCGCTCTACCGATCCTGGCGCTCCTGGTCCTCGCGCTTCTGGTCCCCACACTTCGCGCGCAGCAAGCAGCCGCGTCCAGCGAGACTCCCAGCAGCCCCTTCTCCATCAAGAACACCTGGATCTTGGGCGGCACGGGCAGTTGGGACTACCTCACCATGGACCCCGCCGCGGAACGGCTTTACATTGCCCATGGCCGCTCGGTGCAAGTGGTGGATGTGAAGGCGGGAACGTTGGCTGGAGAAATCTCCGGCCTGGCGGAGGCGCACTCGATCGCCCTCGACAACACCGGGGAGTTCGGCTACATCAGCGATGGCCTGGCCGGCAAGGTCGTGGTCTTCGATCGCCGCACCCTGCAGACCGTTGCAACCATCGATGGCATTCCCAGCCCGCGTGCCCTGGTGTTTGAGCCGCAGACGGGGCTGCTTTTTGCGGTTCGAACCGACCCCGTCCCCGCGCCGCGCGGTCCTGCTGTGCCGCGCACCACCACGCACATCGCGCCCAGGCCCGCGCCCCCACCCGCTCCGCCTCCCAAACCGAACACTGTCTCGTCCATCGCCGTCATCGACACGCAGACCCGCAAGGTGGTGGCCCAGATCCTGCTGCCGGAGACGCTCGGCTTTGCCCAGGCCGACCAAAGAGGAAATCTCTTCGTCAACGCTCCGGAACGCAATCGGATTCTGCGCTTCGACGCCCAGACGGTAGCCTCGCTGCTACCCACAAGGACAGACGGAAGTGCGGACGCCGACCTGTCCGGCAACGCGCCTGGGTCCGGCAATGCGCCTGGAGCGGCGAATGTTTCCGATCCTGCAGCGGCGCCTGCTTCCGCTTCGGCCCCGGCGCGCCCGGAAAAGCAGGCCGCACCGCGCTTCATCATCGACTGGACTCAACGGCAGGTTCGTTCCTTTTCTCTCGATGGCCAATGCACTACGCCCAAATCCCTGGCCGTCGACAGCGCGCATGAGCGCCTGTTTGCCGCGTGCGCCAACATGAAACTCCTTGTCCTGAATGCCGACGACGGCCAGCTGGTGGCTACGCTGCCCATCGGCCCCGGCGTGGACGCCATTGGCTACGATCCAGATCGGGGCCTCATCTATGCTGCCAATGGCGGCGCTGACGGCAGCCTCACCATCATCAGCCAGAGCGTAGCGGACGGCTATGCCGTGATCCAGACGCTGCCCACGCGCCAGCGTGCCCGCACCCTGGCCGTCAATCCTGAAACCGGACAGGTCTACCTGGTCACCGACCTGCTCGGCGTCAACCTGGCCCCCACAGGAGGCATTGGATCACTCCAGAGCAACCCCGTAAACGGTAGTTTCCAGGTGCTGGTCGTCGGCAATTGAGCCTGGGACTGGCGCACTGCTATCGCCGAATCACTGACAAGGATCTTTGCTCAGCCGAGAACGCCTTCTCCGATGTGGGTAGCTGAGTGCCTAGAGCTGGTTGCATAAATATTGCTCGACCCGCGAAGGACCCTCCCTCAGGGGCTAAAGCCCCAGGTTTAATGCGCCTGTGGCGGCACGGCTGAAGCCATGCCCTTTCAAAACTCCATTTATGCAACCAGTTCTATGGAGTCTCGGCTACAAAAACCGCGGTTGTGAGCGCGGGCACCGTGGCGGTTCCCGTTTTCGAGTTGAACGTGGACTGCTTCGTTGTGGGGTCGCTGGAACTCTGCTGCACCGGATGCAGATGCAGCGCCAATCCCTGCAACTGGCTGTTGGTGAAGGTTACCGGCGCATTGGTCGCGTTGAAGAGCACCACGATGTGTTTGTATATCCCGTAGTTTCCACCATGCGCGTCCAGCTTCATGACGATCAGGCCCGGCGTCTGATTTTGACCCGTATTCAGGAAGGTGAGATTCTGCTGCACCTCCTCAAAGGTCGCCATGCGGAATAGCTCCGAGCCATAACGGATCCTCAACAGGTCCTGAAACGCCGCTTCGCTGTAGGCGATATTCGCCGGAAGCGGCGTATACGCCGGGTTACTCAGCAGCGGTGTCATGATCGGCCACTGGCCCTGGTTCTGGCTGGCAATGGGCAAGCCAATGCCCCAGTTTGCCGTCTGCCCGGTCCAGTCAATCTTATTGAACCAGTCTCCGGAGTTATAGCTGTTCTGGTCCATGTCCTTGGAACGCAGCAGGTCGTCGCCGCCCTGGAAGAATGGAATCCCCTCGCCAAGCGTCACCAGGCTCATGGCCACAATCTGCCGCCGGGCACGCGTGGCGATGCTGTCGCTGAAGCTGGACTTCAACTGCACCTGGTCGAATAGGTCCTGGTTGTCATGCACCGACGCATAATTCACGGCTTCGATAGGACTCTTGGTATAGCCCGTGGGCTGGCCGTTGTAATTCACCTCGGCTCCCGTCACGGCGGCGCCAGCGCTATCGATGAAGCTGTAGTCGCGCAGGTTTCCTGTTAGTCCCACATCGATCCAATCGGAGTATTGCAGCAATTGGGCCTGTTGTTGACTCGACGAAAGACTGCTAGAGGTGAACGCGCTTGGATCGGTGAAAAGTCCGGTGGCAAAGCCCTGGACGCGTTCATCCGTGAACGGGCTGCCGCCATGAATGCCATCGCGAATGCGGTCGTTGAACGTCCCTACGCCAAAGCCATACAGGTTGATCTGCGAGGCATTGGGGCCGATCTGATTGTTGGCCGTATCTCCGAAGTTGAAGCCTTCTCCGTAAAGGTAGATCTTCGATCCGTCGACGCCGTCTTTCTCGGGAGTGAGCGCCTGGAGGGCCTGCTGAATGTTAGTGATGTTGTAAGTGAACATGAAGCTCATGATGTCAAAGCGGAAGCCATCGATTTTGTAGTAGCGCGCATTGAGCACCAGGGTGTCGATGATCAGCTTTTCCATCATCTTGTGTTCGCTGGCAGTGTCGGGGCAGCAGGAGCCGTTTTCCAGGTTGCCGTTTGCGTCCAAGCGATGATAGTAATTCGGCACCACTTCATCGAAATTGGAGTTGGGGCCCTCGCCGCTGGCGTTGGTGTGGTTGAACACCACGTCCTGCACTACGCGCAGCCCCGCCTTGTGCAGTCCGTCCACCATGGTCCGGTATTCGCGAACGCGGCGGTCGGGTTTGATGGCGTAACTGCCCTCAGGAGTCATGTAATGCACGGGATCGTAGCCCCAGTTATATGCGGGGTTGGTCTGACTGGCGGTTACGGCTGCCTGCTGCTGCTCGCCATCCGGCGGATACTGCGCCAGGCCGGTGGGAACGATCCATGTCGATTTGTCTTCATTCACGCTGGCAAAGTGGAACGAGGGCAGGATGTGCACCGCCTTGAGTCCGCTTGCAGCCAGAGAGCGAAGATGCTTCATGCCGTCGGAGTTCTGGTCGTCGAAGGCTTCATACATGCCGCGGTGAGCAGATGGGACGGTGGGATCGTCGATGCTGAAGTCGCGGACATGAAGCTCATACACGCTCATGTCGCTGAAGCTGCGCAACGGCGGCGAAGTATCCTCATCCCAGCCACCGGGCTTGGTTTCGTCGGAGTCGAGGTCGGTAATCCTGCTCTTGGTTCCGTTCAATGCGATGTCGATGGAATACGGATCGCTGGTTACATTCGTGTCTACCGCGGAGTCGGACGGAACCCATACCTGCACACTGTAGAGGTAGTACTTGTTCTTCCAACTGGAATCACCGTCTGCCACCCATACGCCATTGTGTTCGTGCATCGGCACAACAGCAGACGGCGTCGTATCGGATTCGTGGTCGAAAATCTGCAGCGAAACGCTCTGCGCGGTGGGCGCCCACACCTTCAGCTTCACGTCGCAGTTGTCGTCGTCAGGCCAGTCGTGCCAGCCGCTATCGTCCCCATGGTGAAAAACGACGCCGAGCTTGCCCGGATAGTAATACAGATCGTCGAGTACACCCGCATCCTGGATGCCGGTCGCGTATGTCAGCGAGCCACCTGAATTCACTGCTGAAAACGCGAGCTGTCCTTCAAGGACCGTCTGCAAGGTTGAGATCAGCGTATTCGCCGGTAGCTCGAGGACGGTATAGCCGCTCAGCTGCGGGTAGCGAAGCAACTCTTCCGCGGTCAGGCTTCCACCCGCCGTGAGCGGAATGGTGGTCCCGCCGGTGATCCCCGTGGTCGTTACCGACAGGCCGCCGGTGAGGCTGGAACTGATCGCGTAGGTATCGCCGGACTGCGCAAACTCCGGCTGGATGGCCACTCGCTGTCGATCGAGCCAGTATGCTTGTTCGACGTTGAGCAGACTGTCCAGTATCTGGGTCGGCGTGGGTGTGGAAGTGAAGACCGTTGCGTTGCCTGAAATCGCCCAGGCCTGGAGGTTGGTCGCAACATCGAGAAACATATTCGGACCCGGGTCTTTGACGCCGGTGGAGGTGTTGTGAATGATGAATCCGAGGTTCTGCGCATTGGGAATCAGGCTGATGTCGAAGTACGCGCCGTAGGAATCATAGTTAGTCACAAACGTCAGCCCGTCATTGAAGTCGCCGGTATATTCCGCGGTGTCGTCGAAGGCATAGACGGACCAGTTTGCATAGTTTCCGTCGGGCCGGTAGTAGTGGATGCGAGCGTAGCCGGGCAGCAGCGCATTGGGGTTGGCCAGGCTCGGCTGACTCTTGTACAACTTGCCGATCCCGGTGTAACCCCAGTACTCGAATCCTTCCGTAGAAGGATCGACAAACTCGTTCGGGCCCGGATCTTTCTGGTCTCCGCCCGGCGCCGAGGGATTGTGAATGATCAGCCCGAGGTTCTGCGCGTTTGCAATGACTGACACATCGAAATAAACTCCGTATGCGTCGGAGTTAGTCACCGGCACGAGGCCGCTGTTGTAGTCGCCGGTGTACTCTGTTGTGTCAAAGAAGGCATAGATCGTCCAGCCTGAATAATTGCCGTCCGTCCGGTGGTAGTGAACGCGGACGTATCCGGGCAGAATCGCGGTGGGATTGCTCAAGCTGGGCGCGGATGTGTAGAGGCAGGCTATGCCGGAGTATGCCCAGTACTCAATGCCCTGCGTGGCGGGATCGACAAACAGATTGTTGGGGGTATCCTTCTGGTCGCCTCCCGGCGCCGTTGGATTGTGAAGGATGATCCCCACTTCCTGCGCACCGGTGGTCACGCCGACGTCGTAATACACGCCAAAGCTGTCAGTCCCAGTTACCGGAACGGGACCGCTCCCATAGGCGCCGGTGTTCTCCGTAGTGTTGTCAAAAGCGTAGACCGTCCAGCCGCTGTAGTTGCCGTCCGGCCGAAAGTAGTGGATGCGGATGTGGCCGGTGGGAATGGGCGGATCGGACTGGGCAAAGGCCTGCATTGATGCAAAGGCGCTAAGCAGAAGCAGAAGGACGCTGAACACACTCCTGCTCACAAGGTGCGAGGTACTGATCCGGAAATTCATGGCACGGCTCCAGGAAAAGTTGGCGCTTTCGCTCTGTCGGGCGCCCTGCTTCGGCGCTCTTTTTGGTCGCTCGGTCGAGCGCGGGCGATAGTACGTCGGCCGGACATCCAGTGTCAAGGGAGTTTGAGATGGATGGAAATGGATACCAGGCTGGGGCACGCCCTGGAGGGCTGATCGAGAAGTCGCTTTCATGGATTAAGGATCCGATCGATCTCAATCAACTCAACGCACCCCGATGTGTCCGGATACTATGCTTGGAGAGACCGATCTTTTAGCTAGACTGGTTTCACCAAGGAGAATCATGCCCCCTTCCCGCCGAGAGTTTCTCACCTATAGTTCGCTTGGAATGCTCGCTGCAGCCATGCAGGCAGAGGCACAGACGCCAGCCGGGCAGGCACAGGAACTGCCTCCTGGCGCGCCGCCCGCGTTTGGCACCGCGCCGCCGGTTGGGCCGGAAGTATCGCCTGCAACGTTTGCCGAAGCAGAAAAGTTGGTGCAGTTGGAGATGACCGCAAAGGATCGAGCGACAGCGGCAGGCAATTGGCGGATGCAGATGGCCCCGCTGTTGGAGCGCCGCACAGGTCCTCGGAAGATTGAACTTGAATCGACTCTCGCGCCGGCTACGCAATGGAATCCGAGTTTGCCTGGGAGTGTGCAGCCGAAGCTGGGCAGCGATCGCTTTGTCCGCAGCGGCGATCCGGGAGCGGCCCTGCCGGCGACTGAAGAAGCCATCGCCTTTGCTCCTGTCTGGCAACTTTCAAGATGGATTGAGAGCGGGAAACTGAAGTCGGTACGATTGACAGAGATATATCTGCATCGGCTGGAGCAGTTCAACGCGCAACTTCGCTGCGTCATCACGCTGACGCGGGAACATGCTTTGGGCCAGGCTCGGCAGGCGGATGCGGAGATTGCAGCGGGCCGGTATCGCGGCCCGCTGCATGGTATTCCTTGGGGCGCAAAGGATTTGCTGGATACTGCCGGCATTCCCACAACGTATGGTGCAGAGCCATACCGGGACCGCGTACCTGCCGCCGACGCGACGGTGGTGGAGCGGCTCAACGCTGCCGGCGCCGTGCTGGTTGCCAAGTTGAGCCTGGGCGCTCTGGCGCTGAACGACATATGGTTTGGCGGGCAGACCATGAATCCCTGGCTGCTGGAGGAAGGTTCGTCGGGTTCGAGCGCGGGGCCGGGCGCAGCAGTCGCTGCCGGGCTGGTGGGTTTCGCCATTGGCAGCGAGACCGGCGGCAGTATTGTGAGCCCGTCGATGCGATGCGGCGTAACCGGACTGCGTCCAACATTTGGCCGCGTGCCGCGCACCGGCGCCATGACGCTGTGCTGGTCGCTTGACAAGCTTGGTCCGATGGCGCGGAGCGTCGAAGATACCGTGCTGGTGCTGAAGGCGATCACCGGACCGGACGGGCGCGATTTAGCCAGTGTGCCGAGCGAGCTTGCTTTCGATGCGGCGGCGGATGTGAAGGGTCTGCGGGTTGGCTACTTTCCGGGCTGGATGAAAGAGGCTCCCGCGACGGATGTGGACCGCGCTGCGTTGAAAGCGGTCAGAACGCTCGGCATGACCCCGGTCGAGGTCACGCTTCCCGACTGGCCCTATGACTCGCTCAACCTGATCCTCTTTGCCGAGGCGGGTGCGGCTTTTGAAGAGCTGACGCTGAGCCACCAGGTCGATCAGCTGAAAGCGCAGGTACCCGATGCGTGGCCGAATTGTTTCCGGCAATCGCGGTTCCTGTCGGCGGTCGATCTGGTCCAGGCAGACCGGTTCCGGCGTAAGGTGGCGCAGGAGATGGCGCGGGTATTCTCCGAGGTCGATCTCCTCCTTGTCCCCTCGCTGCGCGACGAGATGCTGGTTATAAGCAACTGCACCGGACACCCTTCAATCACACTCCGCGCCGGGTTTGTCGAAGTGTCGGAGGCGCGCAGCGACTGGGCGCCGGACCCCCAGCATCCCCTGCCGAGGTTCTCTCCACCGCGCCGCGTGCCGCATGGAGTCACATTGATCGGGAGGCTGTTCGACGAAGGCACAGTCGCGGAGGTGGGACTGGCATTGGAGCGGGAATTCGGAGTCGCGAGCGAGCATCCGCCAGGGTTCTAGTATTTAGACCTCGTGATTTGGTGATGGTTCTGAAGACGAGTGCGGGCTGGAACGCCCGAACGACAGCCGGTCTGGAGACCGGCGCTACCTCTCCGGCCATTCCATAATCACGCGGTCTCGGTACTAGAGCGAAACCAGAGTAAACGTGGCCTCGAGTAGATTCTTGAGGGTGGCTTTTTCTTGAGGAAAAAGCCACTCGGCCGTGTTGACTTCGAGCTACAGCTACTCTGGTTCCGCTATAGTCCCCCGATCAGAAACCTGGCGTGTGCAGAATTGAGCTAATTTGAGTTGAGTGTAGTGGCCACTGAAAGGACCTGGAACTCATGCTCGCGCAGGATGGGAAGCGGGCTTTTCGACGACCGCAGCGGCCTGGGCGCTGAAACCGCGACGGACCGACGCCGTTAGTCGTGGCTTATCCATCTCCCTTTTTACGCGCGAGACAATTTCTCTTTCAATCTCGATCCGGCTTGTCCTTTTCATAGAACGACCCTTCTTTGAACAATGAGCAGTGAATTAGCTTATCGGGTTCGGAGCCGATCTTCCTCAAGCCATCGCGCAAAAGGGATCAATCCGCACATGGTTTATTCGTCAGCCGGATTAGCGCCGCCACCGCGAATATCCCCAGCCCCCGCCTCCGAGCAGAAAAAGCACCAAAAGAACGATCACGATTGTTTCCATGTTGTAACCTCACTCGCAAGAGGAAGCAGACCTGCCCTTGGAACGACTGTCCCACTTCTTCTCTGCCATGATCTTATGAGTCGCCGAGACGGCTGTCTGATCACATTGGAGCACCATGAGCGTCAAATATTGGAGTGTCAAGTATAGGAGCGACTGTTGAGACCGAGGTTGGTCGCGAGAATCGGCTAAGAAGCCTCTGGCAAATCTTTCAGCCCCTCTCATCGAGGCTCTTCAGGTCGATTCCCAGCTGCTGACATTTCTTGTAGAGGTGGCTTCTTTCCAGGCCCAAGGCCTTGGCAGCTTGTGTGATGTGCCGGTTGTGTCGCTCCAGTTCCTTCAGCACCTCGGCCCGCTCGAAGCTCAATACCCGCTCCGCCAGGGTTCCGTTTGCAACCGACTCCGTGGAATGGGCCGCAAACGCGGATGGTATGGAATGCGTCGATTTCACGCGGGCGGCAGGGAGCGCAAGGTCGACGGCAATTGCATCCACTTCAGTTCCGGCCAGCAGCAGCAGTCGCTCGACCACGTTGCGCAGTTCGCGGATGTTGCCAGGCCATGCATACTGCTTAAGTGCATCGATGGCGGCATCCGTGAAAGGGATCGGCTTCCAGCTGTTCTGGGCGCTGACCTGGCGGACGAAATGTTCGACCAGCGCGGACAGGTCCTCAGTGCGCTGGCGCAGCGGGGGCAGTTCGACGGGAAAGACAACCACGCGATGATAGAGGTCGCGGCGGAAACCTCCGCTCTCGACCAGTTGCTCAAGGTTGCGATGCGTGGCGACAACTACACGCACATCGACCGCGGTCGGCTTGTCGGAGCCAATGCGTTCGACCTCGCCCTCTTCCAGGACGCGCAGCAATTTGGCTTGCATTGCGGTCGGCATGTCGCCGATCTCGTCGAGAAATAGCGTGCCGCGATGGGCCTGCTCAAACTTGCCGGTATGGCGCTGCGCGGCGCCGGTAAAGGAGCCCTTCTCATGGCCGAAGAGTTCGCTCTCAATCAACTCTGCGGGGACCGCGGCACAGTTGAGCGCAACGAATGGGCCGGCGGAACGCGGACTTTTCTCGTGCAGCGTGCGGGCTACCAGTTCTTTGCCGGTTCCGGTCTCGCCGTAAATGCAGATGCGCGCCTCGCTGGCCGCCACCCGCTCGATCTGCGCCATAACGCGGCGCATGGTCTCGCCGGCGAAGACCAGTGTGTGCTTGCCGACGCGGGTGCGCAGATCCTGGTTTTCCGATTCAAGGCGGGTGAGCTTGAGAGCATTTTCAACGGTGACCAGCAGCTTCTCAGTTGAGAGCGGCTTCTCCAGAAAGTCCAGCGCACCCAGGCGCGTGGCGCGGACCGCCATTTCGATGTGTGCCTGGCCGCTCATCATCACAACGGGCGCGGAGACGCCGGCGGTCTTCAAGTCTTCGAGCAGCGCGAGACCATCGCGGCGGGGCATGACAACGTCACTAAGAATGAGATCGAAGGGCTGCGTTCGGGCCAGTTCAAGCGCGCGGGCCGCGTTGTCGCAGACTACGGCTTCGTGGCCTGCGAGGCGGAAGGCACGGGAGAGCGAAGCCAGCGTATTGGCCTCATCGTCCACGATGAGGATTTTTGCTTTTGCGTTCATGATGGGTTTCCATCCGCTTGGGGAAGCGTGATGACAAAGGTAGCACCTCCGCCTGCATGGCTCTCAACAGCGATGGCGCCGTTGTGGTCCGCGACAACCGACTGCACGATGGCCAGGCCAAGGCCGGTGCCGTGCTGCTTGGTTGTGTAGTAGGGGGTGAAGAGGCGCTCGCACTCTTCAGGCGTGAGGCCTTCGCCGGTGTCGGAGATGCGGATTTCTACTTTTTCTTCGCGCGATTTTGTTGACAGCGTAAGAATCCCGCCATCGGGCATGGCGTCCATCGCATTGAGTACGAGATTGGAGAGCGCGCGATGAAGAAGCTCGGGGTCGGCATCGATAAACATGGGATCTGTCGCAACTTCCAGCGCGCATTTGATCTTTGATTCCGGGTTTGTATCGATCATAGTAGGCTGTGCTGCCCGGGCCGTCGGCGGAAAGTAAAGCAGCGCCACGCGACGCAGCGCTTCATTCGCATCAACGCGCTCCAACTGCGGCTTGGGCATGCGGCTGAAATCGCTGAAGCGGCCAATGATTGTCTTGAGGTTGGCGATCTCCATACCCAGCGTTTGCGTACTCTCGCGGAAAACTTCGTCGAACTCCTCGGCGGGCAGTTCGCGCGCACGCACCAGATTTTCCACGGTGAGTTGCAGTGGAAAGAGCGGGTTCTTGAGCTCGTGGGCCAGGCGGCGGGCCAGTTCGCGCCAGGCAGCCACGCGCTCCGTTTGCACCAGGCGGTCGCGCTGGGCAACGAGCTCGCCGGTCATGTGATTGAAACTGCGCGCGAGCACAGAAATTTCGTCGTGGCCGCGTTCGGGCACGCGCGTCTCCCAGTTTCCGGCTGCTACCTCTTCGGCGGCCTGGGCTAGTTGTTCGATGGGGCGCGAAACACGGGCCGCGATCCACAGGCTGGCAAAAATGGCGACCAGGATTCCGCCGGCTGCGACCCCGTAGGCAATGGCGCGGATGTGCTGCTGCGCTTCAACCATACCGCTGCGGGAAATAGCCACGGTGAGCACAGCGAGCACGACGCCTGTGTCGCTCTTGAGCGGAATTGCAGTGGCGTTGACGGAGTCTTCGCGGCGGGTGGTGAGATAGAGAATGCTGCTAGCCGGTTGGCCGGTGTTGCGTGCGGAATCGATGAGCGATTGATAACGAGCCGCGCCGGTAACCTGCCCCGCCGTACTCTCGAGCCGAGTCGCATCGAATGCAGGCAAGGATTGTTGCGGCCCGTTTGCCGCGTTCGCGCTGGCGCCGCCTTCGCTGTAGAGCGAGATCCGCATGCCGGGGGCGGCGGGCAGATCGGCGAGAAACGACTGGTCGAGGCGCTTACCGCCAAGGATGCGAACTTGCGCCGCGCCTGCTGCCTCGGAACGGTGAACGGCGCGCACCGCGAAGAGGCCCAGCGCGGGAGCGCTATCGGGCAGCTCTTCCGATTTTAGAAAGGCGGACTGCGAGGCAGCCACTGCAGGCTCCGAATAGCCGAAGCGCGCCGGCCACTGTGCGGAGCTGACGATTTTTCCATCTGCGCCGACGATTTCAAGAAAATCAAGTTGTGCGTCCTGGGCCAGCGTTTGTGCTTCAGTCACATAAGGCGAGGCATCGCCGGATTGCGCAAGTTGAATCGCCACGCTGCGCATGCGTTCACTGGCGGCGACGCGATCGACAGCGGCGGCAACCTCCGCGGAACGGTGCTGGAATTCGCGTTGAAACTGGCTCACGAAGAGAGCGGTCTCTTCCTGGTCGCGCTGCTCGAAGACCTGGCGGATGCGGACCAGCACCGTCCAGGCTACGGCGGCTACGATAACAGCCACCATCAGCGAGAGCAGGAGAAGCAGCTTTTGGCGAAGGCTCAAGGCGCGTCCTCCAGCGAAACGCCGGCCAGTTCCGGAGCGCCGCCGGGGCTCAGGCGCATATCGCGGACGCGCCCGCCAACAGCGTAGGCGCGGGGAAGACAGAGCAGCGGAATGAGCATGTGGCTATCGAGAACTTCGCGCTCGATTTTGTAGAGGCCTGCAGGAGTTTGTTCGATGACCGGGACGGCAAGACCGGCAGCGCGGAGAACGGACTCGAGCGCCGGTTGCGGTTGATTCGATTCGAGAGTTATGTGTCGCAGCGTCAGGTCAATGTGCTGCGCACCGCCTGAGGGGACGACCTGTACGTTGAAGCCGGCGTCGCGAAGATTGAGGGCGATGCGCTGCGCGGCCAATTGCATGGTTGGGCCGCCCTCACCGGTGAGCGTGAGCATAGGAGGGCTGACACCGCCGCGCAGTTCGTTCGCCTTGTTCAGGTCGCGTTCTGTTGAAAAGAGAAACGAGTAGCCGGTAAGTTCCGCGGGCAGTAGCGATGCTGTGATTTCGCCCTGCTTTTGAAAGATGACATTGGACAGGGCGCTGCGATCGACGGCCAGTGCAATGGCGGCGCGAAGATTGGGGTTGGCGAGCGCGCCGGTGTCGGAGAGGGTGAGGGTGAGCAGCGAAACCGGCGGCGAAGCAACCAGGAAGAGGTGCTGCTCACGGGCCTGGCGCAGTTGCTCGGCAGGCACCTCGACCAGGTCTGCGCGGCCCACGCTCAGGTCGAGCCATTGATCGCGGACGGAGCGATGGGCGTGAATCTCCATCGCGTCAAGGAAGGGACGGCCCTGCCAGCAGTTGTCGTTGGCCGTGAGCGTGAGTATGCCGTTCGAAAAACCTGTGAACAAAAATGGACCGGTGCCAGTGGCGCCGGGTGGGCTCGCGCCGTTTTCAGAGCCGGCGAGCGCGATGCGGTAGCCGTCGCCCGCCAGCAATTCGGGAAGATTGGGCAAAGGCGAGTCGCTGGTGAAGACGACCGAAGAACCAACGGCTTTGACGGTCGTCCACGGGCAGCCGGCGCCACAGATCGCCGTGAGCGAGGCGACAACGTTGGCGGAGTTCATTGCTGTGCCATCGTGAAAATGCACGCCGGACCGCAAGCGGAACTGCCAGCGATGATTGTCGTCTTCCGGTTTCCATTCGACGGCGAGAGCCGGGCGCGCGGTTCCATCGGCGGCCATCGCTGTCAGCCCGTCGAGCACCATGCGGCGCGCCAGGCCGCCGGGGCGCTGCCAAGGGTCGCCCTCGATTTCGACACGCAGCGTTCCGCCGTAGTGAGGCCGCGTGCGCGCTGCCGCAGCAAGGGCCAGTGCAGCCACGAAACAACTAATTGCAATTCGCCGAAACACGGTTGACCTCGTAGGTATCTGGACGGCCCTGGCTGCCCTGTTTGCGCACCACGGCGAAGACGCTCTTGCCATCGGGCGCGGCCCACAGCGCTGTGACAGTTCCTTCCATGGCCAGCGGAAGGCTCGCGGGGATTCCTTCCTGCGCGGGGAAATCATAGGCGCGCAGGCTATCGTTGACGGCCTCGCCGGAGCCGGACGCAACGATCTGTGTGCCTGAGCCGCAGCCGGAGAAAAGCGCTGCGAAGTCGCTGCCCCAGTCGCGCGTGCCGGCGATGGGTTTCAGGGCGCCGCTGTCGAGTAGTTGCACTTTGCCGTCGATTCCGTTGAGCAGCAACCCAGCCCCGCCGCCAGTCCGGGGAATGAGAGCGGCGGAGTAGAACGGAGGGGGGTCGACTCCAAGAATGGGCGTGACGACGCCGGTGAAGTAGTTGCGCGCGGCGTTGTAAAAAGCGCTTATGCGGGTCACGCGCTCGTTCTCATTCGAAGCAGTTCCCGCGTCACCGGGCTGCGGCGGTGTAAGAAACCAGGGATCGTCGCTTTCGTGGCAATGGATGGTCCAGCTCGCGCGCGGGGTTCCTTGCTGGAAAATACCGTTGCATGCCGTGCCCGCCACGGATGCTTCAAATCCCTGGCCATCCGGCGACGGAAAAATGACGCCGCGCGGATCGCGGACCGACGCCTTGCGTTGGCCCATAACCACGCGATCCTGCTCCTGCCAACCGGCCGCGGAGTGGGCATAGATCACGATCTCCTCCGGTTCGATGACGACGAAGCTGTCCGCAATTTCGAGCGCTGCCAGCACCGACTCCGTGGTGCTGAGCACCGTTTGGCTGCGCAATGTGACTTCACTCGTGGAGGTGTTTTGCCGCTCGGCGCCGGGCTCCACGCGCACCATCGCCACGCGTGTCTCGCTGCCTTCAACGACCTCCGCTACCCAAAGGCGCTCGCGGAGATTCTCGCTCAGGGTGATGCGAATGGCGTTGGCGCTCTCCGCGCCTGAGGCAAGAACCCCGTGCATCTGCAAGTCCTGTTCCAGAAGGCTGCGAATCGTGGGAATTTCGGCGATGGGAATTGTAGAAAGGTTGCGCATGGTCAGGTGCGCCTGGCCTGGACCGAGAATTCCGGCGATCTGCTCCGCGAGAGCCGCGGCCTGCTTCTCCCACGCGCTTGACGGTGCGTTTTCCGGCCGCGCTATCAACGCGAACGCAAGCATCGAAAGCAGGCCGAGCATCTTCATTGAACTCATCTTTGTTCGCATTCTTCGTTTGCGCGGATTATATCGTTCGAGGGGTCCGGGCTTCCCATCCTTTCGCGAGTGGAGAGGCGAAAGGATGGGGCACGACGGATTTGTTGGCTACCCAGCGGCTCTTAGTGTCCACCGCTCTTCGGCGCAGAGTTTTCTTCGCTGTCCATCTCCTGCTTGATGACGGGATTCGATGCCATGCTCTTGAAGACATCGTTGGCGAAGAAGAATTTGCCGTCCGACGGAACCATGACCACCTGGATCTTGTCCGACAGCCGCTCGGCGATGATCTTGTTGATCAGCAGCGGCGACTTGTTCAGCAGTTCGGCTTCGCTGCTCATGCGTTCGGCATCGGCTTTGGCCATCAGGCGCACGCGGCTGGCTTCGGCGTCGGCCAGCAGGTTGCGGCGCTCCTGCTCGGCTTTGCTGTCGATCACCTTGGCCTGCGCATCCGCCTCCGCGTTCTGAATGGTGGCTTCCTTGCGCGCCTCGGCCTCGAGCTTGCTCTGCTCAATCTGCTTCTGCTTCAGCGGCAAGGTATATTGCATGGCGTCAGCTTCGCCCTTGGCCTCGACCACCTTCGACTGCGCTTCGCCCTCGGCCTCTTTGACCTTCCGCACTGCCTCGGCCTCGGCCTGCAATTCGGCGATCTTGACCTGTTTCTGCTGAATATCCGTCACCACGCCGAGCTGGTCGTCTTCCTGCTCTTTGAGCAGCAGGCCTTCAAGACCCTTGGCGTACTCGTCGGGCAGTCGAATGTCGCTCAGCATGACCTCTTCCACCACGATGCCGTCTGCGCCGAGCTTGTGGGTAATGATGTTTGCGGCGCGCGAGCGGACCTCTTCCCGCTTTGTCGAAAAGATTTCGCGCACAGTATAATCCGGCGCCAGCTCACGCCACGCGCTGTCCACCACCGGAGGCACCAGCTCTTTGTCCACCGGCTGGGGCATGTGCGCCTGGATGTTGTCGAGCCTGCTGGGATCGAGGCGATAGCGGACGGTAACGGACAGGCCGATGTTCAGGCCTTCGCGCGACTGCACGCTGAGGCCGTTTTTCGCCGCGCCGGCCTTGGCGCCTTCTTCCGCCATGCCTGCGGTGAAAAGGTGATCGCGCAGGTCGAACGTCTGCACGCTGTCCATCAGCGGCGTGATGAAGTGCACGCCGGGGAAGAGCGTTCCCGGCTGCGTTCCGCTGACCTGGCTCACGCGCACGCCGCCCATGCCGCTGGGCACGACAACGATGCTGGAAGCAATCAGCAGCGGCAGGCAGGCCACCAGCACCAGCGCGGCCGGGATGCGCCACGCGATTTCTTCGGGTTCAAGGATTTCTGTTTCTCCCGCAGCCTTGCGGCGCATCATGCGGATTCGAAGCCAGAGTCCATACAGTGGAATTCCCAACGCGGCAGCCAGCAACAACGCTCCCGCGACCGTCAACAACACCTTCAGTGCGATCATTTCCCTTCTCCTTTTTGCTGGTTGCGCTCCGTATGTTTACACCCCACCGACGAAGACCCGCCGGTGGGGGACCTGCGTTTACCGGTTTCCAGCCAGGGAGTCATCAGCAGCCGGACCAGTCCTCCGTACGTCAACTCCTCCAGCAGCAGTGTCGCCACGACCGGCAACAGCATTGCTCCCAGGCCGTTCATCGCTTCCGTCAGCAGATTCATTTCGTGGCTCCTTAGCGCAGCGTAGCCGGAACTGCAACCTGGGTATTCGAGGCACTCGTCTTCTCATTGCTGCTGCTGTCAGCGACCGTACTCGGTGCGGAGGATGGAGCAGTTGTCGCCGCGGCCACTACCGTCTTGACCGGCTGCGCGACGGGATCTCCGTTGCCAAACAACTGCGCCGTCTCCTCATTGCGCTCGCCCACCAGTTCAACGGTGTCGCCAACGGCAACCAGCGCGTAGAACTCTTCCAGATCGGCCTTAGCCATGCGGATGCAGCCGTGCGAGGCGGCCTTGCCGATTGAATCGGGCTCATTGGTTCCGTGGATCCCGTAGCCCGGAATGCTCAGCCCCATCCAGCGCGTGCCCACCGGGTTGCCCGGTCCCGGCACTACGGTTTTTCCGCTGTGGTGGTAAATCGGATTCATCACGCGGCGCTCGATGGTGAATGTCCCCGTCGGGCTCGGCGTCGACCGCTTCCCGACGGCCACGCTGTAGACCTTCTTCACCTGGCCGTCTTCCACCAATGCCAGCCTGCGGTCTTCGAGGCTAACCACGATCAGCCGCTTCTGCGCACCTGCAGCCGGGGCCTGCTCCTTGACCTCGGGTTGCGTCGGGGCCTGCTTCGCGGAGCTCTGTCCGACCACCTGAGCCGCCAAAAGCACACCTGTCGCCGCCGTCATTGCCAATCTGTTGAGCTTGAAAGCCGTCATTGCATCCCCCCTCGCAAAACTGCCTGCGCGCAGACAAAATGCAACCAGGTCGCCAATTGGCGACTATTGAAAACATAGGGGTTACAGCGGGAGTGGAAGGAGGTGGCCGTGTCACGGCCCACACACTGTGTTGGAGCTGACACGCTCTGAGAAGCAATGGCCTTGGCCATCAAGGGAGGTTCTTACCAGGGATCGGTTGAGTTGCGTTACCCAACCGCGAAGCCGCTCGTAAAGCGGCAAACCCGCGCCAGGCGCAATCGCGCGACCGACCGCAAGGGACGAGTAGGCTGGCGCCTAGTCGACGAAGTACCCAATTTCCGTGAGTACACCGTCACTCAGTTCCACACCCATCAGGCGTGCACCGAGTGGGGCGTGCAGGTTCTTTTCAAAACGTTGCAGCACGTCGGCAGGCAGATCCGTTTGTTGCCGAAGCATTTCCAGCAGCGCCAGGCTATCGGTAGGGTACTGGTAGTCGCCGGGTAAGCCGCATGCTGGGCGGATTGTCAGCGACAGCGGTACAGTTCCTCCGCCTGCTTCAGGGCGATTTGACGGTTGAGTGATGAGATTGACTCGCATACGCGAATCCTGACACTCGATTGCGCAACCATCAATGACACAGATGAGTGATCAAGACCAGACCAAATGGGGAGACGATCTCTCCACCGCGCCCGGCCAGAGGATCGTTCGGGCTCTGCACTATCCCTGCGCTTAAGCCGTCCAACGAAACATCAAATCCGGCGACACGGACCCTTCAGCTTGCCCAAGACCGCTGAAAAGCATGATTGCCTTATCGGACGGTGTCCTTTCCACGTCGCTGCTCGCTCTCCTTAATCATTTCATTCAGATCCGCGGCTGGACGTATCTCGAACGGTCCATACTTCACTCCCGGATGCTGGCTGATGAGCTGAATTGCATGATTCAGATCGCGCGCTTCCAGCACCAGAATTCCACCCAATTGCTCCTTCGTTTCCGCGTATGGACCGTCTGTCACCGCAGCCTTTCCGTTCTTCCAATACACGGTCATTGCTGTGCTGGCGGGCTGAAGAGCCTGGCCGGCGGCAAAATGTCCGTTCTTCCGCAGCTCATCGTCGTAGCTGAAACACGTGTCCAGCATGGTGTTGCGCTCGCGCTCAGACATGTTTTCGAACTTGCCCGGCTCCATATAGCCCAAACATATGTATTTCATAAATTCCTCCTTGTTTCCTGTGACTCAGAGAGCCGCAGCTCATCGTACGGTTATCAAATAGTCGTTCGGGAGGCCGAAAATCGACAGCTACTCAATTTTTTTGTGGTTCAACTGGCGAAGCCGCTCTTCGAGGAATTTCCGCTCTGGTTCCTGTTGGGTCAGGGCCAGAGCTCTCTCATAAGAGGACCGAGCCTCGGCTGTCCTGCCGAGCCTGCGGCACATATCGGCACGGGCTGAATGCGCAAGGTAATAATTTGCCAATTCGCCGTGGGCCAACACCGCGTCGATATGCGCCAAGCCGGCCTCCGGGCCGTCGCGCATGGCAATTGCCACGGCACGATTCAGCTGTACAACCGGCGAAGGCTGAACTTGTACCAGCCGGTCGTAAAGCGCGGCAATCCGCCCCCAGTCGGTCACGGCGGCCGATTCCGACTCCGCATGAACGGCCGCAATCGCAGCCTGCAATGTGTAAGAGCCGAAGCGGCGGGATTTCAGGGCTCTCTCCACCAATGCAACTCCCTCCGCGATCTGTCTTCGGTTCCAGAGCGATCGGTCTTGATTCTCCAGCAGAATCAACTCTCCGGTCGGCGAAGTTCTCGCGCCGTGACGGGATGCCTGCAGCATCATCAGGGAAAGCAGGCCCATGACTTCCGGACCCAGGGCTTCCGGCTCGGGCAGCAGTTCGCTCAGCAGCCGGCCCAGTCGAATCGCCTCGCCAGTTAGCTCGGCCCGGGTTACCTCCGCTCCGGCCGCAGCCGAATAACCCTCATTAAAGACGAGGTAAATGACCTGAAGCACCGCGTCCAGCCGCGCCGGCAATTCCTGCGGCGACGGCACCTCATACCGAATCGGTGTGTCTCGAATCTTTGCCTTTGCGCGCACAATGCGCTGCGCCAGCGTACGCGGAGTCACGAGGAAGGCCTTCGCAATCTCCTCGGTCGTGAGCCCGCACACCTCGCGCAAAGTAAGCGCAACGCGCGCTTCCGGCGGTAGAGATGGATGACAGCAGGTAAAAATCAGGCGCAGTCGATCGTCTTCGACCTGGTCCTCAACCTGGTCCTCAACCCGGTCCTCTTCATTGGACGTTTCCGCCGCACTCCATTGCGCTTCGAGATATCGCGCGAGCTCGCCTTGAGACGCATCAAATCGTGCCCGTCGACGCAGAGTATCAATGGCTTTGAATCGGGCTGTTGAAATCAGCCACGGTCGCGGGTTATCGGGTACGCCACTCACCGGCCACAGGCTCAGCGCAGTCGCAAAGGCTTCGTGCATGGCCTCCTCGGCAAGATCGAAATCACCGAGCAAGCGGATCAGGGTTGCCAGGATCCGTCCTGAATCCACGCGATAAAGGGAGTCGAGCAATTCGCGTATCTGCTCCAGGGAACGCTCGGACATGACGACGACTTTAGCAAACCCGGTACCCACGAATCAATTCGGCAAAAGGCGGATCGATGCAAAGTGCCCAGGCCCATCCAGCATCTCAGCCAGAAATCGCGCTAGAGCATTTTCGGGAATAGTGTAGCCCTGAGTCTTATTGGTATCCCACCCTTTCCGCAGAAAGAAGCGGAAAGGATGGGGCACGGAGGACTAAAGCAAAAACGAAAATGCTTTAATGGGGCAAAGAGGTTTCAAAGAAAAGCGCCGCCCATTTCCAGGCGACGCTTTCTTCGCTTTGGAAGACATAAATCAGTTGCTTACCTTGGACTCAATCCTCATTCCATAGAACGATTTATGCACGAAGAACACCGACACCAGGAAGAATGCGACTGCCAGCACGTGAGTCAGCAGCGGATTGTCCGCACTGAGCGTCACGGCAAGCTCGACAGCAAGCAATCCGAACAGGGTCGTGAACTTGATAATGGGGTTCATTGCCACCGACGAGGTGTCTTTGAACGGATCGCCAACGGTATCTCCGATCACGGTCGCGTCGTGCAAAGGTGTCCCCTTCATTTTCATGTCTACCTCTACGACCTTCTTGGCGTTGTCCCATGCGCCGCCGGCATTGGCCATGAAGATCGCCTGGTACAGGCCGAAGATGGCAAGCGAGAACAGGTAGCCGATAAATAAGAAGGGCTCCATGAACGCGAACGCAAGTGTCGCGAAGAAGACGGCGAGAAAGATGTTGAACATTCCCTTCTGCGCGTACTTGGTGCAGATCTCCACCACCTTCTTACTGTCCGTGACGGATGCCTTCTCCACGCCTTCGAGTTTAATATTCGCCTTGATGAACTCCACGGCGCGGTAAGCGCCGGTGGTCACCGCTTGCGTTGAAGCGCCTGTGAACCAGTAGATGATTGCGCCGCCGCAGATCAATCCCAGCATGAAGGGCGCGTGCAGCAGAGAGAGCTTGCCTACGTCATGGGTCAGTCCGCCGGTCAGAGCCATGATGATCGAGAAAGTCATGGTGGTTGCGCCCACCACGGCTGTGCCGATCAGCACCGGCTTTGCCGAAGCCTTGAACGTGTTGCCGGCTCCATCGTTGGCTTCCAGCAGGTGTTTTGCGCGTTCGAACTTCACGTCGAAGTGGTAATCCCTCTTCAACTCCGCTTCGATGCCGGGTACATTTTCGATCAGCGACAGCTCGTAGACGGATTGAGCATTGTCGGTAACCGGACCGTAGGAATCTACGGCAATCGTAACCGGGCCCATGCCCAGGAAGCCGAACGCGACCAGGCCAAACGCGAAGACCGCCGGAGCCAGCATCTGTTCGGCCATGGATGCGCCCATGCTGAAGTAATAACCCATTCCCATGAGCGCGACCATGCTCAATCCGATCCAGTAGGCCGACATATTTCCGGCCACGAATCCCGACAATATTCCCAGGGAAGCTCCGCCTTCCTGCGCCGATTTCACGACCTCTCTCACGTGGCTCGAGCTGGTTGAAGTGAAAACCTTGACTAACTCCGGAATGATCGCGCCCGCCAGCGTCCCGCACGAGATGATGGAAGCCAGCTTCCACCAGAGGGTCCCGTCGCCCAGATTGGGGAGC
>Ga0182024_10008732_pt1 | contig 21220 bp, 12 predicted proteins | sample P32metaG_FD_120480 | JGI IMG/M metagenome (GOLD analysis project Ga0182024, IMG submission 120480) | Permafrost microbial communities from Stordalen Mire, Sweden - P3-2 metaG (Illumina Assembly) | ecosystem: Environmental > Terrestrial > Soil > Wetlands > Permafrost | place: Sweden: Stordalen...
ACGGTCTCCTTTTTAAGGACAAAGCCGTAAGTTTTTGTATCGCGCGGAATAGGCTGCGGGCCGGACACAAAATCGCGCCACAGCAGTTAACACACGAAACCCTGTATTTTCTGCGGTTTCCCTACAGGGAGTGACGCCGAGGTCTGGGCTCGGGCAACCAAGTGGCTCGAAGACGTGGAGCACAACGCCGCCCAGGCGGAAGCGAATGCGGCCTTGGCCCTGGCCGCCGTCAAGGCCGGTGATTGGCGCAAAGCACTCCGACACTCCCGGCGGGTCTGGGCCCTGGAGTTTGCCACGGGACGGCCTCTGCGCTCCGAGACGCACACCTGGCTACGGTTCGCACAGACGGTTGAAGAAGCCGCTCGTGCCCACCAGGATGCGGTGGACGAAGGTGGTGGCGATTGAAGTCTTGGGCGAGGATGGCACGTAGAATGAGTGGAGTCACTGAACTCCAGCGTGCAGCCGTCGGTGCGCAGGCGGTGATCTGAAGGAATGATCATGAACCCTGATAACCTTTTCCAGCGTTATCAAGAGTTGCAGCGGTACGTGGGTTGGACCGCGGAGGACGCCCAACGGGTGCGGTATATAGCCGGCATGCTGGAGTCTCACCTTATGCCGCTGATCGACGATTTTTACTCCGAGATCGAACGCCACGCCGACGCGCGCAAGGTCATCACCGGCGGGCCAGTCCAAATCGAAAGGCTCAAGGGCACGCTGCATGGCTGGCTTCGCGAGCTGCTCAGCGGTCCGTATGACAGCGACTATGTGGTGCGGCGCTGGCGGGCCGGCTGGCGACACGTTGAGGTAGGGCTCGACCAGATTTACACGAATGTGGCTCTGTCCCGGCTCCGCCGCGGGTTGCTCCAGGCCTTCGACGATTGCTGGACGGGCCAGCCTGTTGAAGCGCTGGCAACAATCCGGTCGCTGAACACGCTTCTGGATCTGGACCTGGCCATCATTGAGGATGCCTACCAGGCGGAACATATTGCCCGGCTCCATGAGTTGGCCTTGCAAAACGCGCGCCTTGCCGCCATCGGTCAAATGATGACGGGTTTGGCTCACGAGAGCGGCAACGCCCTGGCCCGCAGCCAGTCGTGTCTGGAAATGCTGGCCTGGGAGGTGGAAGACCGGCCTGAGGCGCTGGATCTCATTGCCCGCATTCAAAAGGCCCAAGATCATCTCAAGCAACTCTACGAAGATGTGCGCGGCTATGCGGCCCCCCTCAAGCTGGAACGTGAAGAGTGGGAACTGAGCGCTGTTTGGCGGCAGGCGTGGGAGAACCTGGCCTTAAGGCGCCAGGGCCGTGATGCGGTGCTAGCGGAAGAGGCCGGCGGGCTCGACCTGCACTGCGCAGTGGACCAGTTCCGCCTCGAACAGGTGTTTCGCAACATTCTGGACAACTCTCTGGCCGCCTGCCCCGACCCGGTCCGAATCGAGGTGAAGTGCAGCGCAACGGAAATCGCCGGGCGTCCTGCGCTGTGCGTGGCGGTGCGCGACAATGGTCCAGGGCTCAATCCCGAACAAAGGTGCCGGATCTTCGATCCCTTCTTCACGACCAAGACGAAAGGGACGGGCCTTGGCATGGCAATTGCAAAGCGCATCGTGGAGGCCCATGGGGGACTGATCGCCGTCGGCCCAGCGGGTGGAATTGCGGATTCAAATGCGAGCCCCAAGGATGCGAATCCGCAATCGGAGGGGGCCGAAATCTTGATCATCTTACCGCGAGAGAACTAATGGTCCCTTCCCTGCGGATTGCGGTGGCGGACGATGAGCCCGACATACGCGATTATTTCAAGAAAGCCCTACCTCGCTTGGGTCATAAGGTGGTGGCTGTGGCTCAGACCGGGCGCGAACTTGTCGAGCAATGCGGGGCTGTGTGCCCCGATCTGGTGATTACCGACATCAACATGCCGGATATGGATGGCATCGAAGCCGCCCTGCAAATTTACCGGGAGCGGCCGGTGCCCGTCATTCTCGTGTCCGCCTTCCCCGACGCCGAAATGATGACGCGTGCGGAATCGGACCAGATCCTGGGCTATCTCGTCAAGCCCATCAGACAGGCCGACCTGGAGCTGGCGATTGCCCTGGCCATGGCCTCTTTCAGCCGAGATGGTACTTCTCGATCAGGCGGTACAAGGCACGTCGGCTGATTCCCAGAGCCCTGGCGGCACGGACCTTGTTACCCTTTTCCTCGTGCAGAACTTCGACAACGTGACAGCGTTCGACCTCACGTAAGTGACGCAAGTTGGCCTGAGGGGTATCCGCGGCCGGCAAGGCGCCGGCCAGGTTTTCCGGGAGGTCGTCGAGAGTGATAACGTGATCCTCGGCAAGGATCTGGGCCCGCTCCAGCACGTTGGCAAGTTCACGGACGTTGCCGGGCCATTCGTGGCGAACCAGCGTGTCCAGGGCGTCAGCCTGGATCGTGAAGCGCGTGGAGCCGATCTGCCGGTTGGTCAAAAAGTGCTCCACCAACTCGGCGATGTCCTGCCGCCTCTCCCGCAGCGGCGGCAGCAGGATGGAAACGACGTTCAGCCGATAGTACAGGTCCTCGCGAAACCGGCCGGCCTTGATGTCCTCCTCAAGCGGACGGTTCGTCGCGGCCACGACGCGAATGTCGGCGTGGCTCTCTTGCGTGCCCCCGACCCGGCGAAAGTGACCGTCCTCCAAAACGCGCAACAGTTTTGCCTGCAACCCAGGTCCCATCTCCCCGATTTCATCAATGAACAAGGTTCCGCCTTCGGCCACTTCCACCAGGCCCGTTTTGGCCTGCACCGCCCCCGTGAAGGCGCCCTTCTCGTGGCCGAACAACTCACTTTCCAGCAGGGTTTCCTGAAGCGCGGCACAGTTCACGGTCACCAACGGCCGGTCGCGGCGGCGACTGTTGTAGTGCAGGGCGCGCGCGACCAGTTCCTTGCCCGTGCCGCTGGCGCCGCGCACGAGCACGGTGGATTCCGTCGGCGCCACCTTTTGCAGGAGCTGCACGAGTCGTTGCATCACGGGGCTGGAGCCGACCAGGCGATGCCGGGAGGATTCGTAACCGATTTGCTCAATCCATTGGCGCTCGCGTCGGGGTCAAATAAATCCGCCGACAACTGCGCCAATCCGAGATTTCTCGTGGCGCAGTTGTTTTCGAGCATAAGCTTGCATTTTTCAATGGCTTACGGATCAAACTCTCCGACGCGATAGCACGTTGTCTTTCTTCTAGCGACGCCATGGTCCGATGGAACGCTGCGGCAGCGCTCTTCACTCGATTTCGAAACAAGACTTACGCAGTTCAGTGTATAGAGCTCGCGGAGAATGATGAAGACACAAATGTTCAGTCAGTTGCGCTTGTTGGGCTCGGAGAATTATTGCCATTCCTAGATGACAACAATCGGGCAACCGAAGCAAGCAAGATATTACTTGCTACGTTCATTGACGAGTCGAAGTATCTCGAATTGCGTTGCTCGGCGTATGAAGGGATACTTGCTGCGATGGACGTTTTACCTTTGGACCGTCCTCCTGCCACCAAAATGCTCGATTTGTCACACGACGTGGACCACGCTCTCGTAGAGCGCTTCAAACAGCGATATGGAGTCGATGCCGACAATTGTCCATCTCACAAATAATATCTGTGCAACAGGTTTCTATTAACTGGACAAACCGGCAACTGTTTCCTACCCGACACACTTGTCAGCACCGAAACGAGATTGCGCCCCATAGGCCAAATTGAACCCTGTCCGTCCTGAAAATAGCATCCGTTCAGTGGTCGGGCCGTTTTCGGCGCCGAAGCGGCGCTCCGAGGAGGAGTTGGACGGGGTGAAACGTGCGGTCGTGCGAACGAAAAGTCGTCGCGGAGGGTGCGGACGTGCATTTGCAGCGACCGGTTATCGGACGGATACGGACCGCAAGCGCACTGACGGATCGGAATCCACGCATATAATAATTCCGATTATCATGAGACGCCGTCGCCCGCAGAGTTCAACGCCGAGGTCCCGGCCGGGCTGTCGGACCTGGTAATGAAACTGCTGGAAAAGGACCCAGCCAAGCGGATCGCCAGCGCCCAGGAAGTGGCTGAGGCGCTGCGTGGGCTGGAACAGGGCCAGCCGGCAACCCAGTCGACCGCGGCGCGTCCGCCAGCCGACGCACTGCTCTGGGGAGGCCTGGAGCAGAGCCAGCAGCCGACCCGGGTGATTGCGGCCACCGTCGCCTCGACGGGCCTAGGCCAGCGAAAAGCCACGGCTGACGCGAACGTGATCATCGTCAAGTCGATGCCAGCGGGTGTGAGCAGCCGCACACTGCCATGGTTTCGAATTGCGGGCGGTCGACATGCTCAATTACCTGACCGCCGCTCAAATCAACGGCCTGCTGGCCAACGCCCTCAAGACTTACGTCCGTCCTCAAGTTCTCTTCCTTGATGAGCTGGGCTATCTGCCTATCGACAAGCGCGGGGCCGACCTGTTGTTCCAGGTGGTTGCTGCCCGTTATGAATCCGGATCGATCGTGTTGACCACGAATCGAGCCTTCCGGGAATGGGGCACCCTCTTTGACGTGGACAACACCCTGGCCACGGCCTTGATCGACCGGTTGATGCATCACGGGGAGGCACTCGTTATCAAAGGAGATAGCTATCGCATGAAAGACAAAGACAACCCTTCCGACCCACCCAGCGCCTGTTCCGGCCCGCCAAAGAAGCTTTGCTGCAAATGTTGAAGGGTTGCCACGAAGCTGGTATCGCACCGATTGATCGACGTACCCGAAGCGGGTCAGGATTCCGATCCCCCTGATGTCATCCCGTCAGCGTGGAAATCAAGTACGCCCGTTTGGAGATCGGCTGGACCTCGAAGGCGCCGACGTCGGTTTGTTCGACCGTGCGCAGGAAACCTGAACCGCGCTGGTCGTAGGCGAGGCCGTCGGGGTTGGAGCCGCGGTTGATGGCTGGGCTGCCGGGTAATTCCGCTTCGGTCATGGTGGGGCCGCCGTTGAATTGCAGCGGGCCGAGGATGGGATCGATCGGGTGAGCGACCGAGCCGACCTGTTCGTACGTGGCGTTGCCAGGAGGCACGACGCGATTGTCGGTGAAGCCACTGGCGTCCGAATCTTCGATGCCGATCAAGTTATGGAAGCCGCTGGTGAAGGCGCCAGAGACGTCAGGTCCGCCGGAACTCTCGCCGGGGCTAACGGTGTTGGTGGCGATGATGGTGCTGGTGACGGTGACAATCGAGACTTCGTTGGAGCAAGCGACGCCGCCGCCAAAGGCGCTGCTGCGGGAATTGGCCTGGTTCAAGGTGATGGTGCTGTTGCTGATGGTGGCGTCAAAAGCGTTGATGCCGCCGCCCTGGGCCTCGCCGTCGTTGCTGCCCTCGCCGCCGACCAGGATGCCGCCATTGGCCTGGTTGGCGGTCAGGGTGCTATCGATCACCGTGAGTTGATCTTCGCTGTCGATGGCGCCGCCGAAAGCATTGCCGCCGAAGTCGTCACCGCCAAAATTGGTGTTGCCGCCGTCGGCCTGGTTGTTGTTGAAGGTGCTGCTGATCACCCTGGCGTTGCCGAGGTTGACGTACAGCCCGCCGCCGGCCGCGTTGCCGCCGGGGTCTCCCGCGGTGTTGGTGCCGCCCGTCGCCGTGTTGTGAGCAAGGGTCGAGTTGACGATCGTGACCAGGCCCTTATCCGGCGTGCCCGCGAGACCCTGGCTGCAGATGCCGCCGCCTTCGGCAACGCCGCCGCCCTCGCCGCCGAGCAAGGTGCCGCCGTTGGCTTGATTGTTGGAGACGGTGCAGTTGGTCAGCGAGGTGGTGCCCGCGTCATTGTAGATGCCGCCGCCAAAAGCCGAGCCGAAGTCCCCGGCGATTGAACCGGCGTCGGCCTGGTTGCCGGTGACCACGCAGTTGGTCATGGTCAAGTCGTCGGTGCCTTGCAGCAGGATGCCGCCGCCAGAGCTGTCCTCGGCGCCATGGGCCGGCACGTCGCCCAGCGGAGCCCGACCGTTGCGGACGGTGAGACCGTTCAACGTCAACGTGATGGTTGACGCGCTTTTCACTTCGAAGATGCGTGTGGCCAGGTTGCCGTCGATGATGCTGACGGCGGGGCCGGCGCCATCGATGGTCAGATTGTCCGTGACGAGCAATTGGTGATCCGTCGTCAGCTTGTAGGCACTGGCGGATGCGGGCAGGATGATGACGTCGGGCCCCGCGTGGGCGTTGGCGGCATTGACGGCCGCTCGCAGCGTGGTGGCGTTGAAATTGACCCCCGGCGTGGCCGACGCCGTCACGTTGCCCGGGCCATCGGCCGTGCCGGTGACTAGATAAACGGATGGAACATTGCGATCTTCCAGCCGCTCGAGCTGACGGCGAATGCCGCTGGGCCGAACAATCGCGGGGCGACGCTTGGTGTGGCGAGGGTTCCAGGTTCGAGCGAGCCATTGGCGCAAGGTGAACAGCATGGGGATTACCTCAGTTGGGAAGACACGGGGATGGATGCGGAGCAGTGTTTCAGGATCGCGGGCACGGGGTCCCATGGACCGCGCGCCTCGACGGCAAGGGCGGCGTCCTGGGCACGGGCCATCAACGTTCGATCTTCGATGATCTGGCTTAATGCCTGGGTGACGTCGTCCTCGGGAAAACGGCCGGTGAGATAGTGGCCGACGCCGGCGGCGTGCAGCATCTGGGCGTTGAGCAATTGCTCGAGATACGCGGGGAAGAGCAACTGGGGCCGGCCCGCCGCCAGAACCGCCTGGGCGAGGTTGACGTCGCCGTGATGGACGACAATGCTCGCCTTGTCGAGGAGCCGATTCAGGTCGGGCGGTCCATCGAGAAAAACCAGGCCCGGCCTTTGCAAGCGTCGCCGTTGCTCTTCGGTTGCGCCGCGCAGGTAAACGAAGCCGGCGTGCCATGTCCGGGACAGCCCGGCAACGATGTTCTCCGAGCCGGCGTGGGCCGCATCCAGGCAGGCGATGTAGCCCGGTTGCGACGGCGCCGGCGCTGGCTTGGGCAACGGATCGAGCGGGCCCAAATGAGGCTCCTTGCGAAAGGCGCGATACGGATCGAGTTCCGGCAGACAGGTCAGGAATCTGTCGCAATCGGCAAACAGATCGACGAGCCGGGCCGGGGCGGGACGGCCTCGCTGCCGTTGCACTTGCTGAATCGCGGCCAGCACGTGGGCCGCGGCTACAACCGGTGCGCGCCTCTCGATCAAGGTGGGAAAGCTTTCACCCGCGGTCGGCGGAATGCTGAAGGGAAACCCCAGCATCGCCACGGGCAGCGTTTGGTACGCGGCCAGGCACAGGGCAGGAGCGTGAATGCACAGGATCATGTCCGGCTCAACTTGATCGAGGATTCGCTGCCAGTCCTTCACCAGCGGCAGCAAGTCCACTGGCTCGGCGAAGCCGTTCACCGCCAGGATGTCGGCAAATGTGGACGCCAGGAAACGCGGAGCCTTGCCGGCGGATCGAAGCGGGCGGGCCGGGGCGAGGATGACTTCGAACGGAAGATCGGGCGGGATGTTTTTGCCGTCCCTGGTCGCGAAAATCGGCCGATGACCGTGCTCGGCCAACGCCTGGGCGACGCGCCGCAGCTGCCGCACGTCGGCGAGCCCATCGCCCAGCTCCCAGGCCAGCAACACGGTTCTGGCGACCAGTGGAATAGCGCGGCCATAACTGTCGCTTTGGTCCTGTTTTGGCGCGAGGATCGCATCGCGACGCGGAGCGTCGCACCACAATGTGGTACGACGCTCCGCGTCGTTTGCCCCGAAGAAGGGGCATACTTCGGCGACATCGCAAACGACATCCACCAGCTTTCCACCTCGCCCCGGCGCGAGGCGCTCCTCGGTGTCAATGTCCACGCGCATCGGCGACTCGAAAAAATCCTCGACCAACCGCCGAATGCGATTAGGATGCTCCGACGTCCAATCCCCCGCCGGCACCACGCGAATGTGGACGTGATCGGCCGCCTTCTGGACAATCTGATACTGATGCAAACCGCCGAGATAGCGCAGATCGCAAGCCAGGCCGTCGGAGTGTTTCCTCCCGCCGCCCGGCAAATGCAGCAACGGCCGACGCTTCCCTTGCAATCGCCCCAGCAGTGGGAGGCCCCGGCCACACGGACAAGGCGACGCCAGCACGGTCGCCTCGTCGAGAATCTCATAGCGCACCAGCGGCGTCAAAATGTTGTGCAGATTCGTCAGGACCACGCGCCCCGTTTGCCCCGGACCGCAAGGTTGGTCGTTCTCATCCAGCACCTCCAGGATCACATGCTCCGCGTGCACGTGCATGCCGTGTCCCAGCGGACAGGGCGACGCGAGGTAGCCCGCTTCGCCGCAGCTATAGATCGGCTTGACCGGCACGCCGAATGTTTTTTCGATCCGATCCTGAACCTCCGGCGTCAGCGTTTCCGACACGGTTTGAATGACGCGCAAGCTCGGCAACTTTTGGCCTGCTTCCCGAAAGAGACTGGCCAGGAAATCCAGATGGGACGGATAACTCAGCAGATAGTCGGGATTCACTTCACCGAGCCAGCGCATCTGCCGGGGCGGATCCTGGTGAATGTCCATGGCGTGCACGGTCCCGGTTTCGAGCACAGCCTGCAAACGTGGGTGCCAGCAAGGGCTCGTCATGCCGTGCTGGAATCGGCGGCGCTGATCGATGTGCATGGCTCCGGGAGCGGGACGAATCACCGCCAGGACGCCGCGCGGATCGATGCCGCTCCACGCCAGGTCGCGCAGATAAAGGGCCCACCACCACGTTTGTCCGACGTTCGTTTGCCGCACTTCGACCGGCACGCCGCTCGTTCCGGACGTCGTGCTCGACCCGAGCCCGTGGGTGCCAGACGGCAAGGCCCGCGCCCGAAAGTCGGGGGCACGTTCTTGAAAGGTGCGCCGCGGCAGCAGGGGGACGCGTCTCAGGTCCGCGAGACTGTGCATGTTCTCGATCCGCACCCGCGCCGCCGCCAGCACTTCTTCGTAGTAGGGCACATGGGCGCGGCAGTGATCGAGCAACTGGCGAAGCTGGAGAAGTTGCAACTCTTCGAGGGCACTCGAGTCGAGCCATTGCGAACGATCCAGCTCGCGGCAGGCCGAGCTTAGTTGCCGGGCTTCGGCATCTGCCGGAGTTTCGGACCCAGCGATGCGCGGAGCGGTGGGTGACACGACGGGGAGCATGGCCGTTGCTTCTCATGATCGACTTTGCGACACATCTATTCTCTTCGTTTGTCGCCAATGGCAAGATTCACAAAAAATGCAAAGTAGTCCTCACGCTCCGCGTGAGGACAGGGCGCAGCCCTCAATAACCGTCGCCATGCCGCTCGGGTCGCCTTCGGCCGGTCCTGAGAAGCAGCATATCGGCGATGGGATCATGGCTAATGCGACGCGGAGCGTCGCGTGAGTACTACTCAAAACTGGAACAGCAATCCCAGCGAAACGCCCTGCGCCCACAGCCCCGAACGGTTGAAGGAAAACGCCGGGTGCGCGTCGCCGCCCGGCACGACCGGCGGAATCAGGTTGGGATTGACGTGCGTGTCAATTTCGCTGCCCGGGCGGACGACGTTGCTCCAGTAAAGGAACGTATAGCCCGCGGTAAGCGACCAATTCTTGCTGATCTGGTAGCCGACCGTGAAGTCCGATTCCGGCACCACGGAAAAGACGTTGGACGTGTGCCCGCCGATGTTGGTGGCCAGCGCGAGCAACCCGCCGGGCATGGTGACCGGCGTGGTGCCGGGCGCCGTCACCGTGGTGCTGCCGTTGATGTTGACGTATTCCTGCGTAAGGCCCAGGCCGAGCTTGCCGGTGAGGCTCAGGCTCCACGGGCCTCGCGTCAAGAGCGCCGCCAAGCCCACTTCGCCGCCGTGAAACTGGTTGCTGGCGCCGAAGCTGTCGCCCACGCCGATCGTTGTGCCGAGCGGAACGCCGTTGGTGTTGCCGGTGGTGGTCAGGTTTTCCTGGACAGAAACGCTTTCGTTCAGGTAAAGGAAGCGATATCCCGCCAGGCCGTCCAGCCGATAGTTCGCGGTTCCCCAGCAGCCCGAACACAGGTTACAGCGCAGCAAAAGCTCGGCCCCGAGCAGACTGCCGGACTGGCTGGCCGCGGCGACGTTGCCCGCGATACTGCCGGGAAAGGCGATCGCCTCGGCATCGGGCGCTCCGGTCAGCGTGTTGTAGAACGGCCTGGCCAGGATGGGATTGCCGCTCGAACCGCCGGCGTAGCGGCTGGCGACGCCGCCGAGCATGAAGTAGCTGGCCTGGACGCCGCAGCACTGGCTCGGATCGAACCACCAGCCCGCCGTGACCTGGCCGCCGCTGCGGGCGTTGCCGTTGGCATCGCTATCCCCGAACAGGACTTGCGTTCCCGGTTGGCCCAGCTTGCCCGTGGACGTGCCGGTGCCCTGCGTGACCAGCGCCGGCAAGGAATCGCCGCGCAGCCACCACAGCAAGTATTCCGTCTGCACCCAGCCCGCGCCCGTGCCAGAGCAACGGTTGTCCAGGCAGTTCGCCAGCGGCAACGGACTTGCGTCATCATTGCTCATCGTCACGGAACGGGACACCGGAAGGCCCGGCAAGACGGACGAGCCGCCGGAGACGGGTGGCGACACATTGGGGGAGGATTGCGCATGCACGGAAGCTGACGCCCAGAAGTAAATTGCCAATCCTGCCAAAGTTTTGATTTTCATCGGCTTGTCCTGTTATGCCAGATTTACCGCTTCCACGAAAGAAATCGGCTCGCCTGCTCCCGTTCTGGACCGCCAACCTCGGATTCAGACCAATGCGCAATCAGGAGTTGCGGCGTATTGCGTTCAATCGCTATTCCCGGAAAAGCCATTGCTGTCGGGGGATAAGGTGTCACGAGGGGGATCAGGAAATGATCCACAAATCGTGGCACGTTTGAGTGGCTCCAGGGAGGCGATACCTTCGCCACCACGGTGCCGGTCGTGGCCGAGGCTGAGTGTACTCACGCCAAGAACGGCGATCGGCCGACCGCGGAGATTCTGTTCGGCAGCGGTCAACCAAGCCTCCCTTCAAGACCCTGGTCGAAAGCTCGGGTTCCCGCGCTACCGCGTTGGAGGGTACACGGGCCACCACCACCGGCATGATGAGCGCAAGCAACGGCACGGCGATCAACGCTTCGCCGAACCCGAATCCCGACCGGATCACCGTGGCGACGAAGATGACGGCCAGAACATGAAAGGTGGTCCAGTCCACGGGCATCTCTATCTCTTGTAGTTTCCCATGAGACTGCCCTCGGCCAAAACGTGCCCCTTCATGGCATCCTCAAGTTGAAACTTGGTTGCTCCTGGCGGCAGGTCCAGAGCAACGTCGAGAGCGTAGAGCTTGAAAAAGTAGCGGTGCGGCTTGCCTTTGGGCGGGGCAGGACCGCCGTAGCCGCTTTTGCCGAAGTCATTTCGCGAGTGCGTCCGTTGTTGGGGTGGCTGAATCCACGCGGCAGTCGCCTGCGGCGCCGCCATCGAAAAATCGGCGGCCAGGCCGGGATTGCCAGCTCGGCTGCAATCATTACCCGCGTGAGCCGCTACCACCCCCCAGTCATCGCGGCCGTGATCGCCGCAAGACGAGATCGAAATGTCAAACTGGGCAATTTAGAACGCTCGGGGCCGCGTGAATTCCTGCTATTTCCTATCACCTGCTCTCACCTGCTATCATCTGCTGTGATCCGCGCGTAAAGTTGTCGCTCTGGCGTTCGTGCCCCCCTGGGGCATGGCCGTGTTCTTCCTGTACACGATGCGGCGCGTCAATTGCCGGCAGTGCGGCGTCAAAGTGGAGCGCGTAAGCACCGACGCGGAAGCCCTGGCGCCCCGCTCAGCCGATGCTCGCATCCCCGTCGCCTGGCTCGACCAGTGCTATCAACCCACGGCACCATTGGCGGCGGCGGCACCTTCGATTCCCGGCCTGGTCGTTTCGCTGACTTCGCCGACGTCGGCCGACGTCGCGTCGTGTCGCCCGGCTTGGCAAACACCTCAACCAGCGCGAAGAGGCCGCAACGTGCGGCCTCGTGGGCGAAACGGGTACGGTTCGGCGCCGGTCATTTCGGCGGCAAGTCGCGGACTGATACTGAGCAGAAAAAGAGCGCCACTGGTGAGCGTTTGTAGAGCGCCGGGGTGAATGGTGGTCTTGATCGTTTCCTTGGCCACGCCTTTCTCAAACCGTTTTCTTCCCTGTCTGGTTTTCGTCTCCTTGCCCGCGCCTTTCTCAAGCCGTTTCCTTCGCTGTCTTGTTCAGGCCCGGAAGTATAGATTGGCACGATGGTCTGCTTCTGGGTTTTGATAAGCGCCCGAGGAGGACGTTAGCGCGTTCTCCCCGGGCTGTCCCTTGGGAGAAATGGCTCCCGTGGGTCAGCGTCATGATAAGCGAAACTGTCGTCGCCGCCGACCGCGGCCGCGAATTTGTCTGCGCAAAGGGTGTGGGCAAAAGTACCAGCCACGGCGTTGGAACCAGCGTTATTGCCAGGACCCTGAATGCTTGCGTCTGCTGCGGCGCTGGCAGGCGGCCAAGCGGCAAGCCAGACGCCGTGAGGATGAAGCGGTCAAAGTCCAGCACGCCCAGGCCCAGCGGGCGCGCCGTGAGCGGGCCGCATCGTCGCCGCAACCGCCCAAGCCTATCGAAGTTGCGGCAGCGCGTGGTCACGCAGCAAAAATTTTTGCGCATTTTTTGTGCGACCGGCAGCTGCGATCGTTCTGGAGGTGGTGCTCCGCGAGTATGTCGAGGGAGCGATCATCGCAGGGCTGCTGGTATTCAACGCCGCGCTCGGATTTTTCCAGGAGGGACGAGCACAGGCAACCCTTGCCGCGCTGAAATCGCGATTGGCCCTGACGGTAACCGTTCGGCGCAATAGCACCTGGACGAATATACCGGTCGCCGAACTGGTGCCTGGCGACATCGTGAAGCTGTCGCTCGGGGCTGTGGTTGCCGCCGACATGCGCCTCATCGAGGGAGCCATCGAGCTCGATCAGTCCATGCTCACGGGCGAATCCATGCCCGTCGAAGCAGGCACAGGATTCCAAACCTACGCAGCAGCATTGGTGCGGCGCGGCGAAGCAATTGCAGAGGTCACGGCGACCGGGGCGCGGACCAAGTTTGGTCGCACCGCGGAGCTTGTTCTCCATGCCCATGTCGTAAGTACCCAGCAGAAGGCTGTTCTGCGCGTGGTGCGCAATTTGGCTCTGTGCAACGGCACTCTCATCCTTCTTCTGGTGGCCTATTCCGTCGCTCACGGAATGACTCTTGCTGAAATCCTCCCCCTCGTTCTCACGGCAGTGCTTGCGTCCATCCCGGTAGCGCTGCCGGCCACGTTTACGCTGGCTGCGGCGGTCGGCGCACGCTCACTGGCATCCCTGGGCGTTCTGCCGACACGCCTCTCCGCTGTGGACGAAGCGGCATCCATCGATGTCCTGTGCGCGGACAAGACAGGAACGCTGACACGCAATGAGCTGACGGTGACCGCCGTGCGCCCCTCGCCCGGTTTCGACGAGGCGCACGTTCTGGGATTGGCCGCGCTGGCAAGCTCGGACGGCGGGCAGGACCCTGTCGATGCCGCCATTGGCTCAGCCGCCGGGCAAAATCGTGCCGCCGATCTGCCGAAACGGACCGCTTTTGTGCCGTTCGATCCAGCGACGAAAATGTCCGAGGCGACGGCGGTGGATCCGAGCGGTGCTCATCTGCGTGTCGTGAAGGGAGCCTATGCCGTTGTCGCCAGTCTCACCCAGCCTGAGCCGACTGCTGCCGCGGCGGCAACAGAGCTTGAAGCGAAGGGATTCAGAGTCCTAGCTGTCGCCACAGGCCCGCCTGCAGCGCTGCGGCTTGCAGGCATCATCGCCCTGAGCGACCCGCCGCGGACGGACTCAGCAGCGCTCGTCACAGAATTGCGGTCTCTGGGCGTGCGCACCGTGATGGTGACTGGGGATGCACCGGCGACGGCGGCCATTGTGGCCCATGAGGTAGGAATCGACGGAACGGTCTGTCCTTCCGGATCCATTCCCAACCGCGTGCGCCCGGAGGATTTCGCAGTCTTTGCCGGCGTTCTGCCGGAGGACAAGTATCGCCTCGTCAAAGCGTTCCAGAAGGATGGCCACACGGTCGGCATGTGCGGCGACGGGGCCAACGACGCGCCGGCGCTGCGTCAGGCGCAGATGGGAATCGCAGTATCGACCGCCACCGACGTCGCCAAATCGGCAGCCGGCATCGTGCTCACCGAACCGGGTCTCAGCGGCATCGTTGCCTCGGTCAAGGAAGGCCGATTGACGTTCCAGCGAATTCTGACTTATACGCTAAACTCCATTACCAAGAAGGTAGTGCAGGTGCTCTTCCTGGCGGTCGGCCTGATCCTGACGGGGCACGCGATTCTGACGCCGATGCTGATGGTCATCATCATGATCACCGGCGACTTCCTGGGAATGTCCTTGACCACCGACAATGTGCGGCCTTCTCGGTTGCCCAATGCCTGGCGAATCGGCAAATTGACGATCGCCGGCGTCTTCATGGGCATTGCCGAACTGGTCTTTTGCACCACAGTGCTGGCCATCGGCAAATTCGGCATGGGGCTTGAAATCGAGGCGCTAAGAACGCTGGCGTTTGTTGTTCTCGTATTCGGCCATCAGGCGACGACCTATGCCAATCGCGAACGCCGGCACATGTGGTCTTCTCGCCCAGGTCGCTGGGTCGTCGCGTCCTCGGATCCCGAGTCGCCTGAATACTGGCCCCTTGGCCGCATCCACGACGAATGTGAAGGCGACCGCTCCGGCCAATGTGACGGCCACGACGAAAACCGAGAGCGTCATCATCATGATGCCGCAGGTGGCCAATGTCGCGGCGACCAAAATGTCGGCAGTCGCCTGCAAGGAAGAAGAACGCCTCGCACACGCAAAAGACGCTCTTGAGGCCCAGTCCGAACTTGCCGATTGTGCCGCCGTCTCCGCTCTTGGAACTGATGCCGACCAGCCGGATCGCCCGCGCGTTCTCCTCCGTGAACGGCCCATCGTTGATGGCGAAAAGGGCCGGATCTTTCAGGAGCGGGTTGGGGGTGTCAGCCGCGGCGAGGCCGGGGGCCCAGCCGAAATGGAGGCACCTCGCCCCCGCATCGTCGGCGTTCTGAAGCAGCTCACGGGGAATAGACTCTGGGTCGTATCCCGAGCGCAGAGTGTGCCTCAGGTTGTTGATTATGCCGAGGGTCGAGTAGAGCAAGCCTTTGTTGGCCATCGTCGGGCCTCGGGCGGCGTGACCTTTCAGCGCCGAGTTGTATCGCCCGGCCTCGCCGACAGATCAGCTGGTGGAATGAGTTTGTGACAGCTTTTTATATTGTTGGTAGTTTATGTGATCGGGTGAAAACAGCAATACACGCGGCAGGTGGCTGACGCAACTGCAGCCGCCGTTCACGATCAGGCTTGCGCACGTCGGTCCCATCGACCGAAGTATCGAACTGTCGGTTGGGAACCCGGGAGCGTTCTCATCGATCGGTTACATGTTCCGGCGCGGATTTATCATCGCCGCATACCGGATTACGGACCGAAAAGCTTTCGGGCCTGGAAAGAACGGCTATTTTGCGGAATGGATCCACTTGGCCTGAACTGCGTCCATTCTTGCCGAGAGGCGTTCGAGGGCAAAGCTCAGGAGCAGCAGAAGGTGGTCAAGTCGCTGCTGGAGCAGACGCAGCAGGCCAGCCCCGAGAACAAGGCCAAGCTGGAGCAGGAAGCCAGGGAAGCCGCGGCGTTCGCTCGTGGACCAGGCCGCCACGGTCGCCAGGGAGGCCCGGCAAGCCCAGCAGGAAGCCCTGGTCTCTGAAAAGAAGGCCGATAAGGGCACGGCCAAGCTGGAGAAGCGGCGCAATGGCGCTGACAACGACAACGGCCGGGCCCTGCCGTGGCAGGCGCAGGGCGAGAACGCGGCGGCAGAGGCGACAGCCAAGGACCTGGCGGAAGCGCTGTACGGTATCATGGGCAAGCATGCCGAGCCCGAGGACGTGCTATACGCGATGCTAACCATGCACCGCAAGGACGGGTCCAACGCGTTCAAGGCGGCGCTGCAGGCGTTCGGCGTTACCTGGGAGCGCAAGTCCAGGGAAACCGAGAAGGTGCCTGCGTAGGCAACTCACTCAGCAGTCAATCAACAAGGCCCACGGCGTGCAGACGCCGTGGGCCTTGTTCGCTTGGGGGGGAGTTGACGCGACAGCGGCGCCGAAGCAAAAAAAAATCCGCGGAATTTTTTCTCGACCGCTCGGGTGGCCGTCCCCTTTTGCGGGATGACTCCGACCCCGCTTGCTGGAACCATCAACGGGCGCACCTTTTCCTTCAGCGTCACGGCCTGGCTTTGGCATGCTTGTCCAGGAACGCCTGGGCCGGTTCGCCGTTAACATGTTCCAGCGTCGTGATTGAGCGCAGGATCTCAGCGTCACGCTTCGGCACGAAGTCGCATTGGAGCGCTTTGAGCGACATACCCTTCAGCGGCGACAAGTCCTTCACCTTCGTATGATCACAGGTGAGCATAGTCAGCGGCATGCCCTTGAGGGGCGACAGATCCTTCACCTCCGTTTGATCACAGGTGAGCATAGTCAACGGCATGCCCTTGAGGGGCGAGAGGTCGGCCACCTCCGTATGACCGCAGCTGAGGATAGTCAGCGGCATGCCCTTGAGCGGCGACAGATCGGCCACCTCCGTACGATCGCAGCTGAGCTGAGTCAGCGGCATGCCCTTGAGAGGCGACAGGTCGGCCACCTTCGTTCGCATGCAACGAAGGCTCTGCAGCGGCATGCCTTTAAGAGGCGACAGGTCGGCCACCTCCGTAAACATGCAGTCGAGCTCCGTTAGCGGCATGCCTTTGAGCGGCGTCAGGTCGGCCACCGCCGTATTAGAGCAGCTGAGGCGAGTTAGCGCCATGCCTTGGAGCGGCGTCAGGTCGGCCACCTCCGGACCGTTGCAGTGGAGGAACGTCAGCGGCATTCCCTTGAGGGGCGCCAGGTCGAACACCATCGTACTGAGGCAGGTGAACCGCGTCAGCGGCATGCCCTTGAGGGGCGTCAGGTCGACCACCGGCGTATTAATTATGAACAGGTCGGTTAGCTTCAAGCCCTGCAACGGCGACAGGTCGGCAAACCGTCCCACATATTGTTGCCGCCCGGCGTAGGCCCCTAAGGATTTACCCGAGCAGTGGAGCGAGCGCAAATTGGGCAGCGCTCGCACCGGCGAAATGTCCGTCACCGTTGTCACATCAAGGCGGCCTAGTGCAACCAGCTCGCCGTCCTTGTTGAAACCGGGAAACAACACCTTGCCGTCGAAGTCCGGGTTGCGTTCCTTCATTTTGGCGAGAAACGCTTTCAGCTGCTTTTGGCCCGACAGCTGCGCGGTCTTCTCGATCCACTCCGGATCGAGCGGCGGCAACTTGACGGGATTGTTGATGCCGGCCAGGTCCCACAGCTTGATGGTCTTGTCGTCACTGCCGGAGGCCAGGGTTTTGCCGTCGGGGCTCAACGCCACGGAACTGACCTGTCCCGTGTGGCCCTTGAGGGTGGCCATCTCCGCGCCGCTGGCCACGTCCCACAGCTTGATCGTCTTGTCGCCGCCGCCCGAGGCCAGGGTCTTGCCGTCGCCGCTGAACGCCACGGAGCGGCCGGAGCTGATATTGAGACTGACCCTCTCCTTGCCGCTGGCGACGTCCCACAGCGTGGTATCCCCACCGGAACTGCCCGCGGCCAGGGTTTTGCCGTCGCCGCTGAAGGCCACGTAGCTGTAACCGTACGTTTTCCTTGGGAGGGTAGCCTTCACCTGGCCGCTGGCCACGTCCCACAGCTTGATCGTCGTGTCGTCTCGGCCGTCACTGCCCGAGGCCAGGGTCTTGCCGTCGGGGCTCAACGCCACGGACATGACCATGGCCGTGTGCCCCTTGAGGGTGGCCTTCTCCTCGGCGTTGGCGACGTCCCACAGTTTGATCGTGGTGTCATAACCGCCCGAGGCCAGGGTCTTGCCATCGCCGCTAAATGCCACGGAGTTGACTGGTCCTGTGTGGCCCTTGAGGGTGGCCTTCTCCTGGCCGCTGGCCGCGTCCCACAGCTTGATCGTCTTGTCGCCGCCGCCCGAGGCCAGGGTCTTGCCGTCGGGGCTGAACGCCACGGAGGAAACCCAGAGCGTGTGCCCCTTGAGGGTAGCTTTCTCCTGGCCGTTGGCGACATCCCACAGCTTGATCAGCCCACTAAAACCGCCCGAGGCCAGGGTCTTGCCGTCGCCGCTGAACGCCACGGAGGTGACGCGTTGTGTGTCGCCCTTAAGGGTGGCCTTCTCCCGACCCTGCACAACCTGCGGCGGCGTCACCGGATCCGGCTTCTTCGCCACCTTCTCTTTCTCCGGCTCGTCCTTCTTTACGGGCTCGGTCCTGGGTCCCGTGTCCTTGCTGGGTGGCGACCCCTTCGTGGCTGGCGGTTCCTTCGTGGCCGGCCCCCCAGCGGCAACCTGTGGCTCAAAGGTCACCGTGGCGATCTTCCGGTCGCCGCGCTTCAGGTCGAACTGCTTCGTGGTCAGCGTGAGCCCATCCTTGCCGCCGACCAGCTCCAGCTCGTAAGCCCCGGCGTTGAGCGTGATTTCCTTTTTCGTCTTCAGGTCCAGCAGCTCGATCTGCCGGCCGCCCTGCTTGACCGACAGCTTCACGTTGTCCGCCTCCTGCTCGTCGATCTCGACGATCAGGGTGCCTTGCGGCGTCTGCAAACGGAAAATGACCGGTGCCAGCAAGTAGGCTCCGACGCCCAGGCCGAGCAGCAACAGCGCGGCGGCGGCCAGCAAGGGGGTGCGCCGGCGGCGCGGCGGGGCAGCTGTGCCGGCCACTACCGGTTTCAGCGCCTTCTGTTTCGGCGGCTTCTTCGGTAGGTCAGCCTTTCCAGGCTGACTCTTTGCCCCGTCAGGCTCGAAAGCCTGACCTGCTTGACGCTCTTGCCGCGCAGGTTTCGGCGCCGGCGGGACTTGCTCCGCGATCTTGTGCAGATGTTCGACGACCGCGCGGGCAGTCTGCGGCCGGTCATCAACCTTCTTGGCCAACAGCCGCATCACCAGGTCGGAGAGCGCTGCGGGCACCTCGGCGTTCACCTGGCACGGCGGGGCCGGCTCGTCCATGGCGACCGACATGAGCGTGGAGACCGTATCATTGCCGCGGAACGGGTGCTTGCCGGTGGACAGGAGATAGAGGACGACGCCGAGGCTGAACAGGTCGCAGCGGCCATCGACGGCATCTCCGCGGCCCTGCTCGGGGGCCATGAAGGCGGGGGTGCCGATGACCGCCCCCTGCTGGGTCAGGCCGGCATCCTGCGCGGCGCGGGCCAGGCCGAAGTCGAGAATCTTCACACGCCCAGAAGTGGTCAGAGGCAAGTGGCCAGCGGCAAGTGAAGAGTCGCTTGATTTCCCACTGGCCACTGACAACTGGCCACTGGCCACTTCTTGCAGCCAGATGTTGGCCGGCTTGATGTCGCGGTGAATGAGGCCGGTGGCGTGGGCAGCGGCCAGGGCGTCGGCGATTTCCCGGCCAATGCGCAGGACCTCGGCGAGCGGCATTTTCTCGTCGCGTTTGAGGCGCTGATCGAGCGGTTCGCCCTTGAGGAACTCCATGGCCAGGAAGGGGACGCCGCGATCTTTGGCCACCTGATAGATGCGGACGATGTGATCGTGTTCGACGGCGGCCATGGCCTGGGCCTCGCGCAGAAAACGCTTGCCGAAGCTGGCACTGGCAGCCAGGGCCGGCAGCATGGCCTTGAGGGCGACGCTGCGTTTCAGCTCGATGTCCTCGGCCTGGTAAACGACGCCCATGCCGCCGTGGCCGAGGATCTTGAGGATGCGATAATTGCCGAGCCGGCCCAACTCATCCTTGGCCTGGGGCGGGGCCAGGAAATCGGTGAGGCTCGGTTCGTGGTCCGTGTCCGCCTTGCCGGTCCCCGTGTCCTGGAGGTCGGCGGTCGGATTGGTGGGGAGGTCGGCCGGCGCCTGAGACGGGCTCGCGGTCGGTGCCATGGTGCGCAGGTCTTCGATGCCCGCGCCGCCCACGGCCACCGCGACGGGAGCGGCCATCACCTGGCCGCAGCCGGGACACTTGACTTTCTTGCCGGCCAGGCCCTCCTTGACGGAGAGTTTCTTTTGGCACGTCGGGCAAGGAAAGTTGAGCATGGGAGCTCCTCGCAGCAAAGGTTTGGGTCGCAAGGTTTCCAGTTTTCTTATCAAGTCAGCGAGCAATGGCTCACCAGAATCCTGCGCGGTTTTGGCTTTGTCGCTGCCGTGAGCGGCCAGGTTATCCGCCAGGGTATCCCTGGCGGCGGTAACGCTTTTGAGCTTTTCCAGGCAAGAGCCGCACTCCAGAAGGTGCTGTTCCAGGGCTTCCGCATCCTTTTCGGGCAAGCCGCCCAGGAAGAGACGCTCCAGATCCGCAGGTCGTGGACAGGTGACGATGGCCATGGCTGGAAACCTCCTGGATAACGTCTGGGATTACAAAAAGGCGGACGAAACTAAAGATAGGATACGCTCGCCAGACGAAAATCTTTCAGCAAATGCCGACTTATTCGATCAAGCCGCTCAGTTCTTGCCGCAACTTGCGCAGCACGCGGCACTTGGCAACGTAAACGGCGTTTTCGCTGATGCCGAGTTCCTGGGCCACGTCGCTGGGCGAACGGCCCTCGACCACGGTTTCCCAGCAGGCTTTCCAGGTGGATGACGCGAATTTTTCTTGCATGAGCCGCAAGGCGCGTCCGGTCAATTCCTGCTGATATTCCGCTTCCCAAAAAGCCTCGGCCCCTTCGGGCAGCTCCGCCTGGGAAAGATGTTGGGCGCGGGCGCTTTTGGCTCGGGCCTCGCGGCGTCGCCGATCCCGCAGCTTGTTGAGCAGGACGGTACGCAGCCAGGCGCGGAAGTGGCCGTGACGATCGTAGTGGAAGGTCGGCAAGGTTTGCACCAGGGCCACAAACACCTCCTGCACGAGGTCGGCGGCGTCGTGTCCGGTTTCGCCGGCCCGGCGAGCCCAAAAATACAACAACGGCGTGTAGAGATGTACGAACCACCGCCACGACGCTTCGTTGTGAGATTCTCGTAAGCGCTCCAGAAGAGTAGGCGGAGTCGTGTGAATGTGCTTGTCGCCGAAAGGTCATCGTTTGCAAACTCCCTTCATGATAACTCAAGAATAAGACATTGCAAGGCTGGCCACTTTCAGTCTTGCGTCTACTGTGGCAGGGTCTCAGGGAACTGCCGAACGTCCCGAGTACCTGCCGGCATCCCGGTGGCAGACGATTGTC
>Ga0182024_10008733_pt1 | contig 21219 bp, 22 predicted proteins | sample P32metaG_FD_120480 | JGI IMG/M metagenome (GOLD analysis project Ga0182024, IMG submission 120480) | Permafrost microbial communities from Stordalen Mire, Sweden - P3-2 metaG (Illumina Assembly) | ecosystem: Environmental > Terrestrial > Soil > Wetlands > Permafrost | place: Sweden: Stordalen...
GGTGCGCTTTCCGGCATTGTTCCGGCCATGAAAGCGTATCGCACAGATGTGGCAGAGCACCTCACCCCCATCTCATGAGAATATTATTGATCAGTTTAATCGCGCTGGGCACGGCACTCTTGACAGGCTGCGGCCATGAGCGAAGCAACACTTCAGGCAATGGCCAACCGCATTTGCATGTGGACGTGCCTCCGCATGGAGGAACGCCGGTGGCCCTCGGCGACGACTACCAAACTGAATGGGTCCTGAATGCGCCTGCGGGAAAACTCCAAGCCTTTGTCCTGGACGGGGAAATGGAGAATTTCGTTCGCATTGCCCCACCATCATTTGACGTGATCGCGAAACTGCCGGACGGGGAAAAAGCTTTGCGTTTTGTGGCCGTTCCCAATTCCGCGACAGGGGAAAAAGTGGGGAGCACCTGCCTGTTCGAAGCACAGGCGGATTGGCTGAAAACAACAAAAACATTCGACGCCGTCATCCAGGAAATAAACGTGGAGGGGACAATTTTCACCAATGTCGCCTTCAACTTTCCGAAAGGAAACGCGACGGATGAAAAGAACTAAGAAAGGAAAATATATGAAACCGACCCATCACAAGTCTGTTCGTGCCGCTCTGGCGGGCTTCTTGCTCGCAGTCGCCTGGCCGGCGGGCGCCCAAACGCTTGCCGCCGCCAAGCCCGCGCCCATTCACGGTGACTCGATTGACGCCAGTCCGCCACCAGCAGCCGTATCATCGCCCAGCAATGTTGTGTCCCAAGCCACGAGCGGGGTCTTGGACGCCGATTTCGAGACGCTGGCCTCATATGCTTTTGCAGTACCCGACATGAGTGCCACAAATCATCCCTCCGTGAGCCAGGCCGAAAAGCAGATACCGGCGGCGATCAAAAAGTTGGACGGGAAGACAGTCCGCATCAGGGGTTTCATGATGCCCGTCAAGGAACTGCAAGGAAAGACCACCGAATTTATGATTATGCGGGGCCAGCCCTCGTGTTGTTTCAGTGGAGCGACGGAGATCAACGAGTTTGTGACCGTGAAAGCGCCAGGCAAGGGATTCGACACCATGATGGACGATGCAATCACCATTCAAGGCACCTTGCATGTCGGGGCCATCGTGGATAGCGGCTTCATCGTGGGCCTTTATCAAATGGATGGTGAAAAAATTATCACATCGGGACATTGAGCATGACAAAACCAGCCGCATTTGTCGTATTGGCGATTTTATCTCTGACCAACTTGGTTGGACAGGCCAAGGTTTCAGAAACCGGCTGGGTGCCATTGTCGTCTTGGGCAAAGGAGAAAGGCTTTCGACAGAGCGTTTTTGGCAAACAAACAATGGCTCTGACTCGCAGCAACATAACCCTGCGCTTCCAAAACGATTCTCAACAGGCAGTCATCAATGGCGTCAATATTTGGTTGTGCGAGCCGATTACCATGCACAGTGGGAAAGCCTGCATTTCGGCTTTGGACTTGAAGACATCCATTGATCCAATTCTTGCTCCGCAGAAAAATGACGCTGATAGATTGCTCCAAACAATCTGTCTTGATCCGGGGCATGGCGGCAAGGACACGGGTTGCAAAGTGGGCCAGTGCATGGAGAAAAACTATACCCTTCCATTGGCTCTCGAACTGCAAGAACAACTGCGCGTCGCCGGCTTCAGGGTGTGGTTGACCCGCACTAACGATGAGTTCGTCGATCTGGATGATCGCATTGCGCGGGGCAATCACTTGTGCGCGGACCTATTCATCAGTTTGCATTTTAATATGGCGCCTGGCGGCGAAGGCAAAGGAGTCGAAGTTTATTGCCTGACCCCCGCCACAGCCAGTTCCACCAACGTAAAAGGAGAACGATCAAGGGAGGCTCGTTTACAAGGCAATCAATTGGATTCCGAAAATGTATCATTCGCGTATCAGTTGCAAAAAGCACTCGTGAGAGGGCTTTGCGCTGAGGATCGTGGTGTGCGCCGGGCTCGTTTTGCCGTGCTACGACCGGCCCGGATGCCCGCCGTGCTGATTGAAGGCGGTTTTCTGTCCGACTCTGGCGAGCGGCGAAAAATCTGCGATCCAATTTACCGCAGACAGATGTCTCAGGCCATCGTCCAAGGGGTATTGGCTTACAAGAACATGCTGAATCTGGCGGCAACGATGAAACAAGCAAATCCAACTTCATTGCAAACCAGCAGGTAGCGATGAAAGGACAAAGGAAACAGCGCCTGCAAAAAGCGGAAGCACAGGAGGCTCGCTGGGCGATGCGCCTGCTTCTTGCCGGTCTTGCGCTTGTCGGTCTTATTGCTTGGGCTGGGATCGCCATGCAACCCATGGCTTCACCGACGCGAATGGTTGCTGCGCAGGTGGTTCACGAAAGAAGAAGTGTGCCTTTCAAAGCCATTCCGATGCAGAATGCTTTCACTGATTCAACTTCCAAAAAGTATCCAGATTATCTTCCGTTGACCTTTGCCAATCTGTCCTCGTTTCCATTCAGTGTCACTGAGGACATGATTGAGCCGAAGTCTGATTCCGCTGGCGTAGCTTCAAACACACTTCAGCAAATCCCGCAATCTATTCGATCATTCTCCGGAAAGAAAATCGCCGTCACGGGATTCATGCTGCCTGTGCGCACAGAGGGAAATTTTGCGACCGAATTCTTGATTCTGAAAGACCGTTCCGCTTGTTGCTACGGATTAACTCCGCGGGTCAATGAGTGGATAATTGTGCATGCAAAGGGCCGTAGTGCGGAATCTGTTCTTGACGTGCCTGTGACTGCGCTGGGCACCTTTCATGTCGGCGAACAGCGCGAAAATGGGGCATTGGCCGCGATTTATGAACTCGACTGCGATAGATTAATCAACCCGGACAAATAACTCCAATGCCAATCATGTTTCAGAATGACAGTCAAAAGCAGTCAGGCAATGACACGGAAGACGTTTTACGCGTCGAACATCTTTGCGTTGAATTTCGCAGCCGCGAAATCAGGCAAGAGACCAAAGTGGCGGTGAAAGACCTCTCGTTTCGGGTGGGGCGTGGCGAAGTCTTCGGTTTTTTGGGGCCGAATGGGGCGGGCAAAACAACGACCATGAACGTGCTGTTGGGTTTCGTCAATGCGACCAGCGGCGAGGCTTATTTGTTTGGTCAAAATGTGCGGGAGCCGATTGCCCGGCAACGAATCGGCTATTTGCCGGAATTGACTTATTACTACAAATTCCTAAACGCAGAGGAACTGCTGCGCTTCTACGCGGGCATTTTCCGGATTCCCCGTAATGAAGTCGAACGGCGTCTGGATTCTGTGTTGAAGTTGGTGGAGCTTGAACACGCCAGGAAGCGGCTCATCAAAACCTATTCCAAGGGAATGCAACAACGGGTCGGGCTGGCACAAGCCCTCATCAACAACCCCGATCTGCTTGTCCTCGACGAGCCAACCAGCGGCCTTGACCCGGTGGGCCGCATGAAAGTTCGAGCAATTATTCAACGGCTAAAGAATGAAGGCAAAACCATTTTCTTTTCCTCCCATGAATTGGGCGAAGTGGAAACCATTTGCGACCGCGTGGTCATTCTGCACGAAGGCGAACTCAAGGAAGAAGGCAGTGTAAAGGGCTTGGTTGACAAGTATCAATGTAATCTGGAACAGGTTTTTTTGAAGGTCATTGGCTTCCAGCCCGAACAATTATGAAAAACATCCGGCTCCTGTCCCGCGTGGTTCTAAAGGAAAGTATTCGCCGCAAGGATTTCTATGTTCTTTTCGTTGTCACGGCTGTGATCACCTTGGTGATGGGGTCGGTCAACCTCTTTCACGACAACCAGATTGTCCGTTACCTCAAGGAAATTTGCCTTTTGTTGATTTGGATTTCGACCGTGGTCATCGCCATTACAATGGCCGCGCGACAAATCCCAGCCGAACGCGAGAGTCGCACCATTTTCCCGCTGCTGGCCAAGCCAATCACCCGCACCGAGGTGCTTTTGGGAAAGTTTTTCGGTTGCTGGATCGCGGTCGCCGCCGCGCTGGCGGTCTTTTATATCTTTTTCGGATTGATGGCGATGACGAAAGAACATCACTGGCCGTTGACAAACTATTTTCAAGCCATCTGGCTGCATTGGGTCATGCTGGGTGTGGTTATCGCAATGAGCCTTCTTGGGTCGTTGCTTTTTAGCGCTGTTTCGGCCAACGTCACGATTTCCTTCGTCGTGGTTGCATTCATTCTGATGCTGGGCCGCCATCTGGACAAGGTTGCTTTGCAAGTGGGCGAGCCGGCGCGCAGTCTGCTGGAAGCGTTGTTCTTCGTCTTGCCGCATCTGGAGTTTTTCGATGTTCGCGATCTTGTCATACACGACTGGCCGGCAATCCACTGGCTGGTTTGTGTCAAAGCCACGGCTTATGGTTTTGCTTATGGAGCATTTTTTCTAGTGGCAGCCTGCCTGTGCTTCCGCCGCCGTCCGTTGAATTGATTGGGCGACAATATGGCCGCTAAAACCGTTGAATCCCCCGAGCGAAATCGGCCCGCGCATGTCGGCGAACTTGTCCTGCCTCTTTTGCTCGTGGGCGGATTTTGCCTGGCCACGGATTTGAGCCAGTGGTTTCAGAGTTGGCCGGGTAACCGCACCGCGTCGGCCAATCTAATCGCAGTCGCCCTGGGTGATGCGGGACATTTGTTTGCAAACCATTTTTTCGTGAAGGCGGATGCCTATTTCCACAGCGGTTTCTATCCAAGCATTTATGACAACCGCCAATCTTTCCAAACCCCGCACATCGCGGAGGATTCTGGCGCGATGAAGGGACAGAATTCTGGAGATGAAACCAGGTTTCTCGCACCGCCGCGCAACTGGATCGAAGCATTCGGACGCGAGTTTTACCCTTCCGTTCACACGCATTTGAGCGAAGGTGGCGCGGACGGCGAGGAGGGCGTGGGCACGGTGCGTGAGATTCTGCCGTGGCTGAAGCTGTCGGCGGAATTGGACCCGAAACGGGTGCAAACTTATATCGTCACGGCGTATTGGCTGCGCCGCATGGACAAACCGGACGAGAGCAAGCAGGTGTTGCGAGAAGGATTGAAAGAGAATCCCGGCAATCCGCAGTTGCTCTTTGACTTGGGGCGGCTCTTTTTGGAGACACAGCACAATCCTGTTGGCGCGCGCAAAGTCTGGGAAGCGGGACTGCGAAACCTCGATTCACTGCCGCTGGCTGACAAAACCAATGTCCAGAACCGATTCAGCCAGGAACAGATTCTGGCCGCGCTGGCCAATCTTGAAATACAGGCCGGGAATACAAACAGGGTTCTTGATTTGCTGCACCAACTCAAAGAGGTTACTACTACACCTGTCGCAGTAGAAAAATGGATCAATGATTACAAGAGCGGCAAACGCTAATAATTGCATTGCGCGCCTCCAAGGCGTCCGCGTCAGCTTCGATGGATACGTCAGCTTTGCCCTGGCCGACGTTGGTTTGGAAGCTCATCGTGGAGAGATTCTTGGCCTGATTGGACCAAAGGGCAGCGGCAAATCGACGACATTGAAACTGCTGGCTGGTCGGCTTCGTCCAAATGATGGGAAAGTTAAAGTGTTTGACCGTTCTCCCCACCGCGCCGCGATCAAGCGGCGGCTCGGTTACTTGCCGGAAGCAAACAGTCAACCCAAACCAGTTGGAATACGCGGGTTATTGCAGCGTTGGACTGGCTTCCGTGTTCAACCGATTGCTAATCTGCCAAATCACATTCGAGTTGCACATCTGCTGGTCAAACGACCTGACCTCCTTTTGCTCGATGAGCCATTCGCGAATCTCGACGCGGCGGCCCGCGCTGAAATGACGGACGTCATTTGCAAATTTGCGGGCGACGGAAAGACTGTTGTCCTCGCCCATGAGACGCTTGCGGTGGCAATGGATGTTTGCCGTCGTCTGGCGATTTACTTTCGAGGTCAGATACAAGCAGTGGGGACGTTGCAGGAGTTGCTCGCATTGCCTGATGCCATTCGTATTCTTGGTCCGGTGCTCCCTGCCGAAATCGCTCAAAGAGTATTGTGCTCAATTCGGGCGGAGCTGCCTGACGCCTCGCCCAAAAATAAAGCGATTGCCCTTCGGTTTGATAACGAAAGCAAACTGGTTGACACACTGCAAAGAGCTTGCGACAGCCCAAAGGACACAGTGGATCACGAGAGGCTAAAACGACTGACGAAGCCGACCGGATAATCAAAATTTCAGATGGTTCATTCCAAGCTGATTGAACAAAAATACATAGACATCGGCTTCCTCGGCGATGCGTTCGTCAAGGGCCGTGCCGATTCCATGACCGGCTGCCGAGGTGGTGCGCAGGAGAATTGGATATTTTGATTTGTTGGCTGCCTGGAGGCGGGCAATCATCTTGCGCGAGTGAAAGGGATTGACGCGCCCGTCATTGTCGCCGGTCAACATCAACACCGCCGGGTAGCGCGTTCCATCAACGACGTGGTGATATGGTGAGTAGGCATAGAGCGCCTCGAATTGATCGCGATTCTTGACTGTGCCAAACTCGGTGATGTTGAATTCCCCGTTTGGCTCCAGCTCTGTGCGCAGCGAATCGTAAATGCCGACGTGCGACACAACCGCGCGAACCATTCCGGGGTGCTGGGTCAAAAACGCACCCATGAGCAAGCCACCATTGCTCGCTCCTTCAACCGCCAGCTTTTCCCGCCGGGTGTATCCAGCCTTGATTAGATATTCGGCGCAAGCAGCGAAGTCATCGAATACATTTTGCTTTTTGGTCAGGTTCCCGGCTTTATGCCATTCCTCACCGAACTCGCCGCCACCGCGCAGATTGGCCACCACGTAAACGCCGCCCTGGTCAAACCAAACCCGGCGGGCAATGTTAAAACTCGGTGACAGGCTGATGCCGTAACCGCCATAGCCATAGAGAAGGGTAGGATTTGTGCCATTGAGTTTGGTTCCCGTGCGACGGATGATGTTCATGGGGACTTTCGTGCCATCCTTGGAAGTCGCAAATTCGCGCACCACTTCCATGTCGCTGAAATCGGCGGGTGATGTGCCGACCAAGGCAGTCGGCGTGGACTTGCCAGTGGCGGGATCATAATTCATCCATGCATACGGCTCGATAAATGTAACGTCGCGGTAAAGCACTTGGTCGCCTTCCATCCAAAGCATTTGTTGCACGGTGGAAACTGGCCTGATTGGAACCATCCTTGCCTCATCGCCCTTTAAGTCAAAAAGACGGATTTGTGACGGGCCGCCGACAAGGTCTTGCACATACAGTGCTCTGGCTGTTGGGCAAAAACTCTCAATCACCGGGACGGCTCCTGAAACGATAACTTTTGCGTTTGACAGTTCGGGCGCATCCAACGGCAGCCGCAACAACTTTCCATGCGGCGCATTGTCGCGGGAGAGCAAATAGAGGAATCCGTTGTGTCCAAACGCGCCGCTTTTGATTTGGTCGCTAAACTTCGTGATCTGGCGCCAATGAGCGTCCGGGCCAAGCAGATAGTGGGCAAAATCACCGCCGTCGCCATTGGCAACGGTCGCCAGCAAATAATGCCCATCTTTGCTCGATTCAAGTTCGATCTCAGCAATGCGTGGAAATTCCTTGCCCAGTTCGTAGTGATCCGTCTCCACTGGGGTCCCGATTTTGTGGAAATAAATTTGCTGGTAAAAATCCAAGTCTGCTTCCGGTCGCTCTCCGGCATGTGGATAGCGCGTATAATAAACGCCCGTGTCGTCCGCGTTCCACGCCACACTGCCGCCGCCGGTTGGAAATTGGACATGCGGAATTTTATCCGGCAACGGCTTTCCGCTGGCCACATCGTAGATGAAAAGCGTTCCTTCCTCGCTGCCGTTTTCCGACAATGACACCGTCACACGTTTGCCGTCGTGCGAAGGCGACGCGAAGTCAATCGCCGTCGATCCCGGCTTGCCGAGAAGATTAGGGTCCAGCGCCACATGCTCCGATGCGAGATCGTTAGGCGACTTCAAAGTAACCAGCCACGGCTGCTGCACCGGTGGTTTGAACTTCATCGCAAAAATGACACCTGACCTGGATTGCAGGTCAAAGTAATTGGCCGAGGTTGCGGAATAAAGTTGCTTCAACCGCTCTGCGATTTTCGCCCGCGCCGGAAGCTTGTCAAGGTAGGCCCGGCTGACGTTGTTCTCTTCCGCGTTCCATGCTTTGACGGCTGGATCGTCAAAGTTTTCCAGCCAGATATAATCGTCCACAACAGATGTCCCAAAATAGGTGTTCGTTACCGGGTGCCTGAGCGTCAGATGCAAGCTCTTGGTATCCTTCTGGGCTGGACAGTTGAGCGTGACTACCAGCAACAGGCCGGCCACACGGGTCGAAAGTAATTTGTTCATAGGCGTAGTCTTTCATCAAACAAAGCGACTATTTCCTCACCCGCTCCGATGACGAGTTCATTGTCAATGCCGACCTCGCCGAATTCGTTTTCGATGACGGCGATGCGTTTGCCGTGGTGCTCGGTCAGAATGCGATTAAGCAAGGTAGTTTTGCCCGCGCCGAGAAAACCAGTCAGGACTGTCACTGGAATTGGTTCGTTCTGCTTCATAAATTTTTATGGTTGAACTTCTCTTACGATTTGAGAGCCATTGCGCCATATCCGCTGGTCGCGACGCCGGCGCAGGAAAAAGGCAGCGAGAAAAAGGCTGAACACAAGCAAGACAATTACCGGGCCAGGCGGAACATTCGCCATGTTTGAGACAACCATCCCACCCGTGGCGCTGGTCATGGCCGCTGCCAGAGAACAGAGAAGGATGAGAGGCATGTTGCGCCCTGAAAGTGTGCCAATGGCTCCCGGCAGGATTAACATGGCGGTCACCAACAATATACCCACGACTTTCGTCGAAAGAATAACGGTTGCGGCAATTAGGAGGATCAAGGCGTAGCGCAGCCAGACCGTTTTCACCCCCGAGGCACGAGCCAGTTCCTCATCGAATGTCCATTGCCCAAGCCAGCGCCAATAGCTGACGCAGAAGAAAGCCGTAAGCGACGCAAGACCCGCCAGCAGCCAGCACTCCAGTGGATTGACCGCCAGAATGCTGCCGAAGAAAAAATCCTCCAGATGACCGGCGCTGCGTTGACGAATGGTCAATAGCAATATACCAAGTGCAAACGCGGCAACAAAACAGGCGCCGACCGCTGTGTCCGCTTGCAAGCGGTTGCCCGTGGAGAAATACGCAATGGCCGCCGCCACGCCGCAAGTGAACAGGAACGTGATGCCATATCCAGCCAGCGTCGGCGAAGGACCGCTGTTCAACAGGAAAATTCCCAAAGCCAGGCCCCCCAGACTGGCATGTGCCAGGCCGTCTGCGGCGAAGGAAAGCCGGCGCAAGACCACAAATGGGGAAAGCATCCCGCAGATCAGGCTCATCAGCAACGCCGCCCCGAGCGCCCTCTCAAGGAATCCATATTTGAAAAATGTGCCGAGATGTAAAAATGTCTCCATTAAAGATTCTCCTGCAACTGCGACCGTGTTCGTCCGCCAAAGATTTGATAGCGTTCCAACTCGCAACGGTAAGCGCCATTCACCGCGCTTTGATCCAGTGCTCTGGCCGGCCCGTGCCAGTGCAGACCTACGCACAGGCAGGCAATCCGGTCGGCGTGCGCCGTAATGAGCGGAATATCATGGCTGACGAGGATGACCGTGATTCCCTGCCGGGAAAGCTCCCGCAGGATCTCGCAGAATTGTTCCTGTCCTTCCGAATCCACTCCCGCCGTTGGTTCGTCCAATAACAACACGTTGGGATTGTTCATCAGGGCGCGCGCCAGCAGAAGCCGCCTTTGCTGGCCGCCGGAAAGATTCACAAACATCGCGCCGCCTTGATTCGACAACCCAACGCGGTTGAGCAATTCATCTGCCTTTCTATTCGCTTCGCGAGCGTGGAAGCCGAACAATGGCCATGAACCCGGCGCACCTTGCTTGACAATTTCCCGACTGCTGAGGGGATAATCCCGGTCCACACCGGTTCGTTGCGGCACGTAGCCAATGCGCGGTCGTCCGCAAGCGGGTTCCGACCAATGAAAATCCCCGGCAGTTGGAGCAAGGATGCCGAGCAACACACGCAATAGCGAAGTCTTGCCCCCGCCATTTGGCCCGATGAGTCCAAGAAATTCGCCCGGTTCAACGACCAAGTCGATGTCGCGCAAAATCCGTCGCCCGGACAAATCGAGCGTGAGTCTATCCACTGTCAGAACGTGACAATCTTTAGTGTGCATGGCCGGTTAGGGCGCGCTCAATGCGGCGTGCAATATTTCTAAATTTTTTCGCTGCCGTTCCAGATAGGTTGCTTGTGGCGCGTCGGTAAGAATCGTTTCGCACGGATCGAGTCGTTCCACGCGTCCGCCGATCTCTTGCGCAATCACCTGGGCCGGGCGGTCCGGCAGTTGAGGCTCGGCGAAAATCACCTTGACCTTGAGGCTGCGCATCAAGTCCACCAACTGCCGTAAATACGCTGCCGATGGTTCATTACCCGGAAATTCTTCGATCACACCCGCCATTTCCAAGTGGTAACGAGCAAAAAGATAACCGAATGCGCCATGAAACGTGACCACCTGCCGCTGGGACAATTGGCCGCAGGAATTGGAGAAATCGCGATCCAGCTTTTGTAGTTGGCCAATAAAAGACGCGCCGCGCGCTTCAATTTCAACCCGGTGTTCAGGCACCAATTTCGCTAACTCAACCGTGATATGCTGCGCCAGCGTTTGCGCAAGAACAGGATCGAGCCAAACATGAGGGTCGATCTCGCTGGCGTTAGATGCGGCGGTGGAAAACTCTGCCAGGGCGACTTTGCCCATGTGACGTAAAGGAAGCCCATCATTGATTGTCGCCATCCGCATTTTACCTTCCGTCACCGCCAGCTTTTCCACCCAGCCATCCATTCCCAGCCCCAGCAGCAGCACCAAATCGGATTGGACGACCGCCTGGGCGCTGCTGGGGTTGGGTTCCGCCTCATGGGGATCGCCGCCCGGAGGAACGAGACAGCGAACCTCCACATTTGTGCCGCCGATTTCGCGGGCAAAGTCATACAACGGAAAAAAACTGGCGACGACTAGCGGCTTGTGCCCCGCCGTTTCGTGCCGCTTGCCACAGGCCACAAGTAGAGCCGCCGAACACAGGCCAAGAATCAAGGCGAAAGATACGAGAGACACGCTATGCCATGGGAACCGGTCATATCTGTCCGGGGCGGCGGATTTAATAGTGTTCGAGTGCTTCATCGCATTTAATGGCGCAAGCCACGCTGGCACAAATGAAAACCGTTTGCAATAAATAAATGCAAACGATTTCTATTAATCCCAAAGGCAACTCAAATGCGATTTGCATTTGCGTCCGATCAAAGGCATCATCGAAAAATACCGTGTATGTCCACTGAGAATTACTTCGCGCGACTAAAGAGGAACGGCCATCGGATAACGCCCAAAGTTCGGGCGGTCATTGAATTGTTTCTGGAATGTGGAAGTGTTCTCGATCCATTCGAGGTGCAGGCAAGACTGCAAAAGGAGTTCAAGGGCATCGGGCTTCCCACAATATATCGAATCCTGGAGGGTTTAGCAGGTTGCGGAATCCTTCTGACCGCCACTAACGAAGATCGACACCTGCGCTATTACATTTGCCGGGACATCGACGGAGGACATCATCACCACTTTATCTGCCGCCAATGCGGCAAAGTCGATGAAGTCAATCTGTGCTTGATGGAGGAAGTATCAAGATTCGTCAAGCGCCACCTCAAGGCGAAGGTGCAAAGCCATTTTCTGCAAATCGAAGGCCTCTGCGCGCGATGCTGTTGAGGGTTTCGCAACTCCAATAATGCACCTCATCGAGTCCGTAATACCTTCTTTCATTCCGCGTAATCCCACTGATTTATGACAAGAGGAATTATCTCCGTAAAGGCAAAAAGCACCTCGCTTTACTTGCGCTTATCCGCAAGTAGTTGATAATCAATGGAGAGGGTGAAGGGAATCGCTCTCGTTTCTAAAGTGGTGGGAGATTAGGTTGGACAGGAATCAAACATCTCACGACCTGCTTCGCAAAAACCTGTGTAGCGCCAAAGCTCCTAATAAGTAAGCCAGTGCTGCTGGTCCTGAAAATAGGAGGGTCAGCGGCCAGAGGGTCCGGCAAAGATGGAGCCACGTAATGTGGAGCTGTTCACCAGTCAAGGCTTGAAAAACGGGCAAAATCCACCTCAACTCCACATTACTATCAACTCAACATAAGCTCATTTATGTGCAGTTCCACATAAATGAGCAAAGGGGCATTCGAGCGCTGACTCAAGACGGCTGACCTTTCGTTCGCCATAACCGTAATCCTGCGGCTTGGTGTCTTCGGATATCAGCCGCTTCTCGACATATGACCGGAAAGGATCGTGGTATTCCGTGTTCGAGATTCGGATGCACATCTCCCGATCTCTGAGAAACGGACCGACTGCTTCAGCAAACTTGCAGAGGGTCTCCCAGGAGCGCAGCCACCACCCATTCGTGGTCATATCGAAACTTACCTTTCCACACGCCGAGTGGTTTGAAAGGTAATCGAGGATGCGCGAAAACTGCTGAAGATCCTTGGTGGGCTCCCCTCCGATCAGGTTCAAACAGACGGAGTAGCCGGCCTGCTCAAACTCCTCCGCCAGCGCCATGATGTTGTCAATATCAGAATTGCTCATCCACTTTTCGCGTGACTGTGGGAGGGGGTGGCAGGAAAACATGCAGTGGCGACAGCTGAAATTACAGGCGTTGGTCAGCTGGAGATTCAGCGTCACTTCTCCCTGCTCTTCCTCCGCCGCCTCGAAGAGGCTCCGTATATCTGATATTTCGGCTTGCAAGTCTGCTTTCATACCAGGGATACCTCGCGCTGCTGATACAGGGCCATTCGTTTCGTCGGGATGCTCCCTTGAACGCCGACCTGCCCAAACAGCTTCAAGCTGTTGTCCGGCTCCTTCTCCTCGACGGGGGTGTATTCCAGGAAATCGTGGTCGTTCACCAGCACATCCGAAGGCGCCAGCGCCATGGAGAGGATCACAGGGCGGATTTCCTCCTTTTGCTTTTTCGAGGAGACTCTTTTCCTATCGTGCTGGGCCGTGTGGTTTGCAAAGTATTCAGCCCGGTGCGGGCACGTCGTGAAGAAGACGGCAGTGCTCTTAAACTTCCGATCTCGGGGCCAGACCCTCTGGCCGGGCGTGACTGGGGACATGACCCCAGCTTTTTGAACCTTCTCCCATCGTTGCGAGGAGGTTCCGTGATAAACAGTGATCTTGTCCCCGATCAACAATTGTTCCACTGTGCCTGCCAGGACTCCATCGACGCGCGCCCAGTTGCCCCAGTAGACCGGCGTATCGGAGATGACCAACCCGCGATTCAAGAGCTCGATCAACAAGGGAACCGTTTCCGGACTGTGGATGGAGCGTACTGCCCCCCATTTAAAGGAGTCCCGATAATGGTCCAGTATTAGAGCTCCCTTGTAAGTCATGAAAGTGCTCGTGATGTCCCAGTTGCTAAACAATGCGTCACCAGCAATGGCATCCAGAAACTCAGCCCACGATTTGAATTTTGGCGCGTCGCCATTTGGATTCCGGGGTGCCGTGTCGAAGTTCTCCCACTCAAACAGGTAAGTGTGCTGCTTCCCTAAACAAGTGAAATACCCTTCCTTGGCGCGAGGAGTCTGGCGGTAATCGAGAATCATATTTTTGTGTTTGGCGCGGTCCCCGCCTCCTGTCTAAGGCGCTCTGGACAAATTATGAGATCTTGACCGGTTTCCCCTGCTCGTCGATGAACACGATATTTAACGGGTCCCCTTCGTGATCCTCAATATCCAGGCTGCTGGACAGCACCGACGCATAGGCCAGTCCGTCCTCGGTAATGATAACGCCGAATTCTTTGCTTTTTTCCTTCCAAGAAAGGTGAATGACTTGGTTTTCCCCGTCCCCGTTGACTGGACTGAACAAAACCTTCTCGACCGGGGCTTCGTCGACCAGCACCTTGTTGGATTCGAAGAGTGTGATCAGGTGCTCTATCTTCTTTTGTCTTTGAGGGCTCATGCTGTTTAATTGTGTGGCATTCTTTTACTCCACACGGAAAACCAATTTCTGGCAGGGGAAAGAGCCAATGGCCGGTATCGTGCCCAAAGGCGTGTCGCCGGACTCCAAATGTTCCAGTGCATGCCCGCAATCAGGACAGTATCCCCATGTGTTATTTTTGAGCGGTTCGGGGTTCTTGAACTCTTTAGACTCTGGCAATTTTCATTGGATTGCCGGGTGATCCAGCAGCTTTAAGATGCTGTCGCGCGGAGTTTCTCCCTGGATATCCTCAACCAGCTTATCAAAGGCTGGATGATGCGGCATTGACATATAGCCCAGTGAGTGTTGGCCTGAAGGGGCGCTGAGGTTTGCATTGGAAGTGGAACCAAAATTGATGCCAAAGAATTTTATAGTTTGGCTTTTAGCAGTTCCAACAACTGAGACTCCGACAGGATCGGAATTCCCAATTTCCGAGCTTTCTGCAGTTTGCTGGAGGTCCCATTTGGATCGGCCGCAACGAGGTGTGTGACTGTTTTCGAGAAGTCGTCAGTGCCGGCGTGGCCGGCTTCCGAAATGAGCTTCCAATAATGAGCCTTGGGCTGCGAAAGGGCGCCAGTGATGCAGATAATAAAGGCTTCTGGTTTCGGTTGAACGTTAGGTTTGGGCTTTACAATCTCCAGACCGTTGGCAAGGAACTTTTCGATCAAAGGCCTTTGGGCAAGCAGATCCTTTTGCATGCGCTCGGCCATATTTGGCACTCCAGCGGCCTTGGAAAGCTTGACGAGCTTACCCGACAGCCAGTCGTCGATCGTCTCCATCTCGCCTGGAATAGCCTTCTGGATCAAGGTGATGCGTCGTTTACCAAGTCCGAAGATGCCGAGCGACCCCAGAAATTGGCCGAGCGTCAGTTTGCGGGCCTTTTCCACTTCGGCTAAGCAACTGTCCGCCCTCTTCTCGCCCAATCTCACCTTTCCGTTCAATTTGAGGGCGGCCATGGCGTCTCTGCGGGTATGGAGCTTGTAAATGTCCGCTGCATCCTGCACCTGCAAATCCTGGATCATGGTTCGAATCAGGTTTCCCCCAATGCCCAGGATGTTCACCGATCGTAGAAAGCGCTCGATTTTGCCATATACCTTGGCGGAGCACCCGGGGTTAAGACAATAAAGGATGGCGCTCTCCTCCCCCGATACGTTGCTGCGGCGCACCACCGGTCCCTTACAGACTGGGCACTCCGTGGGTTCAGGGATGCTGGTGGAGTCGGCCGCTCTTTCGACCACCTCCATGACGCGCGGGATAATATCCCCCGCCTTGATGACCCGGATTTTATCCCCGACACCAATATTCAATTCGCGGATGTTGTCCCAGTTGCAGAGGGTGGCGCAAGTGACGGTGGTGCCGCCGATCTGCACTGGATCGAAGGTGCCGGTCGGGACAATGGCTCCAGTATGTCCAACCCCGATATCGACCCTTCGTAGGATGCTGATCGCACCCTCCGCCTCGAATTTCACGGCGACTTGACCCTTCGGCCGATTATCAGACTCTCCAAGGGAAAGCTGCTCTGAAAGGTTGTTGAGCTTGACGACGATCCCGTCAATCCAATAGGGCAGGGTGGGTCTCTCAGTCTGGGCCTTTTGGAACCAATGCCAGACCTCCTCGGCATTGCCGACAAAATAGGGGGCTGCATTGAAACCCATTTTCTTCATGATGATGGAAGACTCGTCTTCCGTGCTGCCCAGGGGTTCACCCTCCGAGTCGAAGACGCGGAAAGCATAAACTGTGAGGAACTCGCTCTCCGCTCCGTTCTTTCGCCGGGCAATGCCAACGGCGCAATTGCGGGGATTCGTGAGCTTTTCAGGATCAACCTGCTCCCAATCCTCATCGAGCAAAACCACCTCGCCGCGAATAAAACCATTGAATGGTGTGCCATCGGGGAGTTTGCAGACCGGAGGAACACCTTGAAAGCGGACAGCATTGGCGGTGATATCTTCACCCTCGAAACCGTCCCCTCGGGAAATCCCGGAGATCATGCGGCCGTCCTGGTACTCGAATGAGAAGGAACCCCCATCCATCTTGTAGCTCGCATGATAGATTTTGTTGTCGCCAGCTCCTGCAATCCACTTGCGGTACTCCTCCTCGTTGGTGACTTTGGATTGAGATCCCATCGGAATTTGGTGTTTGCGCTTCTGGAGGATGGTTTCCTGGATGCAGGCGCCAACCCGGGTAATCCGAACATCTTTGGGATTCAGCTGTGCCAGTTCTTCGCGCCACTGATCATAAAGGGCGTCTTCGACAACGCTTTGCCCTGTGCTGTAATAGGCGCCATCCGCTTTGTCGATTTTTTCTTGCAGCTTCTGGATGCGTGGATTCATGTTTTTTCTTAATTGTAGGCCAATGTAGTACTATTTCGATGGATTTATTGAAGCTTGGATGCTGCCTGCCTTGGATCCGCAAGTATTGAAAAGTCTGCCCGGCTCAAATCGATCATCCGCCTCTTACGCACCAGCGCCTTGGATGGGCCGCGATCTGTGATGGTCACTACATGATTCATGCCAGCTTTCATTTTCAAAGCGCTGAGCACCAATAAAAAGGTTAAAACAAAGAATTTATTCACAAAATGAAGTTTGGCCGTCAACTGGGTCCCCCTCCCTTGCCGAAGGCCCCGGCGGGAAGCGCCCACTCGGCTGCAGGAAGGATGATCGGTCCGTTCCAGTTGGGATCCATGGCTTCGGCGATCAAAGACTGTTGTGAACAACCGGCATAGGGCTTGCCGGCGTCGGCACGAGATCCGATATCCGTCTTCCGGTGGATTGTGAATCCAAACTGCGTCTCGTAGGCTGCAATGGTCTGAAATCCCGCGGGATCGACCTGCCGCATGGATGCCCATTGGTCTTCCAAACCGAAAATGCAGGCTCTGCAGGATAAGCGGGGAAACCCGATCCTGTACGAAGGGTGGGCATTCACCTGGTAGCGGCGAATAATGTTCCAGACCTCTTGCTCATTCCAGGAATGGACTGGGCGGAACCGGTGGACCGTGCGGTGATCAGTGCATGTGCGATCCGGTTCAAACACTTTGTGTTTGGCCCGACCTGGGCTTTCGTCCGCACGCTCACCGCTGATGAAGAGTGTCTTTTTCCCTGTGAACCGGCTCTGATTGCGGATGGCGGCCGTTCCCACATCGATTTTGAGATAGGCGCTGCACCAACGTACCGAAAGATCCGCCGAAACCTGGGGAAATTTCAGGCGCGTCCCTTTCGGGCCTTTGCCGCCGGCGGTGCCAATCGAACCGTCCGGGTTTTCCCAAGAAATGGGTGCTGTCGCCGTGTCGTTGCGCAGCATCTCCCGCTCGAATCCTCCGCGGTGCCATGAAAAAAATAAAGGGACATGAAAGGCCTTGGCAAAGGCTTTGCAATAGGCAGGTGTGCTGGGCCAATCCATCAGGGTGCTGGATCCACCATGGCTACCGTGGCCGTCGACAGCATGGTGCCAAAGCTCAATCCGTTCGGGTGCAACCCCTTTGTCGAGCAAATACAGGAAGGCGGCCGTCGAGTCTTTGCCGCCGGAAAAGGCTACCAGTATAAAGTCATATTCCGTTAGATTCACCACACAATCAAGTATGGTGTTTTTTCCCTAAAAAGGGCTTGACACTATCTATAAGGGTGATAATTTCGCCGCGTGGCTGGAATATTATTATACATGGGATGCGGGGCAGTCGAAGATCATGCAACCAGGAAAGAATTGACCCGCCACGGGAAGCAAACCAGAAAACAAAGTGAAAGGCCTATCAGATGAAAAGCACAATCAAGGACACAATCAAGGTGTTCACCCACGCACATAATGATCTGCTGCAAGAAAGAAAGCTTACAGTGGATCGTCTCGCTGAGATTGACGCTGCCTTGGCCAGTCTTACAAAGAACCTCCCAGCACCCATACGGTCGGCTTCTGCTGTTCCGGCGGTTGTCCCCTCTGGGCCGGGTCGCCCCATTGGCAAAGGCAAATCCTCCTGGTCTCCGAATCGGGGAGCGGTGAGTGCAGCACTCAGAGAGTGCCTTGCAGGGGGTCCGAAAACCAAGGCGAAAATCATTGATTACATGGCGAAGGAAGGAATCAAAGTTCCTCCGGGCAAAAGTCTTCGGCAGTTGATTGACACGGTCATCTACAGCAAGTATTACACACGGAAGGGCGACACGTTCGCGCTCGCGAAGACAGCCTAACGTATCCGTCAGTCGTTACAAGGCCGCCTGCTCAAGGCGGCCTTTGTTGTTTTGTCCGCAAGCCTCCAGCAATTCGCATATAATGGAACGTGGGCAAACGATTGATTATTGCAGAAAAGCCTTCGGTGGCGAGGGACATCGCCCAGGTTTTGTCGGTTTCTCGTGGCCAAAGCGGCTGCTTTGAATCCGGGCAATGGCTCGTTTCGTCTGCCCTTGGACACCTCTTTGAATTGACATTTCCCCCAGAACTGGCGGCCTGCAAGGATAAATGGAATCTGAAGGACCTGCCGCTCCTCCCGGCGAAGTTTGCTCTGTCTCCGCTTTCCCACTCCCGCCAGCAACTCAACCTCCTGTTGGGCTTGCTGAAGCGCGCTGATGTGACGGGTGTTGTGAATGCGTGCGACGCCGGAAGAGAGGGGGAGCTGATTTTTCACTACATCGTCCGTTATGCCGGGTGTACGAAACCCGTCGAGCGACTCTGGCTCCAGTCGATGACACCGGCGTCCATCCAGGACAGCTTCAAGAGGCTGCGCCCGGGATCGGCCATGCAGAGCTTGACCGATGCGGCGCTCAGCCGCGCCGAGTCAGACTGGCTGGTGGGGATTAACGCCAGCCGAGTGCTGACTTTGACGGATCTGGGCAACCGCCTCACGCCCGTTGGAAGAGTGCAAACCCCCACCCTGGCGATGGTGGTCTCCCGTGAACTCGAAATACAGCAGTTTGTCCCGAAGGATTACTGCCGGGTCAAGGCCACCTTCCAGGCGAAAGCTGGCGCCTATGTGGGAACCTGGTTTGATCCCGGTTTCAAAGGGGAGGGGAAGCCCGATAGAATTTGGGAGCAACCCAAAGCCGAGCAGATTCGTTTTCGTTGCCTGGGAAAAACGGGAACTGTAACCGATCAGTCCAAAAACGTGAGCCGTAGCTGTCCCGCGCTGTTTGATCTGACTTCGCTCCAGCGCGAGGCCAACAAAAAGTTCGGATATTCGGCAGCCAAAACATTGAAACTGGCGCAGGAACTCTACGAAACCTACAAGGTTTTGACGTATCCCCGTACGGACGCTCGAGTCCTGCCCGACGATTATGTTCCAGTGGCAATTAAGACGATGGAGATGTTGGCCGGCCACTGCCCGCCCATCCAGGGTTACGCCAAGAGAGTCCTTGATAATGGCTGGATAACGCCGGACAAGCGGATTTTCAATTCCGCCAAGGTGACAGACCACTTTGCCATAATTCCTACCGGCAAGGAGCCCGGGTCTCTGCCGCCGGATGAAGCTGCTCTTTTCAAGATGGTCGCTCAACGGTTCGTGGCCCTCTTCTACCCAGCTGCGGAATACCTGGACACGGAGCGCATTACCAAAATTGAAGCCGATCATTTCAAGAGCCGCGGCAGGGTGGTTCTTAAGCCAGGCTGGACCGTTGTTTACGGGGCTGACGCGCAGGAGGATGATGATAAAGATAAGGATGATCAGACACTGCCTGCCGTGGGAGCGGGAGAACATCCGCCGGCCGTTGAAATCCTGGTGGTGGCCGAGAAAACCAAACCCCCGCTGCGGTATACGGAGGCCGCCTTGCTGTCTGCGATGGAGGGCGCCGGCAAGATCATCAATGAAGATGAATTGCGCGAGGCCATGTCGGAGCGCGGTTTGGGCACCCCAGCCACAAGGGCAGCCATCATTGAGAGCCTGCTTGGCTCTGACTACCTGGAGCGCAAGAAAAAGGACCTGCATGCGACTCCCAAAGGGATCGCATTGATTACCAGGCTGAAGGGGCTCACGCTGGACAGCCTTTGTTCCCCACAATTAACAGGCGAATGGGAGTACAAGCTGCGCCTGATGGAGCAGGGGAAGGTTCAGCGCAGTGGCTTCATGCATGACATCCAGGGAAGTGTGGTCATGATGGTTGGGAAGGTAAAGAACGCCGCCCCTAAAACAGAACCCGTTGCAGGATTTCAATGTCCCACATGCAAAAAGACACTGGTTACGCCTGGAGGTGATGGCCTCATGTGCCCGGAGAAACATGTCGTGTTCCGTAAAACAGTGGCGCGTCGAACGCTGACCGATGGTGAGATAAAAACACTCCTGCTGAATGGTGCCGTGGGGCCTCTTTCCAATTTCACATCCAAGAAGGGGAAGCCCTTTTCAGCGCGGCTCCGTTTTAACGAGAAAGGAAACATAGCCTTCGATTTCGGGGAAGCCGAAAAGCCCAGCCAAGTGGTGGAGCATGAAGAGTGGAAGATTGGCATCACTTCTACACTGTATGTGGGTGAAAAAGTGAAGCAAAAGATTTATGTGCGCAAGAGCACCTGTCAACGCCAAATGTCACTGGAGGAAGTCAAGAATCTGCTCTCCAGCGGAAGCACTGGGCTGCTGGATGGCTTCATTTCCAAGGCGGGGAAAACCTTCCAGGCGGCCTTGGTGCTAAAGCAGGGGAAAGTTGAGTTCGAATTCCAGCCCAGAACCTAAAAGCGGATCAAATTAACAACCGTATCGGTCTGCTTGAAGTCGAACGGGCTCTTCCACTGCTTTTCATACGCACTGTAAACAGCACGCGCGGTCTGATATCGGTGGTACTTTTCCGCGTAGTCGGCCTCCAAGTGGTCGAGCTCCTTTTGTTGCCACTTCGAAATCGACGGCGCTTGTTTGACCCCTTCGATTTTCTGCTGCATCTGGGCTATACACAGCGTCAAAAGAAATTGCGCATGTCGTTATAATGAAGTAGTGTTATAATTGTTCAGAATGGTTCGGACTGTCAAATTATCCTATACGACGGTGCCTCAGGCTATCGAGACCATAGCCCGGTGGCGCAAAGCCCAGTCTGTGGTCATTCGCACTGCCTATAACCGGGTGCGAGAGGGTAAGAAAGACAAGGAAATCCTTGATCTGCTCCGCACCATGCCACAAGGCAAGTTGGACTCTTGGTTGACTCTGTCAGCCCTGAAACGCTCCAGAGCGCTCCATCGGGGCAGCCCCCATAAAGCCGTGATTTTCGGAGGAAAACACAATCTGCAACTGCGCACCCAGGGAAA
>Ga0182024_10008734_pt1 | contig 21219 bp, 17 predicted proteins | sample P32metaG_FD_120480 | JGI IMG/M metagenome (GOLD analysis project Ga0182024, IMG submission 120480) | Permafrost microbial communities from Stordalen Mire, Sweden - P3-2 metaG (Illumina Assembly) | ecosystem: Environmental > Terrestrial > Soil > Wetlands > Permafrost | place: Sweden: Stordalen...
CGGCGGGGGCGGGCGAGGTGGGGACTTCGAGGCCGAGGGCATCGGCGTTTTGCGCGGCGACGCGGGCGAGGCCCATATCGGTGGCGACGGTGAAGCTGCCGCCGAGGGATTGGGTGATGAAGACGGTGCTGCCGGCGTGGAGGATGATGGTATTGCCAGCGGGGATCTGGACGGCGGGGCAATCGCGGGTAAGGGTGCGCTCGGTGTTTTCGTGCATTGGAAAGTTATTGGGGATTGGTGTGGAGGACGACTTTGACCTGTTTCTCGCTGGCAATGCCGAGCTGGTCAAAAAGGGTGGGTGCGATGGGGGCGGATGGGGCGGGGACTGCCTCGGTGGGAGCCAGGGCGCTGCGGAGGGCGCCCTCGACTAGCTGGGCGCAATGGATCTTCATGGGAGGGAGGGCGCCGAGGGGAGCGCTGAGATCGGCGCCGGAGAGGTTGAGGGCTTCGTCGGCGGTCTTGCCGGAGATGAGCTCGGTGGCGACGCTGGCGACGGCGATGGCGGTCTCGCAGCCGAAGGTCTGGAAGGTGGCGCGGTCGATGACGCGACGGCCATCCTGGTCCTTGAACTTGATCCACATGCGGAGCATATCGCCGCAATCTGGGCTGCCGACGGTGCCGACGGCATCGGCATCGGGGAGCTCGCCGACGTTTTTGGGATCGGCGATGGCTTGCTGGATGCGGTCTTGCAGGGAGTCGCTCATTTACTCGAGATGGTAGCGGGGGATGGAAGGGTCGACATCCTGGCTCCAGGCATCGATGCCGCCGCGGAGGGCGCGGGTCTGGGTGAAGCCGTGGCCGGCGAAGTAGGCGGCGGCGTCCATGGCGCGGGTGCCGCGGTGATCGACGAAAATGGTGAGGAGGGAGCGATCCCAGCGACCGAGGATTTCCTGCATGAGGTCCTGGCTGAGGAGGATGGCGCCATCGATGCGGGCGGCCTCGAACTCCTCGCGGGTGCGGACATCGACGACGCGTGCGTCGCCGGCCTCGAGGGCCTGGGCGAGCTCGGCGGGGGTAATCTGGATGCGGCGGTCTTCCTCCTGAGCGGCGTGGAGGTAGTCGATAACCTCGGCGACGGGCAGGTTCTCATTGCGGGCGCAGACCTCGGCCAGGGTCTCATCGGGGCGGAAGCCGCAGGAGGCGCAGCCGCCGATGTGATACTTGCGAAATAGGGCACGTTGAGCGCCGGGGGAGATTTCCAGCAGGTCGCGCATGGTCGTTTCTCCCGTGATGGCGGCGGCGGTGGCTTGCATGGGGACAAGATAGGATGAGCGGAGGGGGAGGGCAATGGGGGATTAAATTCGAAATTCGAAATCAGAAATTCGAATGGGGCTTTACGGTTTGCCCGGGGGGCTTATGGTTGCGGGCTCTTATATGCGCCTTCAGACGCTGCGGGAGGCCCGCTGGATATTCGCGGTGCTGGCCGTGATTACGATTTTGCTCGGGTTGCTGTTTCCGCCGGCGTCGCTGCCGGGGGTGGCGCTTATTTTGTATACGTTCTATTTTTTCCGTGATCCGGACCGGGAGGCGCCGGCGGATCCGCAGGCGGTGGTGGCGCCGGCGGATGGGGTGGTGGTGGAGATCATCGAGAAACCGGAGACGGAGGTGGTCAATGGGACGATGAGGCGGGTGGCGATTTTCCTCTCGGTGTTTGACGTGCACACGAACCGGGCGCCGATTGACGGAGAGGTGACTTATTGCAAACATTACCCGGGGAAGTTCCTGGATGCGCGGAACCCGGAGTGCTCGGTGCAGAATGAGAGCCAGACGTGGGGTTTCCGAAACGGGGGGACGACGCTGGTGGTGCGGCAGATCACGGGGGCGATCGCGCGGCGGATCGTGGGGTGGTCGAAGGTGGGGGACCATGTGGTGAAGGGGGAGCGGTTCGGGATGATCCGCTTCGGGTCGCGGACGGAGGTGTATGTGCCGCTGGGGAGCGAGATAACGGTGAAGGTGGGGGACCGGGTAAAAGGCGGAGAGACCGTGGTGGCGCGGCTGGGGAAGGGGGCATCGGCTTGAGCGAGGACCAGAACCCGAAGATTTACCTGCTGCCGAACCTGATGACGGCGGGGAACTTGTTGTGCGGATTTGTGGCGGTGCTGAAGATCGTGGAGGGGGCGCTGCTGCAGAGCGTGGATGCGAAGCTGGCGGCGGAGCGGTTTGAGTTCGCGATCCTGCTGATCCTGGCGGCGTGCATCTTCGATGCGCTGGATGGGCGGCTGGCGCGGCTGGGAGGGCATGAGAGCGCGTTTGGGAGGGAATTCGACTCGCTGGCGGATATCGTCTCATTCGGCGTGGCGCCGGCGCTGATGGTGTACAAGGTGGTACTGATCGAATTCCCGACGCTGGGGTGGATCGTGGCGTCGCTGTACCTGCTGTGCGGGGCGCTGAGGCTTGCGCGGTTCAATTGCCTGGCGGCGAGCAGCCCGAGCGCGGCGTCCAAGGAGTTCCGCGGGTTCCCGATCCCGGCGGCGGCGGGTCTGACGGCGTCGCTGACGCTTTTCATGCTGTGGCTGGCCTCCGGGGAGCACCAACTGGGACGGTGGAAATGGCTGCTGCCGACGCTGCTGATTTTCCTGTCGTTCATGATGTTCAGCAGGTTCCAGTACCCCAGCTTCAAGGGGTTGAACTGGCGGACGACGAAATCGATCCCGCGGTTTCTCGCGATTGTGTTCATGCTCGGGTTTACCGTGCTGTTTTACCAATGGATGCCGGCGGTGATTTTTTTGAGTTACCTGCTGTATGGGTTTCTGAGGCCGTTCCTCTCGCGGCGGATGCAGCGGGAGATCGAGGAGGAGATCATGGAGGAGGATGAGGATGATATTGAACACCCGCCCGGCACGCAGGGGCCGCAGCCGCAGGAATGACTTGCTGACACGCGACTTACCTTAACTTATGGCAACACCACATAAACCTGTAGTGCTCATCATCCGCGACGGATGGGGGATTAATCCGGACGGTCGCGCGCGCGCGGAGGAGAACGGAGACGCAACGCTGCTGGCGAGGACGCCGTTCCACGATCAACTGTATGGGAAGTATCCGCGGGCGACGCTGAGCGCGAGCGGGCTGGACGTGGGCCTGCCGCCGGGGCAGATGGGGAATAGCGAGGTGGGGCATCTGAACCTGGGGGCGGGGAGGATCGTGTACCAGGACCTGACGCGGATCAACAAGGCGATCGCGGATGGGGAGCTGGAGAAGAATGAGGTGCTGAAGGCGGCATTCGCGAAGGCGAAGGGGCACCGGCTGCACCTGCTGGGGCTGCTCTCGGACGGCGGGGTGCACAGCCATATCGATCATTTGATCGCGCTGGCGAATGTGGCGAAGGCGAACGGGGCGGATGACATCATGGTGCACGCGATCACGGATGGACGGGATACCTCGCCGACGGGAGGGGAGGCGTACCTTGAGAAAGCATCGGAGGAACTGGCGAAGAGCGGGGCGGTGATCGCGACGGTGGTGGGGCGGTATTACGCGATGGACCGGGACAAGCGCTGGGAGCGGAACAAGCTGGCGTGGGATGCGATCGTGCTGGGGCGCGGCGAAGCGCCGGGGACCACGCCGGCGGAGGCGGTGAAGGCGCGGTATGCGGCGGGTGAGACGGATGAGTTTTTGAAGCCGATGGTTTTCGGCCACGTGAATGAGCAGCGGGTGCGGGACGGGGACGTGGTTTTGTTTTTCAACTTCCGCGCGGACCGGGCGCGGCAGTTGTCGCTGGCGTTCTTGCGGCCGGACTTCAATGGATTCGACCGGGAGGTGATGCCGAAGGTGGAGTATGTGACGCTCACGGAGTACGACGCGACTTACCATTGTCCCATTGTGTTTACCCAGCAGACGCTGACGCACATCCTGGGGGAGGTGGTGAGCGCGGCGGGGCTGAAGCAACTGCGGATCGCGGAGACGGAGAAGTACCCGCATGTGACTTATTTCTTCAACGGCGGAGTGGAGAAGCAATTCCCGGGGGAGGACCGGGAGATCATCCCGTCGCCGAAGGATGTGGCGACGTATGATTTCAAGCCGCAGATGAGCGCGCCGGAGGTGACGCGGAAGGCCGTGGAGCTGCTGCCGAATTATGACCTGGTGATCCTGAACTTCGCGAATCCGGACATGGTGGGGCATACGGGGGTGGTGAAAGCGGGGATCAAGGCGGTGGAGGTGATCGATGACGCGGTGCGGCAGGTGGTGGAGCGGACGCTGAGCCTGGGGGGGAAGCTGCTGCTGACGGCGGACCATGGGAATTGCGAGCTGATGCGGAACCCGGACGGTAGCCCGAATACTGCGCATACGACGAATCTGGTGCACTTCATCTATGTGGCGGAGGATGCGGCGGAGTATGAGGTGAAGGCGGGCATCCTGGCGGATGTGGCGCCGACGCTGCTGCACCTGCTGGGGCAGGCGCAGCCGAAGGAGATGACGGGGAAGAATCTGGTGGTGCGGCGTTAGGGGGCCTCGGGCGGTTTCCTTTCTTATCCGCAGATTAACGCAGATTAATTAAGTCAGTGATTTCTGACAAATACGCCCGGCATTCCATCCATCCCGTTGTACCCCAGTTGGGACCCCGGAACCGATCTCGGGGCGTATAAGTACTTAGCGGTAATTGATTTGGAGTGCTCGCGAATGGCTATTGAAGTAGCGATAAAACGCACGTAGCTTCTGAAAGAGGCCCCCCATGAACGTAAAGCCAACTGAAAAATTCCTTCTTGAAGGAATCGTGCCGAAGCATTGGGCAATGCTTTTTTTGGGGCTTGTGTTGGCGCACCCGGGGAAGGCCCAGGTGCCATCCACGAGCTATCGGCTGGTGTTCGCCGAGGAGTTCAATGGCACAAGTGTTGACACGACAAAATGGAATATCAATAGCCCCGGGTGGTTGATAGACCCGCCCAGCCTATCGACGGCGGCGGCGAGCGAGGTGAATGTCGCGAACGGCGTGCTGGCGCTAGGCTCGACGCGGCCGACTTCAGCGGCGGCGTTTAACTCCGGGGCGGTTTCCACGTATGGTCTTTACAGCTACACCGGCGGCTATATCGAGGCGAGGATCCAACTGCCGACGACGCCCGGCTCCTGGCCGGCGTTCTGGGGGCTTTATACCGGGTGGCCGCCCGAAGCCGACATCATGGAATACCCGCTCACAACCGATAGCGGGACGGACGGCTTGCTCAACTACCAGTACAACACGGCATTTCACTACGTTAATTCCAGCGGAGCCGATGCCTCCGGGGCGGGGGAGGTGAACACGGGCGAGAACCTGGGGGCAACCGGCTTCCATGTGTTCGGGATGAATTGGACGCCTGGCAGCAGCGTGACTTTCTCCCTGGACCAGTCACAGGTAAGCTCGTTCTACGATTCCGCGGTGTCTCAGATGGCCTATATGTATATTAATCTGAGCTATGGGGTGGGCGGCTGGCCGGGGACGCCAAGCATCACCCAATGGCCGGCGGGGTGGAGCGATCAGATGCAGGTCGATTGGGTGCGCGTCTGGCAGATCAATCCCAATGGGGACACCACCTCGAGCTGGAAAATCAATGGCGGCGGAGCCTTCACCACCGGGGGCAACTGGAACAACGGCATCGTGCCCTCCTATGGGAACCAGACTGCCGTCTTCGGGCCTGTGGGCAGCGCGACGACCGCGGCCATCAGCATGCCGAATTGGGAGATTTTTGGCGATATCACCTTCAGCGGCGGCGCGACGGCTTACACCCTGGGCTCGTCCTCGAATTTAATCCAACTGGTGGGCCAGCCGCTGGGTTCCAGCCCGGTGGGCTCGACAGTGGTGGCCTCCTCTTCAAGCACGGCCAGCCAGAACATCAACGCCAAAGTTGAATTGTGGAGCAACACCACATTCAACAACGCCATGACCGGGGGGGAGATGCTAAACTTCAACGGGCCAATCAGTGGCAATGGCAGCCTCACCGTAACCGGGCCCGGGGTCACCTTTCTCAACGGCATCAACAGCTACTCTGGCGGGACCAGTATCGGCTTGTCCCAGGAGGCAGTGGTCCTGCGGGCAGGGGCCGATAACGCGCTGGGGACCGGGAGCGTGGCGATCGGGCCGGGGGGCAATGTCACAACCGCGGATCTGCAGCTCACCGGCACCTGCGCCCTAATGACCAGTGGCATCGATATGAGGGGCCGGGCGAACAACTCCGCCGGCATCGAAAACCTGAACGGCAACAATATCCTGAGCGGCACGGTATCGGCCGATGTGGGAGGGAATGTCTATACTATCCAGTCCGACTCGGGGCTGCTGACGCTCAACGGCAACCTCCAGGCAACGAGCGGCTCGCGCGCGTTCACGCTTCAGGGGGCGGGCAACGGGATGGTCAGCGGCCAGGTTTTAAATGGCGGGGGCACCTGTTCGGTCTTCAAGAGCGGGGCGGGCGCGTGGGCGCTCACCGGTTCGAATACTTACACCGGCTCGACGACGATTAATGCGGGGACCCTTGAGTTAGCCCCCGCATGCGTGGCGCGCTATACCTTTAACGATGTCAGCGGCAGCACCGTCTTCAATGACGGGAACGGCGGCGCGGCGATGAACGGCACCCTGGCCAGTGGCGCGACCATCCTCTCCGGCAGCGGCCCATTGGGCGGCAATGCGCTGAGCCTTTCCAGTGGCGGATACGTTAATATTAACAACCCGATCATCGACATGGGGAGCGCCGGCCAGTGGACCGTCTCCGCGTGGATCAAGACCACCACCCCCGGGGCGACCATCCTCTCCAAGAGCGGCGGCCCAAGCTGGACTTACGGGAATACGATCCTTTACCTCGGCACCGGGTCGGCCGGTGGCGCGGGCGGCATCCCCAGCAGTGTCCGCTACGCGGGGGGCTTCTTCCAGGCCTCAGGCAGCGCGACGTCGGTCGATGACGGTAACTGGCACATGGTCACCTACGTCAACAGCGGGGGGACCTACGCGATCTATGTGGACGATGTTGCGCAGCCCTTGTCCTCCGGCAACAGCGATTTCGGCTACGGCGATGTCGGTACGGTCATTCGCCTCGGGGTGACAACCGACAATGAATCGGGCGATGGCACGGTTAATTTCAGCGGGCTGATGGGCGACGTGCAATTCTACAGCGAGGCTCTCACCGCGGCGCAGATCGCCACGGTTTACCAGGGCCAAATCCAGGGCGGTTCGCTGCCGTCCGGCGCGAGCGTCTCCATCGCAAGCGGCGCGACATTCGAGACAAATGGCGTGAACCAGACGATTGCCGGCGCGCTCAGCGGGGGCGGATCGCTGGTAGAGACGGGGACCGGCACTCTGATCCTGGCGGGCTCGAACACCTACACCGGCTCGACCACCGTCAGCAATGGCACGCTGGAATTAGCCCCCGCATGCGTGGCGCGCTATACCTTTAATAACGTCAGCGGGAGCACCGTCGTCAATGACGGCTACGGCGGCGTAACCATGAACGGCACCCTGACCGGCGGCGCCACCATCGTCTCGGGCGGGCGATTCGGCGGCAACGCCCTGAGCCTTTCCGGCGGCGCATACGTCAACATCAACAACCCGATCATCAACATGGGCCCCACCAGCCAGTGGGCCGTCTCGGCCTGGGTCAAGACCACCACGGCGGGGGCCACCATCCTCTCCAAGAGCGCGGGCCCGAGCTGGGGAGATGGAAATACGGTCTTTTACCTTGGCAACGGCTCTGCTGGCGGCAGCGGCGGCATCCCGAGCGGGGTGCGGTGGGGTGGCGGGTTCTTCCAGGGCTCGAGCAGCGCGACGTCGGTGGATAACGGCAACTGGCATATGGTCACCTATGTCAACAACGGCGGGACTTTCGCCATCTATGTCGATGGCGTCGCGCAGCCATTGTCGTCCGGGAACAGCGGGCTCTTGGATGCGGATGTTGGGACGGACGTGCGCCTGGGATTCACGACCGATAACGAATCCGGGGACGGCACCGTCAATTTCAGCGGCCTGATGGACGACGTGGAGTTCTACAGCGAGGCTCTCTCCGCCACGCAAGTCACCGCCCTTTACCAGGGCCAGGTCCCGGCCGGCTCGCTCCCGTCGGCGGCCAGCATCTCAATCGCAGGCGGCGCGACGCTCGAATTAAACGGCGTGAACCAGACGATTGCCGGGGCGTTGAGCGGGGCCGGGGCGCTGGTGCAGACCGGCACCGGCACACTCACCCTGACGGGCTCAAACACCTACAGCGGCCCCACGAGCATCAACTCCGGCACCTTCGATCTGCTCGGCTCGCTCTCCGGCGCCACTCCGGTCACCGTCGGGAGCGGCGCCACGCTCACCGGGGCGGGCCCCATTGCCGGCGCCCTTTCCTTATCCGGCAGCGCCATTCACGCGCCCGGTGCGCCATCGGGCGTGCAAAGTATTGGCGGGGCGCTGAGCTACGGCGCCGGCGCGCACCTCGAGTTCACGCTTTCCTCAAATGCCAAATCACCGGCCAACGGCGCCGCCGCGGCGGGGGTCCTGACGGTCGCCTCCGGCGCGGTCATCGATCTCAATTTCAACACTCCTGGCAGCACCGTGAGTTTCTACAATGCATTCTGGACACAGGCGCAGTCGTGGCCGGTCGTCACCAGTAACGGCATGACTGGCGCCTTCGCCTTGGGCACGATTACGAATGATGCCGGCGGCAACGCCGCGTCCGCCTACGGCACGTTCAGCCTCGCCCAGACTTCCGGCGGCGTCACGCTCAACTGGACCCCGGCGCCCTTCACGGCATGGCGGGGCGCGAACTACGGGGCGAACGCCACCAACCCGGCCATCAGCAACTTCCTCTCCGAACCCATCGCGGACGGAATGCCCAACGGAGTGGCGTACTACTACGACCTCAATCCCAACACGTCGAATTCCAACCCGATGCAAGTTCAGATCGCGAACAGCCAGGCAACGATCACTTTCCCCCGCAACACGCAGGCCACCGACGTCCTGGCCGAGATCCAGGGCGAGAGCAGCCTCAACGACACATGGACAAATCTTGCGCAAAGCACCGGCGGCGCCGCATTCACTCCCCTTGTATCAGGCATTACCGTCGGCGAAAGCGGCACCGGGGTTACCCGGACTGTTAGTTTCCGCGACCTCTACCTGACAACTGATCCCACTCATCCGAGCCGCTTCTACCGCCTCTGGATCGAGCAGCAGTGACGACTGCCTCTTCCCTCGAGGTTCTGTGCCGGGCGTCAGGAGGGCTATTGGCATTAATCCTGTTAACAGGAGCGCCTACCTCCTTGAGCGGACCGTCACGCTTTTTTCAAGAGTCCGGCTTGCTATTGAGGGTGATGGTGGGGCGGGATGTATCGGGGGGAGCTTCGTCGGGGAAGAGGACAATGATCTGGTGGAAGCGGTCCTGGCGCCAGGCGTCTTCTTTCATGAGCCAGGCTTTGACGAAGTCGGCTACGGCTTTGCGGGAGGCTTCGCGGACGTAGTCGCGGTGAGTGGGATCGCTGGCGCGTGCGATGAGCTCGGCGGTGATGCCTTGCTCGAGGGTGTCGAGGTTCTCGCCGGCGTTGAAGCGGAGCCAGCCGGCGGTGGTGCTTTTTTCCATCTGGCCGGTGAGGATGGCGGGAGGGAGGCTGGGCTGGAATTGAGGAGCGATGACGATGCAGACCGGGCCGCGGGCCTCGAGCTTCCAGGGGTCGAGGAGGCGGATGTGGTAGCGGTAGACGGCGGGGACGCGAATCTCCGAGACGGTGGTGCCGAGGGGGAGGATGTTGTAGAGCCAGGCGGAATCGGTGCGGGTGAAAGTCTCGGGGACGCTGGAGGTCGCGGTCTCGAGGATGCCATCGGCGGCGCCGACGGTGGGGAGGTACTCAGCGAATTCGCGGGTGATGGAGACGGTGACGGCGGGGGCGGTGACGCGATAGATGAACCAGGCGGCGAAGCCGACAACGACTAGGAAGGCGATCAACCCGGCGATGATGAGAAGATGCCAAGGGGAGAGGGCGCGGGTGGGCGGGGACTGGGCGATGGGCGGCTCGGCCATAGGCGGTGCGGCTGAAGCGAGCCCGCGAGGCGAGCTAGATATCGATGATGGGGCTCTTGCTTGTCTTGCCTGAGCAGGAGGTGCGCTCCGCGCGGATTTGATCGACGATGGGGCGCGGGGCGAGGCAGGGGAGGAGGACGTTCGCTAGGAGGAGGGGGCCGGCGACGATCTCGGCGCCGTCGAGGACGAGATCGCCCGCGGCGCCGAGGACGGGCAGCAGCATGGAGATGAGCGCTTCGACGGGGAGCTCGAGGAACTCGACAAGGGCGGTGACGGCGAGGCCGAGGAGAATGGCGACGAGCTTCGAGCGCAGCGGGACGCGGCGGTCGCGCATGAGGGCGAACCCGAGGCGGATATCGAGGAGAGGCTTGCCAAAGAGGCGGGGAATGCGGATTGAGCCGATCATATTGCCGGAGAGTTGGTGTGGATTTTCACAGGGCCCGCGAGGGCGACGGCGAGTGTCCGACGATGATTCGAGCGTGTCGGCCCTGCCGCGCGCCTAGCTGGTCTCGGCAGGCTGGGCGGTCTCGGGAACCTTGAAGGTGAGCTTGGTCTTCTCGGCGCTGATGGTGACGTGGTCGTTTTCCTTGATGTGCTCGCGGAGGATTTCCTCGGCGAGGGGATCCTCGAGGAAGCGCTCGACGGCGCGGCGCATGGGGCGGGCGCCGTAGGTGGGGTCGTAGCCTTTCTCGATGAGGAAGTCGTGGGCGGCCTGATCGAGGGTGATCTCGATGTGCTTCGCGCGGACGCGCTTGGTGACCTTGGCGACCTCGAGGTCGACGATCTTGAGGAGATCGGGACGGGTGAGGGTATGGAAGACGATGAGGTCGTCGAGGCGGTTGATGAACTCGGGCTTGAAGACGCGCTTGGTCTCCTCGAGGATCTTGTCGCGCATGATCTCGTAGTTCTCCTCGTCGCGGGAGGCGGCGCCGAAGCCGAGGCTGGTCTGCTTCTTGATCAGCTCCGCACCGACATTGGAGGTCATGATGATGATCGTGTTGCGGAAATCGATCTTGCGGCCGAGGGAATCGGTGACCTTGCCCTCTTCCAGGATCTGGAGGAGGAGGTGCATGACATCCGGGTGGGCTTTCTCGATCTCGTCGAAGAGGACGACGGCATAGGGGCGGCGGCGGACGGCCTCGGAAAGCTGGCCGCCCTCCTCGTAACCGACGTAGCCGGGAGGCGAGCCGATGAGGCGGGAAGCGGTGAACTTCTCCATGTACTCGGACATGTCGATCTGGATGAGGGCCTCGCGGTCGCCGAACATGAACTCGGCGAGGGTCTGGGCGAGGAAGGTTTTGCCGACGCCGGTGGGGCCGAGGAAGATGAAGGAGCCGATGGGGCGGCGAGGATCCTTGAGATCGGCGCGGGAGCGGCGGAGGGCCTTGGAGATGGCGATGACCGCCTCGTCCTGGCCGATGACCTTGCCGCGGAGCTCGTTCTCCATCATGAGGAGCTTCTGGGTTTCCTTTTGCTCCATGCGCTGGAGGGGGACGCCGGTCCACTTGGAGACGACGTGCATGATATCGTCATCGGTGACGACGACTTCCTTCTCCTCGCGGGACTCGCGCCACTCCGCGAGGATGCGCTCGAGCTTCTCCTTGGCCTGCTTCTCGGAATCGCGCAGGGCGGCGGCTTTCTCGAAGTCCTGAGCCTTGATGGTGCCTTCCTTCTCGGCGCGGATGGAGTCGATTTCCGTCTCGATCTGCTTGACGTCGGGGGGGCGGGTCATCGAGCCGATGCGGGCGCGGGCGCCTGCCTCGTCCATGACGTCGATGGCCTTGTCCGGCAGGAAGCGGCCGGTGAGGTAGCGGTCGGAGAGCTTGGCTGCGGAGACGAGGGCCTCCTCGGTGTAGCGGGCCTTGTGGTGGGCCTCGTACTTGGCGCGGAGACCCTGGAGAATCTGGATCGTCTCATCGACGCTGGGGGCCTCGACCTTGACGGTCTGGAAGCGGCGCTCGAGGGCGGCGTCCTTCTCGATGTACTTGCGGTACTCATTGAGGGTGGTGGCGCCGACGCACTGGAGCTCGCCGCGGGAGAGTGCGGGCTTGATGATATTCGAGGCGTCCATGGCGCCCTCCGCGGAACCGGCGCCGACGATGGTGTGGAGCTCGTCGATGAAGAGGATGATGTTCTTCGAGCGGCGAATCTCGTCCATGACGGCCTTGATGCGCTCCTCGAACTGGCCGCGGTACTTGGTGCCTGCGACCATGAGGGCGAGGTCGAGGGTGATGACCTTTTTGTCGCGCAGGAGCTCGGGCACGTTGCCCGCGCCGATCTCCTGGGCGAGGCCCTCGACGATGGCGGTCTTGCCGACGCCGGCCTCGCCGAGGAGGACGGGGTTGTTCTTCGTGCGGCGGCAGAGGATCTGGATGACGCGCTCGATCTCGTTCTTGCGGCCGATGACGGGATCGATCTCGCCTTTGCGGGCGAGTTCCGTGAGGTCGCGGCCAAAGGCGCGGAGGGCGGGGGTCTTGACGTCGCCCTTCTGCTTGGACTCCGCGCTGCCGCCGCCGGCGCCGGGCTCCTGCTCGGACTCGGGCGGGGTGAAATTGGGGTCGAGCTCCTTGAGGATCTCGTTGCGGGTGCGCTCGATATCGACCTCGAGGTTCTTGAGGACGCGGGCTGCGACGCCTTCGCCCTCGCGCAGGAGGCCGAGGAGGATGTGCTCCGTGCCGACGTAGGAATGGTTGAGGGACTTGGCCTCCTTGCCAGCGAGGGCGAGGACCTTCTTCACCCGCGGGGTGTAGGGGATGTTGCCGACCATCTTGGTCTCGGGGCCGCTGCCGACCTGCTTCTCGACTTCCATGCGGACGGTCTCGAGGTCGAGGCCCATCTTCTGGAGGACATTGACCGCGACGCCCTGGCCAAGCTTGATAAGGCCGAGCAATAGATGCTCGGTGCCGACGTAATTGTGGTTGAAGCGGTCGGCTTCCTTACGGGCCAATGCCAATACCTGCTGGGCTCTGGGTGTAAAATTATTCATCATCGGTCTTTTCGGTGCTGCCATTGCCGGGCTCGGGGGTGTGCCCGATGTCCGGCTCAGGGAACTGTTTCAGTTTCTCACGGATAATTCCGGCGCGCAACGCATCCCGCTCTTCAACCTGAAGTTTTTGCTGCGAACTCTTCTGGAGATGTGCCGGTTGGGTTTCCATAAACAACTCGTCGATCACCGGACGATGGCCATCTGGGAAGAAGCCAAGGTCCACGCCGAGTTTCATGAAGGATAGCAGGTTCAGGGCCTCCTTGGAGGTCATTGAGTAGGCGTGGGTCAGGACGCCGAAGGCGCGGCCGACCTGGTCGAGCAGGGTGCCGAGGCGCTTCTGGAGGAGGAGCTGGCGGGCGTTTTGCTCGTGTTCGATGATTTTTTCGATGACCTGGTTGAGGCGGGTGATGATCTCGTCTTCCTTCTCGCCGAGGGTGGTCTGGTTGGAGACCTGGAAGAGATTGCCCATGGCCTCGGTGCCCTCGCCATAGAGGCCGCGGACGGCGAGGCCGATTTTATTGACGGCCTGGATGATCTGGTTGATCTGGTCGCTGAGGACGAGGGCGGGCAGGTGGACCATGGCGGAGGCGCGCATGCCGGTGCCGACATTGGTGGGGCAGGCGGTGAGGTAGCCGAGCTTCGGGTGGAAGGCGAAGTCGAGTTTTTGCTCGAGGGCGCTGTCCACCTTGTCGAGGAGCTTGAAGACATTCTTGAGCTGGAGGCCGCTGCGGAGGGCCTGCATGCGGAGATGGTCCTCCTCATTGATCATGATCGAGAGGGTTTGCTTGCGATTGATGACCACGGCGCTGCCGGCGTTCTTGGCCGCCTGCTCGCGGGAGATAAGGTGGCGCTCCACGAGCACCTGCTTATCGAGCGCGGTGAGCTCCTGCATGTACTCGGAGAAGGCGTCCTGCATCTCCGGCAGGCCATCGACGCTGGGCTTGATCTCCTCGAGGATCTGGGAGCGCTCGGCCTTCTTGGCCCAGCCGGGGAAGGCGTGGCTGCGGAGGTTGCGGGCGAAACGGACGCGGCTGGAGATGACGATCTGATGGTGGGGGCCATCGCCGCGCAGCCAGTCGCTGGGGTGTGCGAGTACGGTCTCGATCTTCATATACGGACCGTACTTTCAGGTATCATTGGAGGTCTCCAACTGGCGGAGTTGATCGCGGATCTGGGCGGCGGACTCGTAATTTTCATCGGCGACGGCTTTTTGGAGGTCGCGCTGGAGGGTTTTGAGGGCGTTCTCGCGCTCGAGGAGGCGGGAGATGCGGGCGGGGACCTTGCCGGTGTGATGGGTGCCCTTGTGCATCGCCTTGAGCAGCGAGTTGAGGCCCTCGGCGAAGGTCTCGTAGCACTGGGCGCAGCCGAGGCGGCCGGTTTTCTTGAAGTCGGCCTGGCTGAAGCCGCAGACCGAGCAGCGCTGGGCGGAGCCGGAGCCGCGCTCGATCTCCTGGGCGGCGCCGAGGCCGAGGAGGAGATCGGCGAGGGCGAAGCCGGTGGGGTCGTCCACGCCCTTCGCCTTCGAGCAGGTCTCGCAGAGGTTGACCTTCTGCATTTTGCCCTCAACGATCTGGGTCAGGAAGACGCTCGCCTCATTGGATTTGCAGACGTCGCAGGTCATGATTGGTGCGCCAGCCACGCGGGGAGGAGCCGGCGGCCCGAGTGGGAAGTGCCGCGGCTGGTCGCAGGGTTGGGTACTGGCATGTTTATACCTAGTAAATTGGCGTACCGGAGGATTGTGTCAACTCGCGGAAACGAGCGATGAAGCGCGCGGTCACCGGGCCGGGCTTCCCGGAGCCGATAAGGCGCTTGTCCAGCGAGATGACGGGAATGATCTCCGCGGCGGTGCCGGTGAGGAAACATTCGTCGGCGGTGAAGATGTCGTATCGGGTGAGCTCGGGCTCCTGGAAGGGGATGCCGAACTCGCGAGCGACCTCGATGACGACATCGCGGGTGATGCCGCGGAGGCCGCCGGCGGAGATGGGGGGGGTGCTGAGGGTGCCGCGTTTGAGAATGAAGATGTTATCGCCCGTGCACTCGGCGACGAAGCCCTGCTCATTGAGCATGAGGCCCTCGCCGGCGCCGGCCTGCATGGCCTCGATCTTGGCGAGGATGTTATTGAGGTAATTGAGCGACTTGACCTGGGGACTGAGGGCGCCGGGGGAAACGCGGCGGGTGCCGCAGGTGATGACCTCGAGGCCGCGCTGGTATTGCTCCTCCGGGTAGAGGGCGATGGTGGCGGCGATGATGATGACGCCGGGGCGCTTGCAGTTCTCCGGGTTGAGGCCCAGGTTGCCGACGCCGCGGGTGATGATGAGGCGGATGTAGCCGTCCTTGAGCTGATTCTGGCGGATGGTCTCGAGGAGGGCGGCGGTCATCTCGTCGCGGGAAAGGGGGATCGTGAGGCAGATGGCGCGGGCGGAATCCCAGAGGCGGTCGAGGTGGCCCTCGAGGCGGAAGACGCGGCCATTGTAGAAGCGGATGCCCTCGAAGACGCCGTCTCCATAGAGGAGACCGTGGTCAAAAACCGAGACTTTGGCCTCGGATTCAGGAAGGTAAGCGCCGTCGATGTAGATCTTCATGGTACAGGGACATTCCAGCAAATCAGGATTCGCGCGAGGCGGAAAGTTTTTGTTGGGGGGGAGGAGCACGGTTGAAGAGGCTTTTGGTTTGCGAGAGAGGGGGTGGGCTGGTTAGGTGCGGGGGTGTCGAAGAAGGCGGCTCTGATCATCCTTTGGGTGGCCGTGGCGTTTCTGGCGGTGTTCCTTGTGTGGCCGGTGGCGGAGAGTGTGATGGGGGCGTTTGTGGATATCGGGGGGAAGGGGACTACGGCTTACCTGGTGGAGGTGTTCCGGAACCCGATTTACCTGGAGGGGCTCTGGAACGCGGTGCTGATGGGGGTGGGGAGTACAGTCATTGCGCTGGTGATCGCGCTGCCGCTGGCGTGGGTGGGGGACCGGTATGAGTTTCCGCTGAAGGGGGGGCTGACGGGGCTGGCGCTTGCGCCGATGGTGCTGCCGCCCTTTGTGGGGGCGATCGGGATGAGGGCGGTGTTCGGCCAGATGGGGGCGCTCAATGCGGCGTTGCACGCGGTGACGCTGCTGCCGCGCGGCACGGCGATCGACTGGCTGGGGCGGGGGCGCTTCGCGGGGATCATCCTGCTGAACGGGCTGCATCTTTACCCGATCCTGTACCTGAACGCGGCGGCGGCGCTGGGGAATATCGATCCCGCGCTGGAGGAGGCGGCGGAGAACCTCGGGTGCACGGGGTGGCGGAAATTCCGCCGGATCACGCTGCCGCTGATGATGCCGGGGATATTCGCGGGAGGGTCGATTGTCTTCATATGGGCGTTCACGGAGCTGGGGACGCCGCTGATGTTCAATTTCACACGAATCCTGCCGGTGCAGATCTTCGCGGGGATGAAGGAGCTGAGCGGGAATGGGATGCCATTTGCGCTGGTGGTGGTGATGCTGGTGGCGGCGATGGGGATGTACTGGATGACGCGGCTCTGGCTGGGCCGGGCGCCGGTGCCGGTGGCGGGGCGGGCGACGATGGGACGTGCGAGACAGCGCGCGCGGGGGATGAAGGGGTGGCTTTGCACGGGGCTGTTTTGCGCGGTGGCGGCGGTGGCGCTGCTGCCGCACGCGGCGGTGGTGCTGCTGTCGTTCGCGGGGGATTGGTATGGGACGGTGCTGCCGACTGGGTGGACGCTGGGGCATTACCGTGAGGCGCTGGGGCACTCGCTGACGATTCCGTCCATAGGGAATAGCATCCGGTACTCCGGGCTGGCGACGGTGCTGGATGTGACGCTGGGGGTGGGGATCGCGTGGGTGCTGACGTGCAAGAGGAGCGAGATGCCGGTGGGCGCGGCGGTGCTGGACGGGCTGACGATGCTGCCGCTGGCGGTGCCGGGGCTGGTGCTGGCATTCGGGTACATCGCGCTGAGCCAGCCGGGGCGGGCGCTGGCGGGGCTGAACCCGGGACTGCACAACCCAACGCTGCTGCTGGTGATGGCGTATGGGATAAGGCGGCTGCCATATATGGTGCGGGCGGTGGTGGCGGGCTTGCAGCAGACGAGCGTGACGTTTGAAGAAGCGGCGCAAAGCGTGGGGGCGACGCCGTGGCGGACGCTGCGGCGGATCACGCTGCCGCTGATCAGCGGGAATGTGCTGGCGGGGATGCTGATGGCATTTGCGTTCGCGATGCTGGAGGTATCGGACTCACTGGTGCTGGCGCAGCGGACAACGGATTACCCGATCACGAAGGCGATCTATGAGCTGTTCCAGTTGCTGGGGGAGGGGCGGTTCCTGGCTTGCGCGCTGGGGGTGTGGGCGATGTTGTTCCTCGCTTTGACGATCGGGATGGCCAGCCGTATCCTTGGCTCGCGAATGGGTGCGTTGTTCAGGATCTAGCACGCTTCTTGTTCCTCATGATCCCGTCGAATGAAGCGATTTTTGCTATTTTGCGCCCTGTGCGGGTGGGTGGGGTTTCGCGCCGGAGCGCAAACGACGCTGGATACGATAGGGGTCACGGCACTCCTAGCGGCGGACCCGACGCTGACGGGGTCGGGGCAATATGTGGCGCAGGCGGAGGCGACGAACGATACGCAGGGGCTGCAATTCGAGGTGAACCCGGGATCGCCGGGGCAGCCGGTGAAGCTCTTTACGTACCGCGGGAGGACGGGGTCCGCGGGGACGTTCCCGAACAACGTGGGGAGCGAATCGACGCATGGGGATGCGGTGGCGGAGGCGCTCTACGGCGAGTACACGGGGGTTGCGCCGGGGTTGCGGCACGTGGCGAACGATGAGGCGCTCTATTTTCTCACCAAGGTGATCACCCTGAACGCGCCGTCGAGGGAGCGGGTGTTCAACCAGAGTTTTGTGATCGGGCCGCACGACGCGTCGTATGACCTGATTTACGATAATTACATCGCGCTGTATCATACCGTTATCGTGACGGCGGCGGGGAACAGCGGGACCGTGACGACGCCGGCGGATTGCTACAATGGCCTGGGGGTGGCGGCGTACGGCGGTGCGTCGGCGGTGGGGCCATCGACGGATGGACGGTGCAAGCCGGATATCACCGCGCCGGCGCCCGCGACGAGTTTTTCCACGCCCCTGGTTTCCGGGGCGGCGGCTGTGTTGATGCAGGAAGGGCAGCGGATGGGGATCAATGCGGCCGCGGCGATCGATCCGCGGACGATCAAGGCGCTGTTGCTCAACGGGGCGGAGAAGCCGTCGGATTGGACGCATACGGCGACGGCGCCTCTCGATCCCAACTACGGGGCGGGGGTGTTGAACGTTTACAACTCTTACGAGGACCTGAAGGGCGGAAGGCATGGACCGGCGGCGCGGATGCTCTCGGCTGTGGCAACCCATGCTCCGCTGACCAGTGGGGTGGCCGGAACGGTGGCGAGGGGCTGGGATTACCGGGCGATCGCGAGCAGTGCGACCGAGCAGGCGGTGAATCATTACCGGATCACGACGAGCGGGACGGGGGCGCTCATCAGCACGCTGGTGTGGAACAAGGGGTATAATGCGACGGGGATCAATCGACTGGGGCTTTATGTTTATGACTCGGGGGGGACCCTGCTGGGATCGAGCGTGAGCACGGTGGATAATGTGCAGCATCTCTATATCACCGGATTGACGCCGGGGACCTATGATCTGGAGGTGGTGAAGAACGGGGGCAAGGATGGGACGCCGGGAATGGTTTCGGGGCGGGAGATTTATTCGCTGGCGTGGGATTTTGAACGGTAGAAATCGGCGCAAGAATCGGGTGGGGATCGCGGGGAGAATGAGGGAGGATGGGCCGATGAACTCGGATTATTCCCGGATCGAGAAGGCGATCCGCTACCTGGATGAGAATGCGCGGGAGCAGCCGCGACTGGAGGATGTGGCGGGGCACCTGGGCTTGAGCGTGTACCATTGCCACAGGCTGTTCCACCGGTGGGCGGGGGTGACGCCGAAGGATTTCCTGCAGGTGGCGACGCTGGAATACGCGAAGGAGCTGCTGAGGGCGTCGCGGCCGGTATTGGAAGCGGCGCTGGAGGCGGGACTATCGGGCCCGGGGCGGCTGCACGATTTGTTTGTCGCGATGGAGGGGATGACGCCGGGAGAGTACCGGCGGGGAGGGGAGGGGCTGACGGTGCGGTGGGGCATGCACGCGACGCCGGTGGGGGAGGCGCTGTTCGCGAGGACGGAGCGGGGGGTATGCGCGATCCGGTTCGTGGAGAAACCGGGCGACGCGGAGGTGGAGGGATTACGGGGCGATTGGCCGCGGGCGCGCTTGGTGCGGGATCAGGCGGGGACGGCGGGAGTGGCGCGCGAGGTGGTGGGGCGGATGCTGGGGCGGACGACGGAGCGGCTGGCGGTGGTGCTCCGCGGGACGCCATTCCAGGTAAAGGTGTGGCGGGCGCTGCTGGCGATCCCGGCGGGGGCGGTCACGACATATGGGGAGGTGGCGGCGCGGATCGGGCACCCGGATGCGCACCGGGCGGCGGCATCGGCGATTGGGGCGAACGCGGTGGCGTACTTGATCCCGTGCCACCGGGTGCTGCGGAGCACGGGGGCGATGGGAGGATACCGGTGGGGATGGGTGAGGAAGCGGGCGCTGCTGGCGCTGGAAGGGGAGCGGCCAGGAATGGATTGAATTTGATCCGGAAATGATCCAGAATAAGACCAATGGCCATTACGCTTACCATTAGCAATGCAAAACAGAGGCTTGGAGAAATCGCGGATCGTGCGATCGAAGGCGAGCAAGTGGTGATCATTAGAAAGTCAAAGCTCCTCGTTCTCAAGGAGCTCGAGCTCCCGGAACCGGTGCCGATCCGGCCGGCGGGGTATTTCGAGGATTGTTACGACAGGGCCTACATTAAGGAGTCGAATAAACTCGCGAAGCGCTCGGTGCGCAGGATCGTGCGATGAGACAGTGGGACATACTCCTTTTTCCGTTTGAGAAGGAGATGGCTCATCCGGCGGTAATAATCTCCAACGACGAACGCTGTCAGAATGGTGACTTGGATGAAGTGAATGCGCTTATCTGCACGTCCGCCAAATTGAACAGGGAACCGAAAAAGCACGAATTCATCCTGAACAGTGCGGATGGGCTCGGTTGGAAAACGGCTGTGCGGTGTGACGTGATATACCTGCTCCCGAAGGCAGAGTTTCTTGAGAAGCGCGGGGTTGTTTCCACTGGGCGGCGGGTAGGCATCGCGCGCAAGGTGGCCGAAATCCTGCGGCTGCAAATGTGGTAGAAGCTTGCGGGGTTGCGGGGAGTGAATTTTAACATTCCTTTTTGGGCCGGAGTTTTGTGGGATGGAGGGATGGCCGCAACGTCACTATGGGAACGATACCAGGCGCACCTGGTGCGCTATCATGAGCTGGGGATTTGGCTGGATATCAGCAGGATGCGATTCGGGGAGGGATTCTTCGAGAAGATGACGGGGAAGGCGGAGGAGGCGTTCGTGAGGATGAAGGAGCTGGAGGCGGGGGCGATTGCGAATCCGGATGAGAACCGGATGGTGGGACATTATTGGCTGCGGGCGCCGAAGCTGGCGCCGACGGCGGAGCTGCGGGATGAGATCGATACGACGCGGGAGTCGATCCTCGGGTTTGCGTCATCGGTGCACGCGGGGCAGATCACGGGGGAGGGGGTGAAGTTCGAGAATGTGCTGCTGATCGGGATCGGTGGCTCGGCGCTGGGGCCGCAGTTCATCTCGGAGGCGCTGGGGAGGACGGACGATGCGATGGGGATTTATTTTTTGGACAACACGGACCCGGATGGATTCGACAAGACGTTTGCGAAGATCCCGAGCCTGGCGGCGACGCTGACGGTGGTGATCTCGAAGAGCGGGGGGACGAAGGAGACGCGGAACGGGATGCTGGAGGCGCAGGCGCGTTATGAGGCGGCGGGGCTGAACTTTGGGAAACACGCGGTGGGGGTGACGGGAATCGGGAGCGAGCTGGACAAGGTGGCGGAGAAGGGGGGATGGCTGCGGCGGTTCCCGATGTGGGACTGGGTGGGGGGGCGCACCTCCGTGATGAGCGCGGTGGGGCTGGTGCCGATGGCGTTGCAGGGGCTGGATATCGATCAATTCCTGGCGGGAGCGGCGGCGATGGATGTGAAGACGCGGGTGGGGAAGACGGGGGAGAATATGGCGATGCTGGTGGCGCTGATGTGGCACTTTGCCGGGAATGGAAGCGGGGAGAAGGATATGGTGATCCTGCCGTACAAGGACCGGCTGGTGCTTTTTTCGAAATACCTCCAGCAACTGGTGATGGAGTC
>Ga0182024_10008735_pt1 | contig 21216 bp, 15 predicted proteins | sample P32metaG_FD_120480 | JGI IMG/M metagenome (GOLD analysis project Ga0182024, IMG submission 120480) | Permafrost microbial communities from Stordalen Mire, Sweden - P3-2 metaG (Illumina Assembly) | ecosystem: Environmental > Terrestrial > Soil > Wetlands > Permafrost | place: Sweden: Stordalen...
CCCAGCTTCTTGACCATCGGCAACGCGCCGTAAAGTTGGCTCGTCGTCATCTTCCGTCCATAGCCCCACGCGCACCAGATAGGATCAAATGCGCTTTCAGGCGCCGCGTTGAAGCGCACCCCCAGTCCGATCATCTTGTCGCGATAGTCGCGCAGAGCCTGAAAATAATCGCCCTTGTGAACCGCCACGAACGTCGGGAAGGTCTTGAGCGTTTCGCCCGGCTTCAGCACGAAATTGTGCTTGAACTCCACCGCTACCGTTGCATGCTCTGAATCCGGCATCGTCACGGGCAGCGAAACCAGCTTCGGCGCTCTTTCCATGTGCCCCACAGCGATACCCACGCCGCGACGCCACACATCCACAACCGGTGTTCCGCCGCCGTAATCGGGCTGGTTCATCCCCATGTAGTTCTCTTGCTTGAAACCAGGCTTCAACGGCAGCACCCAATCCGGCCGCTTCTCGTATGATCCGCTTTGGTAGGACCAGAATGCAGGCTGCTCCGAACCAGCCGCCGCGATCGCATAATGCTGATTGGTCCAGCCGGTTATCTGCAGGTCGGTGGTTCCCGTATTCGTGTAGCTCGTTGTGAAAAAAGCGACTCGCGGAAAATCTTGCTCAACGCCTATCCGCACCTCTTTTCTCAGCGACCCTGCCGTGCCCCAAATTTGGTGACTTCCCCCCGCGTCGTTCTTCGATCCCTGCATCGTGAAATCCTTCACGTCCACGCCCGCCACCTGAATTGTTTCCGATGGCGTAAAGTCGCCGATCACTTCTTCCCGGCCATCGAAGAGTGCCACCACGCGGCTGTGCATCATGCGGTCAAACTCGATGCGTATGTTTTTGCCTGCTACCCGTACGGCCTCCTGAGCGCTGCCCAGCTGGGCCGCCACTGCCATCGCACCGATCAGTAGAAAACGTCGCTGGATCATCGTGGTCCCATTCTAGCCGACAACTAGGGTTGGTTGCGATTACTTTCTATTGCTTGCGGGAGACTGTAATTTAGATTGACAGCCCTTTCGTTTTCTTGTAACATTGGCCAAACGTGGTAAGTAGGTGAAAGTCTCTGCCTACGGACGAGGAGCTCAGGGTACACCGTGCGAAACTGCAATCACTCTGCAATTTATTTGGTCGTCACAGCGTTGCTTTTGGGGACGCTAGCTTATGGTCAGGCGGACACGGCGACCATCGTCGGTACCGTGCATGATTCGAGCGGCGCCGTGATTCCGGGTGGAACGGTAACGGTCACCGAGACCGACACCGATACCAAGACTGTTGCGCGAACGGATTCCGCGGGCAACTTTGTAGTGACGCCTCTGCGGATCGGAAATTATACGGTTGCCGTGGAGGCGCCGGGCTTCAAGACGGAGACGCACTCCGGCATCGTGCTCCAGGTTCAGGACCGGTTGCGCGTAGACTTCACCATGCAGGTAGGTTCGGTGAACGAAGCAGTGAACGTGCAAGAATCCGTTCCGGTGATAGAGACGGAAACCTCCGCGCTCGGCGACGTGGTTGCAAGCCAGCAGATCACGGATATGCCCTTGAACGGCCGCGATTACACTCAGTTGGCCACTCTGACCACCGGCGTTATCAAGATCACTGAAAACGGCGGAGGTATCAACGGGTCCACCACTGCTACCAACGGCAACGCTGGCGGCGCATTCGCGGTCAACGGCACGCGGGGGAACCTGAATAACTTCATGCTGGACGGCATCGATAATAACTCCAACGACAACGCGGGCAACATTCTATCGACGAACGTGGATGCCATCCAGGAGTTTAAGGTTCAGACCAGCGGCTACTCGGCGGAGTTCGGGCGCAGCGGCGGTGCGGTGATCAACGCCACTATCAAATCCGGAACCAACGGTTTTCACGGAACGGCGTTTGAGTTCCTGCGAAATTCGGACCTCGACGCACGCGGGTTCTTCGCGCCCGCGGATCAACCCAAGCCGCCTTTCCGTCAGAATCAGTTCGGAGGAACGCTCGGAGGTCCTGTCCGGAAAAACAAAACGTTTTTCTTCGTGGATTATCAAGGAACGCGCATCGGAACTTCCCAGACCGACATTTCCACGGTTCCGACCCCAGCCGAGATCGGCGGTAACTTCAGCGCTGTTTTGTCCGGCGCGCCCGTCGGTCAGATCTTCGATCCGCAAAGCACGACGATGGTCAACGGCAATGTGGTTCGCACTCCTTTTGCTGGAAACATCATTCCGGCGTCGCGGCTCGATCCAATCAGCTCTGCCGTGGCGCAGTTGTATCCGGCGCCGAATGTGCCCGGAGCACTGGCCAATAATTACGTCGTGAATGCTCCGGGTACTGAACAGATCGACCAGGGGGATGGCCGCTTGGATCACAACTTCTCCGCCCGGCAGCAGATCTTCGCCCGGTTTTCCTGGAGCCAGATAACTCGTTTTCAGCAGCCCCCATTACCAGGCCTGGCCGACGGTGGCAGCTACAGCACCGGCAATTACATCGAAGATACTCGTGGCGCCGCGATCGGGTATACGTTCTCCATCAGCCCGACTATGGTCAACGAGGTGCGTATAGGATTCAACCGTTCGCACTACGTCGACAACACTCCGGCCTATGGACAAAAATATCCGCCCGGCGATCTCGCGGTTCCCGGCGTTCCGGATAATGCCACGGTGAACGGCCTGACGCTATTCCAGCCTAATGCCTATCACACGCTGGGCGAGCCGGGCTATACGCCAACCACCAGCACCAGCCAGGAGTTCCAATACGGCGACACGCTCAGCATCGTGCATGGAAAGCACTCCCTGAAAATGGGGCCGCAACTGCACTGGAGCCAGTTCAATCTGTTCCAGATCGGCCAACCACGTGGCGCTTTCGGATTCACCGGGGAGTTTACCGCCGACTCGCCCAGCTCCGGAGACGGCAGCGGCAACGGGCTGGCCGACATGCTGCTCGGTCTTCCCACCAGCTCCACGATCTCTACGCTGACGTATTTCGGAAACCGCCAGCAAACGTATGGAGGCTTCATTCAGGACGACTACCAGGTCTCTAGCCACCTGACGTTGAACCTGGGCGTTCGCTACGACTACACCACTCCCATCACCGAGGCGCACAATCAGCAAAGCAATTTTGATTTCTCCACCGGACAGATAATCGTAGCCGGGCAGAACGGCGCTTCCGCGGGTCTGGTAACCACCGACAAGACCGATTTCGCCCCGCGCGTCGGCTTCGCCTGGAATCCCTTCAAGAACACCGTCATCCGTTCGGGTTACGGGCGGTTCTTCAGCTATCAGGAGATCCGCACGGGCGATCCGCTGCAACTCGCCTACAACCTGCCTTTCTTTTATCAGCCCACTTTCGTCAGTGACGGCGTTACACCAATCCTGACGGTCTCGAAAGGATTTCCGTCGCTGAATCCAAGCCAGGTGATCGATGCGGGCGTCACGGCTTCCGGCTCCGGCGCCGGTTCGCATCTGCACGCGCCGGTTCTGGATGAGTGGAATTTCAACATCCAGCAGCAACTGCCTGCCAAAATTCTATTCGAAGTTGCCTACGTTGGTTCGAAGTCCACTCACCTGCAGACACTGCTCGATCCGAACCAGGATCCGGTGCCCGGCCCAGGCGACATTCAATCGCGGCGGCCTTATCCGCAGTACGGACCTTTCACCGACATCGTGGATCGCGGGAACTCAAATTACTCGGCGCTCGAGATCAAGGCCGAGAAACGTCTCTCGAACGGATTGATGTTTCTCAGTTCCTTCACCTACAGCAAATCGATGAACGACCAACCGGAAATCTGTTGCAACGGGCCCTGGCCCCAGAACTCCTATAACGTGGCGGCCGAACGGGGTCCATCGGATTTCGATCAGAAATTCCGCTGGGTTTCCAGCTTCGATTATCAGTTGCCTGTGGGAAAGGGCCAGCGTTTCCTCAACTCCAGCCGCGCGGAGGACCTGATCCTGGGTGGATGGCACCTAGGCGGAATCTTCACCGTGCACAGCGGCTTCTATTTTTCACCCTTGATGGGCTATGACCCTTCGAACACGGGTTCGATCGGCTTAACCCGGACCGACCGCGTGTGCAACGGCAATTTACCTTCCGGGCAGCGCTCAATCAACAACTGGTTTGATGCGAGCTGTTTTCCCTTGCCGACCACTTACGCATTTGGAGACTCTGGAAAGAATGTCCTCATCGGTCCTGGAGGTGTGAGCGGCGATTTCGCGCTGCGCAAGCTCTTCGCTATCACGGAGCATCAGGCGTTGGAATTCCGGGCGGAGCTTTTCAACGCCTTCAACCACGCGGTTTTCGCACAGCCCGACAACTATATCACGGACGGTCCCGGAGCCACGGGCGTAATCACCTCCACGGTTTTGCCGCAGAGAGAAATCCAGTTTGCGCTGAAGCTGCATTTTTGACGGGCAGGGAGCGTGTTGCGGATGTTCACCTGGCTCTGCTAGGTCCTGGAGTTTCTACATTTCTCGGCCATGTGGGGCAGCGCCATGCGCTGCCTTCACCCGGCTCGTCCAGAGCGCCTCGTGGTATCCACGAAGCCAGCCGCAACTGCCGCAGGTTCAGGGATAGGTTCACCGTCCTCGCGCATTCCACGAAGGTGAAGATCGATCGCGCCCTCGATAAGCTCGCGAACTTCCTCCTGGGTTTCCCCGGCTGCAACACACCCTGGCAGATCGGGCACATAAGCACCCCAGGACGTAGGTCCCTTTTCGTAGATGATGAGATATTCCACCTACTGCTATTACAACACCGAGAGCAGCGATTGTTCTCGGGGCAGTGCGCTAAAAGTTGGTTGATTTTATTTCTTGTCCCCGATCAACTCAATCGTTGCTTCGCCGGTGGTGCGCTAAATCTGTGTGGGTGTGATTTTCATCCCTTCAATCTGTTATGACCCTTTTCACTTCGCACGGAGTTTCGTCGTCCCATATGATCTTGCTTCCGCTGTATGCTCCTGGGCCTTCGTATTTGAGGACGGCGTCCTCTCCGTATGTGTAGTGGTAGCAATACCGAGTCTCAATCAGGATCTTGCCAGATCGATAGAGGTCTTTTTCGATTCGTTTGGTGTTTGGGAGTTTGTAGTAATCAGCGGCGATCAAGGTAAGCGCCAGACCGCAAAGCATCACAAAAGCCACGCGGTAATTCATTGCGAAAGCATATCACAGCCACTGTGTTATCGTTAGGGTTAAGAGCAGAACGGCCCCGAGTGCGAATCGGAGCCGTAAAATTCTGGGCGCCACTTCAAAATAACGGAGAACCATGCCCAGATGCAAATTAAGTTTCTCGCCCTTGTAACAATCAGCGGCTTACTGATTGCCCAACAACCAAATAAAAACAGGATCACGGTAACGGTTGGCCCTGGCGGTGACCCGATCCACCCGAGCACATGCAAGAGCTCGGTGCTTGGCTATCTCGAAATCGGCGGACGTACAAACCTCACGCCTACTGAAATGGGCCAGTACGTCCTTGACCGGATCGGGAAGGGCTTCGTGCTTACAATTTACCCAGAGACAAAAAACGGCATAGCCGTATCTGCCGATTGCCGGAATCCCGTTAGTGCTAATGTTTCTCGTTGACGGTTTTTATGCTCACCTTAAAGCGTCCAGGGTTTTCGATGCGAAGCGATGGCGGAGCAGTGAAGTCTTTCGGAACCCCGAAGCCATAAGTGGCTCCGTTGGCCGTATAGACTATTATCGTTGTCATCGAGTATTCGCCAGAAGCGACCGAATCGGGAATTGTTACCGTGACTTCGAGTGATTCGCGACCACCCGGCTTCGGAGTGAGCCGTCCGTTATCAAAACTCGTCTGATAACCCTGCTGGTCGGGGGGCGGGGCACTGCGTTTTGAGTCGAACAGAATTTCAACTCCCGTCACCTTGTCCACATCTCCCTCACCAGCAATCGTATAGGTGACCGTCTTGCCGGGCCGAAGGGTTTCGGTCGGGATTTCTTGAGTAAGCGCTGTCGAGCAGGACGAAATACCAGCCAGCACAAGCAGCGCCGTAACATTGTGTTTTCTGCAAATTGGGTTCATGACTAACTCCTTTGTTTTTTTGGCACAACTTTCCTGTATTGATCGAACTTGCTGCATTTTGTCCGACAATTGTGGCAGGTCACTGTGAAATCTCCTATTGAGTTCCACAGCTAAAAGCCGGATACTTGAACTGCGGATTCGTGCGGCTTCGGCTGTGCGGATTACAGCCCTGGAAGAGGGTGCAACCTCAACCGGGGTTTTTAATTGGAGCCGACGGTGGGATTCGAACCCATGAAGCTCAGGAGCGCCCCCGTGCAAGGGGGATGGGTTTGACCGGTTCCCTACGTCGGCGGAATTAGCAAAGGCCCAGGGGTTCAGGTTTGACAACTTGGTTCCGACTTGGTCTTTTTCTTTCAACATCATGTGAGCAGTATATGGTTTTCCATGTATTTAGTCAAGCGGATACCGCTTGCAAATAGAAGTTTTTTCTTATACGATGGCTTCGTGGGCATTTTTCGACTACTGCAGTCGGCGCGGGGAGAACGAGATACTTGTATGGCTGAATTCGTTGCCAATCAAGGCCAAGGCGAAGATCAACGCTCGAATCATTGCGTTGCAGGGTTTCCCGATTTTCCCAGAGCAATACTTCAGCGCCTACAAAACCTGGGATGATCTGTACGAGCTTAGAATTGTGTTTGCAAACGTCGCATACCGGCCCTTCGGTTTTTATGGACCTGGCCGTAAAGACTTCTCGCTACTCGTTGGCGGCATTGAAAAAGGCAAAATTCCAGTTCGGCTATTGGAGGTAGCAGATGAGCGGAGAAAGATTGTTATCGCTGATCCAACAAGAGTCCGAAGGCACGATTTCAGTTAGGCAGCAGTTGCTTGCGAGCCTAAGAGATGCTGAATACCGTCATGAATTCGTTCGAGAGAGAGTCCATTCTTCGGTAGCGCTTCAGATCCGATCCTTGAGAAAACAGCGTAACAACATGACGCAGGCCGAGCTGGGAGCCGCAATCGGCATGGCACAAACTTGGGTCTCTAAATTAGAGAATCCGGAATACGGGAAGATGACGGTGGAGACTCTCCTTCGCCTTGCCGTTGCGTTTGACTCGGATTTGGAAATTAAATTCCGACCGTTCTCGCGAACACTGGACACACTTCCAAACCAAGGCCCGGAATACTTCTACGTTCCGAGCTTCACTGATGAATTTGAGACCAGCGAAGCCGACACTGCGGGGGGTTCCGCATATGACACATCCCAGTATGCGATCACAGCGACTGCGGGGCTTGGTTCCGTTGGTTCTGGGAGTCGGCAATACGACCAACCGCCCAGGATTGGTCCCGGACAAGAACTGTCGGCAGCAGCGGGAGCGCAACATCGTGCAGCTCGCTAAAGTACAGCTTGCGCGATCCATTTGGTTGTTTGATGTCCAAGAACTGAACCCACACGGCGTCAACGTTTTGCCTACTCTGAGCACGGAGTTTGCTGAAAGATATCGCTTCAAGAATCTTCCGACCCCTGAAGAAATGGCCAAAAATACCTATAAGTGGTCGGGTGGAACTTTCACGCTAGAGGGGCAGTTGTTCGAGATCGCAGTGGAATTCCACAATGATGGCATTGTTGCGGACTCCAGGCATTCTACAGACCTTTGCGACTTGTTCATTTACGACATGCTCAACTGGATCGCCAGTGAAATGCAAGTGGCTAACAGGCCCAGAATCAAAAAGAAGATGTATCGTAGCGAGATTCTCGTCTACGCTCAGCGAGGCTTGGCAGGACTTTGCGGCGCGCTTGATGGATTGGCAGCAACCTTGTCCAATCTATTGGGATTTCCCCAGGAACTGAGCGCCATTGTCTTAGGAGGGTCCGGTACCGGCAATCATGCTAGATTCACGTTTGAGCGTAGAATAGATGAAAACTTCGAAAACAACCTATTTTACTCTTCGGCCGGTTTGCAGTCGTCAACCCATATGAAGATGCTCACAGAGATGGAGAAGATTATCGAGCCAGAACTTCATGGCGCGAAAATTGAGGAGGTAACTTCCGTTGCCCCTGAGCTTCCGCCATTAACGACCGACCCAAAGTAGCATCAATCAACATTTAGCGGACTACCTTTCACATTTAGCGCACTACCTAGTTTTCCAAGCCCGCCTGCCGCAGAATGCTCCTGAGCGTTTTCGGTGGCAGATCCGCTGAGGGATGCCCCGCGAGAGATTCGTCAACTATCACTATTGGAACAGGACCCCCCGCGCAACTTTGAGCAGTTGGCTAGTGGCAGGCAGTTCGCTAGTGGCAGACGTCTAACGCCCATACTGCGGATGCGGCGCCACTCAATCACCACCCACCCCCAACCCAATCTCCCACCTCCACCGCAACTTATTCGCGCCATCCCCATCCGGCGGCCCAACACGCCCCTACCATAAACACCGGAGATCAACCATGTCCACTTCCCTCGCTCAACTCGCGGCCAACACCGCCAACGCGCAACATTCCACCGGACCCCGCACCCCCGAAGGAAAAACCCGGTCCTCGCAGAATGCCTCGAAACATGGCCTAACGGCACGTGAAGTCATCATCGCCGCCGGCGAACAACCAGAGTTCGACGATCTACTCGCCAATTACCAAGCCGACGTCAAACCCCAAGGCGCCATCCAGCAAACTCTGTTCAATCAACTGGTAGCCGCCGCCTGGAATCTTCGCCGCATCGGCCGCATGGAAGCCGAGCTCTGCGCCGAGTCGTCCTACCAGGATCTTCTCGCCAACCACGACCTCCAAAACCAGCTCGACCGTCTAGCCTGCCACCACACTCGCATCGAGCGATCCTTCCACCGCTGCCTCAAGGAGCTCAAGACCCTGCAAACGAACGCCGTTATTCAATCGAGCCTTCCCGCTCCGCTCCGCAAGAACGTCCCGCCGCTCTCCTCCGCAAACGAAATTGCAAAACGAACCCAATACATCGAAGCGCACGATCCGATCGTAGCTCGATCGTTTCTCAAACGGTTCTCGGACATCCCGCCCCTCGAGGCTCCTATCGAACCAGATCTTCACCTGACGGCGAACGCAATTTGAATTCACGCCGGAACAAATCCAGCTACGCAAAACTGGCGCTACGTGCCGAGTCCCAACGGCAACCGCTTTCCCATCCGTACACTGGCAGGTGCGGCCTCCGAATCGCCAATGCTCACCGCCGTCGTGAACTGCACACGTGGGCTAAACTGGGATGGTGAGGTACCTGCTCTGTTGGACATGTCTGGCATCGGCCGCGTTCGGCCAGACCGGATCGTTTTCCAACAAGCTCTACCCGATCCTCAAGGATGCAGGCTGCGCTGCTTGTCACAATAGCAACGGCGTCGCTTCGGCAACCAGGCTGCATTTCCCGGATGCTGATGCGCCTCCGGATCGCATAGAAGCATTCGGCAATTCGCTGGTCAGGCTAGTGGACCGCGATCATCCCGATGAGTCGTTACTGCTGAAGAAGCCAACACTGCGCGTCCCGCACACCGGTGGTCTGCGGATCAAGCCAGGCAGTCCCGAAGAAGCCGTCCTCAAAGCGTGGATTCAGACGCTGGCATCGCTCTCGGGCGATGCGTTGGCGAAAGCCATGAAGTATAGCGACTCGGAGCAAGCGCCCAATAGTGGCCCCGGCGCAACGGCTGCCGTGCTCCGCCGGCTGACGCACAGCCAGTACAACAACACGGTCCACGATCTGTTAGGTGACCAAACTGCTCCCGCGAACCAGTTTCCATCCGAAGATTTCGTGGATGGATTCAAAGATCAGTACAATGCGCAGAACCTGTCTCCATTGCTCGCGGAAGCTTACAGCACGGCTGCGGAGAAGCTCGCCCAAAATGCAGCGCGCAATGCCTTCCGCAACGGCGACCCGCACGGTTTGATCTCTTGCAAGCCATCTGAGGAGTGCCGCGTCAAGTTCATTCGGAGCTTCGGGCTACGTGCCTTCCGCAGGCCGCTGGATACCGGCGAGGTGAAGCGCTACACGCGGCTGTTCGCGAGCGAAACCGATTTTATGAAAGGTGCGCAGCTGGTAGTGGAAGCGATGCTGCAGTCGCCGGATTTTCTCTTTCGGCTGGACGCAACCTCCAACCCCAAGTGGAAACCTTATGCAGCCGCCAGCCGGTTGTCGTACATGCTTTGGGATAGCATGCCGGACGCGGCGTTGATGGACGCGGCAGCTAACGGTGAACTCTCAACGCCATCCGGCATCGAAAAAATATCTCGCCGCATGCTTCAGGACCCGCGTGCGCGCCAAGCTCTGGATGAGTTCACTTCCGAGTGGCTGCGCTTTGACCGAATCCTTACCAGTAGCCGCGATCGCCGGCGCTATCCCAAGTTCAGCCGCGAGACGGCGGTGGCCATGACCGAAGAAGCTCGGCAATTCGTCGCAGACTTGGTGTGGAGCAACCGCAATTTCATGGAAGCTTTCACGGCGAACTACGGGTTTGTCAACGCGGATCTGGCTTCGATCTACGGTGTGCCCGCGCCGGCTCAAGAATTTGTGCGCACCGATTTCCCGGTGGAATCCGAGCGGGCCGGCTTGCTGGGGCAGGCCCTTTTCCTCGCGCTCTCGGCCAAACCGGATGACACCTCGCTGACCGGCCGTGGCCTTTTCGTGCGTGAGCAGTTCCTCTGCCAGCATGTGCCTCCTCCTCCAGCGAGTGTGAATACGAATCTTGCGCCATCCACGGAAGCTCATCCCCAGACCAATCGCGATCGTATGAGCGAGCATGAGTCGAACCCGGTCTGCGCCACTTGCCACAATTTAATCGATCCCATCGGATTCGGCTTCGAGAAGTTTGACGCGGTTGGCGCGCGGCGGGATAAATACGAGCTCCGCTTTTACGGCGGTCACGAAGCTGGCGGCAGACGTCAGCCACCTAAGAGCGTAAATCTGGCGATGGACACCAATGGCTTTGTGGCGGGCATACCCGACTCACACTTTTCATCGCCGCGCGAGCTAGGTGCGGTGCTGGCTAAGACGCCGCAGTGCCAGGAGTGCATGGTGAAGCAATACTTCCGGTATACGGCCGGGCGCATGGAGACGCCAATCGACTATCCCGTCATCCAGCGGGCTCTCGAACAATTTCGGAATTCGCAATTCCGCTTCCAAGAACTTATAATTGCTATAGCACGCGGCCGGGAATTTCCGGACGAGGAAGGGATCGTGCATGTCGCACGTAATAACTAAGCGCGCTACTGTCTCGCGCCGAAAGTTACTCAAGGGTTTCACGCTGACGGGTGGCGCCTGGATCGGTTTGCCGCCGCTGGTATCGATGTTCAATTCCACCGGCACTGCCTATGCGGCAGAGCGCGCAGCTACCGGAAAAGTGGCGGAAGCGCCCATCGAAAACCGTTTCGTGCTGTGGTTCAACGGCAACGGAATTCCAGAGCGTTACTGGATTCCAGCCGAGACCGGTTCCGGCTTTCGCCTAACGCCTTGCCTTGCTCCACTCGCGCCTTTTCGCGACGATATCCACGTAATTAGCGGGCTCGACAACTACGCCGCGGGTCTGCCCGGACCAGGCAACGGCCATCACAATTCGATGAGCGGCCTGATGACTTGCACGCCGTTCACCAGCCGCGGCGCGGGCGGCGCTTCCATCGATCAGGTTATCGCCCGAAAGATCGGCGGCGAATCCCGCTTCCGTTCCTTGCAACTCGGCGTCGCGCAGGAATCCTTCGGCGAAAGCATCCAGCGCAACATGAGCTGGACGGCCATGGATCGTGCGCTGCCGCCAGAAATGCTCCCGGACCGGCTCTTCGATCGCCTGTTCGGCCGCCGCGAAGAAGGTTGGATCAACCGCAAGCGCAGCATTCTGGACGTGGTGCTGGAAGACGCCGCGGCATTGAAAAAGAACCTGCCCAAGGATGATCAGGCACGCGTCGAAGAGCACTTGGCTTCGGTGCGCGATGTGGAGCGCTCCATCACCAGCCTTCCTCCCGAGTACCGCCGCATCGATCCGCCAGAATACGAGGACATGAAGGATTGGCCGAGGATCGCCAAGCTCCAGAGCGATCTATTAGCGCAGGCCCTGATCACGCGTCAGACGCGGGTGGCGTCGTACATGCTGACCAAGTGCCAGAGCATCTGCCGCTTCCCATGGCTCGGTTACACCGCGGCGCGGCATCACGATTACACGCATGCCGACGGTAGAGCGCCGGGCGCCGACGGCGAGGCAGGGCAGCGCATTCTGCGCGATATTTGCAAGTGGCATTGCGAAGAGTTTGCATACTTGCTAGGCCGTCTGAAGTCCACACCGGAAGGCGACGGGACGCTGCTGGATCACTGCTGCCTGGTTTATGTACACGAACATGCGGAAGCCAACCCGCACAAGAACAACGGGCTGGGTCTGATAGTAGCCGGACACGCCGGACGGCTGGCCACCGGTATGCACACGGAATACACCGGCACAGTCGGCGACCTGTATGTCACTCTCGCGGACGAAGTCATGCACGCCGGCATCGGAACGTTTCCCACTTACAATCGCAACCTTACTGAAGTGCTGACTTAGTGCTCCGGTTCCTCAGCTTTTGATGCCGCGTCCAAGCTGCCAGCCAGAATCTTGCAGTTCGGCTTAGCGCGTCTTAGTTCTTCTACGCCCTTTTGAGTTACTTGAGTTCCAGCCAGGTCCACGCGCTGGAGATTGCGAAACGAGGCGAGCAAAGGCACCACATCGTCGCCAATGCGCTGGCAGCCTTCCAGGTCCAGCCACTCGATCTTAGTAAGTCCTGCCAGCTTTTGCAGGCCGCGCGAAGAAACTAGAGTCCCATTGAGGCGTAAGTGGCGCAGATTTCCAAGTGTTGCGATGGCATCCAAGCCTGGCTCGGTCAAGCTTACTGACCATAACCCAGAATCAGTCCGCTCGGCGCCGCTCAAGTCGAGATAGATTAATCCCGGCAATTGCCGCAACGATTGCAACCCGGCGTCCGTGAGCTTGTTACCACCAATTGCCAGCTCCTTCAGACTAGTAAGTGGTGTCAGCAGTTCCAGTCCCACATCGGTGATCTGCGCGTAGCCGGCATCGAGAGATTCAAGCGAGGTGACGCCGGACAAATGCTGCAAGGTGGTGTCGGTAATCTTTGTTCCCCGCACGCTCAGCCGCTTCAGATGCTTCCAGCCCTTCAGTGCGGAAAGGCCGGCGTCGGTGATTAGTTCATCGAAATAGAGGTTCAGATCGGTAATGGCAGGCGCGTTCTTCAACTGCTCGAGGCCGTGATCGCTGATGCGTGTAAGCGACAGGTCAAGATGCGCGAGGTTCGGCAAACGGGCCAGCTCCGGCATGTCGGAGTCGGTAATCCAGCTCGCGCGCAGGTCCACGGCCACAATCTGTCCGGTTCGATCGCGCGTGACGGCGCCGCCCGCATCGGTGATCCAAGACGCCGGATCCGCAGCCCCGAGGCTAGCTGCGGCGGCAATGGCAATCAACACCAGGCGCATCGGAATCAACCCCTCCCGCGGCGCGCCGGCAGCGCTGAATCGCGATCGAAGATGATTAAGCAACCGGGAAGCCCGGCTTTGAGTTGGGTCAGGCCCTTCTCAGTGATTAGCGTATGGTACAAGTTCAGGACCTTCAGGCCGGACATCGAGTTCAGGTTCTCCACGCCGGCATCGGTTACTTTGGCCATGTTGAGCCGGAGCTCTCGCAACCGCGGCAGTGTTTTCAGAGTATCCAGCGCCTTATCGTCCACCGCCGTATAGTCCAGATTCAACACCGTCAGGTTCTTGAGATTCGCGAGCACGGCTACGGCTTCGTCGTTGGTGGCCGTACGCACTAATTCCAGACGCTCCAGGTTTTCCAAACCGCGCAGGTTTTCGAAGCCCTTGTCTGTGAACCGGCAACTATTGAGCGCCAGCACACGCAGGTTCTTCAGCATCGCCACATGGCGCAAGCCCTTGTCGCCAATATCCGTGCCGTCCAGCTCAAGCACCTTTAGCTGACTGAGCTTTTCGATATACGCCAGCCCGTCATCGGTAATGTCGGAGTAACTCAGCCGCAGCCGCTCGAGGTTGGTCATTTCGCCAATCTGCTGCAGCCCCTCATCAGTAACAGGAGAACTGGTGAGATCCAGTTCGATGAGGGAGGTCAAAGCCTTCAGGTGCGCCAGACCCGGACCTTGTACCAGCGTGCCCTCCAGCCGAAGCGTCTGAAGCTTCCGCAGGCCGCTCAAGTTTGCCAATCCACTGTCAGACACTGAGGTATTGCTGAGTATGAGCTCCTTCAAACCAGTCAACGATTTCACCGCCCTGAGGCCAAGGTCGCCTGTTTCAGTCGCCGTGAGATCTAGAGTTTCGAGATTTCCGAGTCCGCTCAGATAATCGAGCTGTGCATCGCTCACGTGCGTGGACGCGAACAACACGGAGCGGAGTTCACCATCTTTGAATTCCGCCTTCCCACCCAGAGCCTTGATCCATTCGGCAACCGCTTTCTCACTCGTGCCGGCTGGGCGCACGGCGGCAGCGCCAGCAGTTGGCCCCGCGCCACCCACGAACTCCACCGCGCAGCCCGGTAGCGCCGCACGGATCGCTTCAACTCCGCCTGCTGTTACACGGCTGTAGCGCACGTCGAGCGCAACCAGTTCCTTCAACGCCGCAAGCTTCGCCAGGCCCGCATTGGTGATGTGGCTGCGATAAAGATTTAGCTCCCGCAGATGGATCATGCCGGACACGGTCTCTATGCCGCTATCGTCGATCTCCGCTCCCAGCAGATTCAACTTCCGCATGGCCGTCAGGTTCCGCAGAGAAGCGAGTCCGCTATCGGTGACCTTCACGCCATACAGATCTAATTCCTCGAGTTGAGTGAGGCCCCTTAGGTGTTTTAGCCCCTCATCCGTAACCGCGGTATTGCGCAAGTAAAGCCGGCGCAGTTCCTTGAGTCCTTCGAGCCCTTTCATGCCCTCGTCAGTGAACGTCGAGTCATTCAAATCGAGCGACTGCAAATGTACGAACTTAGTAAGATCCGGTTTCACCACCTGGCTCTGTGCCAGCCGAAGCTCCTTGAGATGCGTTAGTCCGGTCAAGTGAGCCAGGCCCTTATCCTGGAGGTTGTAAGTGGGCAGGAAATGCAGGCTGAAGTAGAGCCGCTCGATGTTTTTCAAGCCTGCAAGATATTTCAGATCGTCATTGTCGTCGAGCGGACTGTCCGAGAAGGGCGTCCACATAGAAGCCGGCAGATACAGCTCGCGCAGGCCCGTCAGGCCGCTGAGTTTTTCGAGTTTCTGGGGTTCTATGAGAGTGTTAGTAAGATCTACACCGGTAATGTGCACGTCGCCAGAGGGCAGCTCGGAAAGATCGTGCAACGGCGCCCGGCTTCCTTCTAGCACCACGCGGCCGCCCTGCCGAATCACCCACTCGGCTACATCACGTTCGGTGGCCGCCATCGCGAGAACGCCCGACGCCAGTAGAGCGGCAATCAGCATGTAACCGAACCGCGACCGTAAGGGAGTCGGTGAATTTATCATGCCGGAAAAGCCGCTCTTTCAAACACCCTTACGCCAGCCAGGGTCCGCATTGCTCTTTAAATCAAGCGTAATGGATCCGTCAGCATTCACTGGCTGTTCCGAAGCCCACGCCACCGGCTTCAATACACCCGGCCGCATCTCGATCTGCGCGGAGAGATGAATTTTGCCAACGTAGCCGGATGGAAGAGTGAACGAGCCTTGCCGGATGCCTCCGCCATAAGGATGGCCGGCATCCAAAGCCCCACGTAGCTTCAGTTTTCCGTCGGGACTTTCCAGATGCAGCCAGAGCACTCCCGGAACTGATGCGACGCCGCGGTTCGCGACAGCCACGATCAGCTCCGGCGCGCCATATCGCTTGCGCTGCCACACCCACGCGGGACGCAGCCGATATCCGAGATTCGCGCGCAGCCGCTCGAAACCACGCGGGAACTTTTCGTTGTAGGCGGCGAGATTGTCTGCTTCGGTCCACATAGCCCAATAGTTGGTTTTTATGTCCAGGACGTGCAACATGTAGTTTTCGAGAGTGTTGACCCGCGCGGCGTCGAGCGAGAGTTTCGATGAGTCGGACTCCCGAAAATAACCGTCCTCCAAGATCGAGGCAAGCCAGGGCGGACGATTGGCCAGTTCCTCAATCTGAATCGGCTCTTCCACGATGATGCTGTCGGAGCGAAGCCACGCGCCAGCCCGCACAGCATTGTCGAGCACCTGCCGATTCCCCACGGCACTGATGTCAGGCTGCGTGTTTACCGCCAGTGGCGTTCGCTTCCAGGTTTCCAGTTGCCGCGCGGTCAGGCTCACAAAAGTGCGTTCGGCGGTTCGGTAATCGGGAAACGGATTTGGGTAATCGCTGGTGTGCCCTTCGCCCCAAAAGCCGTACTGCATCAGATCCATCCACTCAATCAACGGGTCGCCCTCAAATTGAGCGGCCAGCAGGTCGTTCAACTCGGCGAATGCTTTCTGGAACTCCGGGTGATCGTAGCGTGGCTCGACGTATTCGCCTGCGTTCTGCCCTGGTATCTTCCCGATTTTCACTAGCGGGATACGGGAACGCAGGAATTCCGGAAGCGCCAACTGCTCCGGCTGAAAAGATTGATTCGAGAGCTGGATTCGAAATGCTACGCGCAGTCCATGCTGTTTGGCGGCGGCGAGCGTGAGCGCCCAGACGGGATCCAGTTCCAGCCGGCCGGGGCGTTTTTGGACATTGCGCCAGTCGCACCGTATATAAAGGACATCGACGAACGGAAGGCTGGCCATTTTCTGGACATGTTGTTCCAGAGTTTCGCGCCCAGCGCGGGCGGCCAACGATGGACCGCCTTCCTCCCATGTGTAGCCCACCAGTCCCAGCCCGGGATTTCGCAGAGGCTTTTCGGAAGCTGTGGTGAACAGGATGGTCTGCCAGCCTTCATCCTGATCGACATCGAACGGACCCTGGTTAAGCCGCTCCCGCACCGCTGGGCCGGAGCCAAAGTCGAAACCTTGCCAGAGATGCGGCGGAACGTCGGCCCGCGCGCCAATTACGGGGATCGCCGCAGCAGCCTTGAGCAAATCTCGTCGTTTCATCGATAGCGCGTCCGGGAAAAGTAAACAACAGAAGCATATCGAAAGAAAACGAAAGAGTCAAATTTGGGACAGGCGGCAATGCGCGATAATGAACGGGAAATGACCAGGCGTGATTTGCTCAGGACGCTGGCCGCCGGCGCTGGAACGACGGCCATACCAGTTCGTGGCCAGCACGCGGCGAAGCCAAACATCATCGGCTATCGCGAATACGCGCGGTGTTTGCCGGATGCCATTCGAATGCTGGCTGCTGAGGCTTATGACCGCCGAACCGCGCAGATCCGGAAACTGACCAGCGCCGCCGCAATTCGCGAACGCCAGCAGTGGGCGCGTGAGACCTTCTGGAGAATTGCCGGCGGAATGCCCGATCGCACGCCTTTGAATACTCGCACGACGGGTGGATTCGAACGGGAAAAATATCGCGTGGAGAAGCTGGTCTACCAAAGCCGCCCGGATGAATGGATTTCAGCCAATCTCTATATCCCGAAGACCGGCGCTGCGCCATTTCCCGGCGTTCTGTTCCACATGGGTCACGCGAGCAACGGCAAAGCCGCGGATACGTATCAGCGCTGCTGCCAGGGGCTGGTGCAACTCGGATTTCTGGTGCTCGCCTTCGATCCGATGGGCCAGGGTGAGCGCATCAATTATTCAGGGCCGGACGGCGAGTCGCGCCTACCTTCTGCCGACCAAGAGCACACGCTAGCCGGAAAGCAAATGCTGTTGATCGGCGAAACGGCGACCGGCATGCAAACCTGGGATGCTGTGCGAAGTCTGGATGTTCTGGCATCGCATCCGCTGGTGGATTCAAAACGTCTGGCGTCCACCGGGCAATCCGGCGGCGCCACCGTTACCATGATGCTGGCGGCCGTGGACGATCGGCTGTCCTGCGCGGCGGTCTCCTCGGGTAACACAGAGAACTTCGCATGCGCAAATTTTCACCCTCCCGGATCCACTGACGATGCGGAGCAGAATTTAATCGGATCCGGACCTCTCGGGTTCGACCGTTGGGATCTGTTGTGGCCGATCGCTCCCAAGCCTCTCTTGATTCTCACCAGTGCGAAGGATTTCTTCGGCACCTATTCGCCGAACTACGAAGACGACGGCCTGAAGGAATACGGCCGGCTGGAAGCCGCGTATCGATTGCTGCAGAAGCCGGATCATCTCGCGCGGTTCGAGTCGCCTCTCCCGCACGGGCTCTCCTACGTACTGAGGCTGGAGATTTATCGCTGGCTCACGCGCTGGCTGAAGGACGGCCGGAGAATCGATCAGGAACCTCCGGTAGCGCCTGAACCGGATCGCAATCTGTGGGCGACGGAATCGGGAAGCGTAGCTCGGGATCTGGGGAGCAAGACGCCATTCCAACGATCGCGGGAGACAGCCCGCAGCATAAAAACGCCATCCAGGCCTGTAGATTTGCCGAGTCTGCTCGGGATGGGACCGATGCCGAGCCATCCGCGTTTGCGCGAGCTGAGCCGCGTGCCATCGCGCGATTGCGACATTCTTGCGGTTGAAATTCCGACTGCCGAGCGGGTTTGGGCGCCGGCCTGGGTTTTCGTGCCGAAGCAAACCGTGCGGCGTCTATTGATCGTCGTCGAGCCGGGAGGCCGCAACTCGCAGTGGATGGAGGGTGGTCTCTATCAACGATTGGCAGCGCAAGGGACGGTGGTGTGCGCGCCCGATGTGCGAGGCATTGGCGATCTGCGTCCGGAATACAGCGCTGGCGCACCTGACTACGTGGGTCCGCGCGAGAACGAAGAGAATTATGCGTGGGCATCGCTGATGCTGGGACGGAGTTTGCTAGCGCAGCGCGTGACGGATCTCTTAGCGGTGATCGAAGCTCTCTCAGCGGGTGAGTGGGGAGGAACGCCACTGCTGGCGGCTCGGGGACAATTGACCATTCCTGCGCTCTGTGCGGCGTTTCTTGCGCCACAGATTGCCGGACTTTATTTGACGGAACACCTGATCAGTTGGCGGAGCCTGGTGGAGACGGAGATCTGTCGGCATCCGTTCGCTAACTTTGTTCCCAATGTTCTTCGGTCTACTGATCTGCCAGAAATTGCGGCTGCCCTAGCTCCTCGCAAGATCACTCTCGCGGGTATTCTGGATGGCGCCGGGCAGCCTGTTCCAGTGTTAGAAGCGCAGCGAGCTTACTCAGGTTCCAACACCGAAGTTCGGGAGCAAGTCGCGTGGGATATGGCCGCCTTGTCGCAGTTTTGATGTCGTAACACAAATCACCGACTCCCTTACGGTCGCGGTTCGGTAACACTGCGTGCTACGCCACGATTACTTCTACGCCTTTATTGCGGATAGCCTCCAGAGTTTCGGGACGCGCCCTGTCGTCAGTTATGATCCGGCGCACGCTGTTAATAGCGCCGATCACAGACAGGCTCCTGCGTCCGAACTTGCTGGCATCCGCCACCACCGTAACCTCGTGCGAAATGCGCATCATGTGCGTGTTGAGCAGCGCTTCCAGCAGATCCGGGGTAGAGAGCCCGATTTCGGGATCCAATCCATCCACGCCCAGGAAAAAGTGATCGGCGTGCAATTCCGACAGGAACCGTTCCGCCTGCGGGCCTACGAACGATCCGGACACGTGGCGCATCACTCCTCCAATCATGATCACTGAAATGTTGGAGGCGTCCACGAATTCGTCCGCGATGTTTAGCGCGTGAGTGATCACGGTGAGAGATTCAATGTTGGTTCGCTTGAGCGCGCGCGCCACTTCCACCGTGGTGGTGCCGGAATCCAGAATCACGGTCTGATGCGGAAGCACCAGCTTGGCCGCTGCCCTTCCGATGCGAGTCTTTTCGGCATGGTAGATGGTCTTCTTGATATTGAGCGGAAAATCCTGATGCGGCTCTTGCGGCAGCATGGCGCCGCCGTACGATCGCACTAGAATACCCTTCTCGGCCAATTGTTCCAGGTCGCCGCGCAGAGTCACCGCGGAAACGCCAAAGCGGCGCACCAGATCGCCCACCGAAACCCGTCCATCGTTCTTGAGAAGCCGTACGATTTCGCGGCGTCTTTCTCCCGCCAGCAGATTGGAGCGTTTACCAGACATTCAGTCTCTCAGTGTAAGACAGCCGGATGAAGAAATTCCGCCGCCGAGCAGTGGCAGCGGGGGGATTGGCCCGGTTAGGGGCTCGAGCCAAGCCCGAAACGCCGGCATATCATCGGTCGGTTCCTCGGGTAGCCAGGCACGCGGAAATAATCGCTCTTGCGCGGCCACATCCGCGAGTTCGGCTAATCCGGTAGTGCACTTATACGCGGGGCCCGGCTTGCGTTCCAGCGTGATCATCTTTCCGGCGATACCGGCTAATCCGGCGCGGACCGCTGCGCGGCCACACTCGAAAGCCTCCGCGCGATCCACCTCGGATACCAGCGCCGAGCAAGAGCGGCCCAATAGTCCGGGCTTCTCGCTGCGCGCGCTGACTTTCAATGTCTTGGACAGCCGTTGCGAAAGTACATGGGCGAGATTTAGCGCCAGCGGCGCGCGGCTGGATACGCGGGTGTCCGCGCCGAAGGGCTCGCCCTTTGCGTCGAGTTGGCCCTCGCAAACGGCAATTACCGCCCGGCCTAATCGGAGGTAGCAGCGTTCCACATCCTCCGCCAGCCGCTCGAACGGGAGCGGACGCTCCGGCATGTATATCAGGTGCGGCGCGTCATCGGGATGGCGCCGCGCTTGAATAGTGGCGGCCGCGAGCCAACCTGCATTGCGGCCCAGGATTTCGATTACCGTGATACCTGGCAGCGCGCGATTGTCCGCGCCGATGTCGCGTACGGCATATGCGAAGAAACGTGCCGCCGACGCATAACCGGGACTGTGGTCCGTGATCGCCAGATCGTTGTCGATGGTTTTGGGCACTCCGACTACGAACGCTTCATAGGACGAGTTGGCGATCGCTTGCGAAAGCCGGAGGGACAGTTCCATGGTGCCGTTTCCACCGTTGAGGAAGATGTAACGGATGTCATGCCGGCGCAGAACGTCCAGCATGGTCTCGAAGTCCTGCTCCGCGATTTTCGCCCGTGAAGAGCCGAGCAGCGATCCCGGCGAGAGTGCGACCTGCTCCCAAAACGACTCCGGCTCGGCCAACAAGTCAGCGAACGTTTCCTCCAGAATGCCGGTTGCGCCGCCCAGCGCGCCAAATAGCTTCTCGATCCCAGCGCTTCGGCATTCTTCCACGATTCCCGCCAGACTGGAGTTCAGAACGGTGGTTGGCCCGCCACCG
>Ga0182024_10008736_pt1 | contig 21214 bp, 16 predicted proteins | sample P32metaG_FD_120480 | JGI IMG/M metagenome (GOLD analysis project Ga0182024, IMG submission 120480) | Permafrost microbial communities from Stordalen Mire, Sweden - P3-2 metaG (Illumina Assembly) | ecosystem: Environmental > Terrestrial > Soil > Wetlands > Permafrost | place: Sweden: Stordalen...
CTCGTAGATGAGGATGTAGGGATTCTCCAGCTCGACGGTGACCGTATCTTGGTTGGTGACGAAGTGCGGCGACAGGAAGCCGCGGTCGAACTGCATGCCCTGCACGACGACGACTTCGGTCTCGGCGGTTTTGCCTTCTTCGACGGTGATGACGCCGTTGGAAGCGCCGACCTTCTTCATGGCCTCGGCCAATTTCTTGCCGATTTCGACGTTGTTGTTGGCGGCGATGGTGGCGACTTCGGTGATTTCCTTGTCGTCCTTGTCGTCAACCTTCTCGGCCAGGCGGTGCAGTTCCTCGACGACCTTTTCCACGCCCTTCTGGATGCCGCGGGTCAGGGCCATCGGATCGGAACCAGCGGCAATGCTCTTGAGCCCTTCGCGGTAGATCGCCTCGGCCAGGATGGTGGCGGTGGTGGTACCGTCGCCGGCCACGTCGCTGGTCTTGCTGGCGGCTTCCTTGACCAGCTGGGCGCCCATGTTTTCATAGGGGCATTGCAGTTCGATTTCCTCGGCGACGGTGACGCCGTCCTTGGTGACATTTGGGCTGCCCCAGCCCTTGTCGATGACGGCATTGCGTCCGCGCGGCCCCAGGGTGGAGCGAACGGCTCGGGCCAGTTTGCTGACGCCCGCGAGCAGCTTCTGGCGGGCCTCGTCACTGTACGTTAGTTGTTTGGCTGGCATCCAGCATCTCCTTTCGTTGACCTGAACTTCTATGACAAAATTTCGCTTGGACTCCAAAAACAGGGAATCTCGTGCCGGTCCCTCAAGCAAGGATCGTGCCGAGTTCGATTGCGATTTCTAAGTCCTTTATATGTAATCGGTTGCACAAGGACACCGTCCATGGACGAAGGAGGATTTCTCTGCCAGAATGACAGCAGGCGGAATGGGGCCTGACAAAAATGTCAGAACGTGATACACTGCCTTTTTGCGGTTCGCCATCTGTATTTCGTTCTCGATTTATCGTTTCGCGCTCGCAGGATGCTGCGAGCGCGAAACGATAAATCGGCCACGGGGGGGATTTATGAAATCGTGCAAGTGGATTGCTCTTGGCGTGGCGATATTGTTTTTTGCCACCACGGCGGACGCGCTCATTCAGGCGCTGACGCCGATGAAGAAAATCATGGCCGATAGCCACTTCGTCGTCGAGGCAGCGGTCGTGGATGTACTTCCGCTGCAGCCGGGCGTCGTGCTCGAGTTCAAGGAGAATTTGAAGGGCGAATTCAAGATCAAGAAGATGCCGATCAACATGGAAGGCGACGGCGAGTGCAAGAAATTGAACCATACTCCGCAGCTGATGAAGCGGCTGTCCAAGGATCTGCCGGTGATCCTGTTCCTCAATTACAACAAGGCGAACGACAACTACATCGGTTTCGCCTACACCAACGGCACGTGGTTTCAGGTGCAGCACGACGCGTCGAAAGGCGGAGCCGTATGGAGCTTGACGCACGGCGAACCGTATTTACGGCGAACGTTCAAGGGAACGACGCAGGAGATGAAGACCATCGTGGTGGACAACGTGAAAAAAGGAAAAAGGCCGCCGCCGGAGGACCCGAAGGAAGCGCCAGGATTCGGCCCGGAAGTGGGTGGCAAGTAGCTCCCAAGCCCGCATGCGAGGTACTCCGAGCATGCGGGGTGACTAACCCCGCATGCTCGGAGTACCTCGCATGCGGGCTTGATGTCACTCCCCTTCATTCTCCTCAAGCAAGGTCGTTTCCGCCGCCGGCACCGGCAAGGCCGCGGTGAACTGTGCGTTGTTCTTGGCCGTCGATCGCAGATGGGTCGCCCACCAATCCGCTGCTTCCTGGCGAGTCCACGTAGCCGCCAGCGAAAGTGCTTCCAATTCTCGCAGCAGCTCGGCGGCATCGCGCGGCCGGTCCGCCGGGGACTTGGCCATACAGCGCAACAGCAATTCTTCGAGCGCCGGACTGACGGCCTGCCCGCGCCTGACCGAGGGCTGCTCCGGCGTCTCGCGAACGTGCTTCATCAGGATTTCCATCACGGACTCACCGGGGAACACGGGCGTTCCCGTAAGCAGGAAATAGCCGACGGCGCCGATGGCGTAGATGTCGGCGCGGGCATCGACCGTGGTCGGCTTGTTGATCGCCTCGGGAGACAGGTAGAGCGGCGTGCCGGTCACGGCGTCGGCGGCGGAGATGTTGCCTTGTTCGGGGCCTTCGAAGGACTTGACCAGTCCAAAATCGAGCACCTTGACGAAGTCGAACTGCCCCCCGCGACAGGTGAGAAAAATGTTCGCCGGCTTGACGTCGCGATGAACCAACCCGGCCGCGTGCGCCTCGGCCAGGGAGCCGCAAATCTGCCGCAGGATGTGCACGAGCCTGGCTTCGGGCAACGGGCCAAACCGCTTCACCAGATCGTCGAGATTGAGCCCTTCCAGGTATTCCATTGCGTAGTAAAAGATACCTTCGGGAGTCCGGCCGTAGTCATAGATGGCGACGGTGTTGGGGTGCGTCAAGGCGCTGGTGAGCTGGACTTCGCGTTCGAAGCGAGCCATGGCGGCATGGGACATCTTGTCGAGATCGAGCAGCTTGACCGCGGTGGGCCGGCGCAGCATCGCGTGCCGGGCTTTGTAGACCGTCCCCATGCCGCCGGCGCCCAGCTTTTCTTCCAGGGCGTACTGGCCGAGCTGCTTGGCTTGCAGTACCGCTCTTTGCAAGGCTCGCTGCTGCCGGGCGATGAGCAGCATGGCCAGGAAGATGCCGATCGCCGCCAGGACCAGCAAAGCCAAAAGGACGCGGATCGCTCGGCGCAAAATGTAGACTGGCTGAAAAGCCTCGGCGACGTCAATCTCGGTGGCGACGCCGAAGTCGTAATCTTCGAGCCAGCGCCAGGCGCCGACGCTCGGCACGCCGCGATAATCGCGATAGCCGTCGGCGTCGTGGCCATTTTTGCCTTGCACCGCGTCGGCCGCCAGGCGCGTGAGCGGCTGCTCATCTCGGCGCAGCTTGGGCCGCTGCTCCTCGACCATGTTCACCCCGGGATCGCGAATCTCGACGGTCAGGATCGATCGACTTTCGGGCAGATCGGCGAGCAAGCCGATCTGCTTCAGATCGTCGTCGAAGCGGCTCTGGCTGAGAAGCAAGCCGTTCTTGTCGAAGGCGTAGGTCTCGCCGGACCTGCCGAAGCGGGCCACCTGCAGGATGCGCGTGAACTGATCTTCGGGGCGAATGCGCAGACCGAGAGCCGCGATCGGCTTACCCGCGGCGTCACGAACGGGACCGAGCACGAACATGGTCGGCAGGTTGGTCCGCGGCTCGCCTTTTTCATTGGGGAGCAAGAGGATGCTGCGAAACGGTTTGGAAACCAGCGTTTGCCCAGCCATGGGCGGGCCGAAGATCTCCATGCGAAACGGCGCTACGGTCTTGCCCACAATAATGTCCTGGTCCGCCGCCAGCACGAGCCTATCCGGCGACACGAGCATGAATCCCACGTAGCCGCACACGTGCATCTTCTTGTCGAGCCGGGAACGAAGCAAGGCCTGGGACTTCGCGAGCACGAGTTGCCGCTGCCTGTCAGCGGCTTGCTGGCCCAGCTCGAGCAATTCGCCGACGAGCCGGCGAATCTGATCGTCCTCGGCGATCAGTTCGACGTTGACGCGCTGCTCGCCCATCCAGGCGCGGAGCGACGTGACGCTGGCCTCGAGGATCGTGTTCAAATCGGCGGCCCGTTGTTCGCGCATGGCATCTTCGACGGAGCGATTCACCCACCAGCCCGCCATGCCCAGCAGCACGGCAGCGAAGATCGGCCAGGCCCACAGATGGCGGCGCAGGAATCGGCCGATCGCCTGGATGCGCGTGGCGCCGCCGAAGAAGCGCGAGATGCGTCCGCTCAGCATGCCGACGGTGGAACGCGAGGGGCCGCCGATCGAGGAACGGGATGGGTCGGTCGGGGAATTACTGGGGTCGTTCGATTTCATGCGTCAATTTCTCGGTTTTTACCCCGAAGGGGCCCCTTCGGGGTAGATCCGCCGATACTTGCCCGAATACATAGTTCATGGCATTGCCCTTCAGGATTGGGATTTCGTGCGCCGCCGAATCCACTCCATTTCTAATAGACTATACTCCGCATCGCCCGATTCGGCACAGCCCGCGGGATCGCCTCGCCTGCTCAGGATCATACCACCATGGCATTTCCTCAAAGAATATTACGCTCGTCAACTGGCTTGTTGTTCGTGGCCCTATTGGTCGGCGTCCTCGCCCAATCGTCCGCACAGGATTATTCCGGCCAATGGCAACCGCTGCCCGTACCCGGTTTCTGGCAAGACACGTCCGCGGGCAAACTGGCGAAATATGACGGTTTCGCCTGGTATCGCTGCTGGGTGAAGGTGCCGCCGGACTGGAAGGGCAACGATCTGTCGCTGTTCATCGAGGCGGTGCGCAACGTGCATGAAGTCTACTGGAACGGCGTTCGCGTCGGCGGCGTCGGCAGCTTTCCACCTGGTTTTCGTGACGCCGAGAACACAGCCAACAGCTACACCATCGCCGACAAGGACGTGCGGCCCAGCGCTTACAACTTCCTGGCCGTGCGCGTTTACGGCCAGGCCGGCAAGGGCGGTTTCAAGGGCACGGCCCCGGCGGTCATCCACGAAACGCGGGCCATTTCCCTGGCCGGTACATGGCAGTTTCGCACCGGCGATGATCTCGCGTGGGCCAAGCCGGGCGATGACCGGCCGCAAGATATCGCGACGTTTGCCAAGGTGCAGGATACCGCCACGCTGCCCAGGCCCGCTTTGGCCGCGGCGAAAGGCCTGTCGCCCATCGACGCGACCAAGGGTTTTCAAACGGCGAAGGGCCTGCGCGTCGATCTGGCCCTGGCCGAGCCGCAGGTGCGCAATCCCATTTCGGTCAACTTCGATGAAAGAGGCCGCATGTGGGTCGTCCATTATTTGCAATATCCCAATCCCGCCGGGCTCAAGCGGCTCAGTCGCGACATCTTCTGGCGCGTCGTCTATGACAAGGTGCCGCCGGCCCCGCCGTATCATTTTCGCGGCAAGGACAAAATCACCATTCACGAGGACACCGATGGCGACGGCGTTTTCGACAAGCACACCACGTTCGTCGAAGGCCTGAGCATCACCACCTCGGCGCTGCCGGGCCGCGGCGGCGTTTTCGTGCTCAATCCGCCGTATTTGCTCTTCTATCCGACCAAGGGAAACAACGACGCTCCATCCGGCGACCCGATCGTGCACCTCGAAGGCTTCGGCATCGAGGACACGCATTCCACGGCCAGTAATCTGCACTGGGGCCCCGATGGCTGGATCTACGGCGCTCACGGCAGCACCGTCACCGCCCAGGTGCGCCGGCCCGGCGACAAGAAGCCGATCGCCCAGATGATCGGCCAGCACATCTGGCGCTATCATCCCGAAAAGAAACGCTTCGAAGTTTTCGGCGAAGGCGGCGGCAACGCGTTCGGCGTCGAGATCGACAGCCTGGGCCGCGTATTCTCCGGCCACAACGGCGGCAACACGCGTGGCTTCCACTACGTGCAAGGCGGCTACTATCGCAAGGGCTTCGAGAAGCACGGCGCCCTCTCCAATCCCTACGCCTTCGGTTTCTTCGAGGCGATGAAGCACCCCGCCGTCCAGCGCTTCAGCCATACGTTCGTGATTTACGAAGCCGACGCCATGCCGAAGGAGTATCACGGTAAGCTGTTCGCCGTCACCCCGCTGCAAGGCCAGGTGATGTACAGCGAAATCTTCGCCGACGGCTCGTCATTGCAAACGAAGGACCTGGGCGTCGCCGCCTCGACCAGGGACCCGTGGTTTCGGCCCGTGGATATCCGCCTGGGCCCCGATGGCGGGCTGTACATCGCCGACTTCAACGACGCCCACATCGCTCATTTGCGACATTTCGAAGGCCAGATCGATTACGACACTGGCCGCGTCTATCGCCTCATCGGCAAGGACGCCAAGCCGATTCAGCCGTTCGATTTGTCGAAGAAATCCTCGGTCGAGCTGATGGATCTCTTCAAGCACGAAAATCGCTGGTTTCGCGAAATGGCCCTGCGTGTGCTGGGCGACCGGCGCGATCCGGCGGCCATCGCTCCCCTGCGAAAGCTGCTGGCCGACAGCAAGGGGTTGCTCGCCCTGCAAGCGCTCTGGGGACTCAACCTGAGCGGCGGCTTCGATGAAGCGACCGCGGCCACATCGCTATCTCATGCGGAGCCGGCCGTGCGCACCTGGACCGTTCGCCTTCTGGGAGACGAAAACAAGGTCAGCCCCGCCCTGGCCCGACAGCTCGCCGACGTTGCCAGGCTGGAGAAGGACGTGACCGTGCGCGTGCAACTGGCCTGCTCGGCTCGTCGTTTGCCCGCGGCTGAGGGGCTGCCGATTGTCCAGCAACTGTTGCAGCACGACGAGGACGCCGCCGACGTGCATCAGCCGCTCTTGCTCTGGTGGGCCATCGAAGCCAGGTGCGGGCCGGAGTCCGCCGCCGTCGTCGACATGTTTCGCGATTCCACGCTGTGGAATACCAAGCTCGCCCAGCAAACGATTCTGTCCCGCTTGATGCGCCGCTTCGCCCTGGCCGGCACACAGAAAGACTTGCGCACCTGCGTCGAGCTATTTCGTCTCGCCCCGGAGAAGAAACACGGACTGGTGCTGCTGAAGGGTTTCGAAGAGGCGTTCAAGGGCCGATCGATCGCGGGGTTGCCGACCGAGTTGCTAGAGGAAATCAGCAAGCTCGGCGGCGGCTCGATCGCGTTCGGCATCCGTCTGGGCCGGCCCGACGCCCTGGCCAAGGCGCTCGCCCTGGTCCAGAACGCCAAGACGCCGACCGCACAGCGCGAGGAGATCATCACCATCCTTGGCGAAGCAAAACAGCCCGAGTCCGTGCCGGTGTTGCTCGGCATCTTCACCGGCAAGGAACCCGACAGCCTGCGCAAGACCGCCCTGACCGCGCTCCAAGCCTACGGTGACGACCGCATCGGCGCCGCCGTGGTGAAGCTGTATCCGCAACTTCCTCAAGATATCCGCGAAACGGCCGAGACGCTGCTGGTAAGCCGTAAGACCTGGAGCAAGCAGTTGCTGGGCGCGGTGGACGCCGGCAAACTTCCGGCCAAGAGCCTGAGCGTGCCAGTGCTCAAGAAGATCCTCTTGCACCGCGACGCCGACATTGCCTCGCTGGTGAAGAAGCACTGGGGCGAAATCAAGGGCGCGACCACGGCCGAGATGCGCAAGGAAGTAGACCGCCTGGTCGATGTGGTTCGCACCGGCACTGGCAATCCCTATACCGGCAAGCAGCTCTTCAACACGCGCTGTGCCGCCTGTCACACCTTGCACAGCCAGGGCGGCACCGTCGGTCCCGATCTGACGCCGTTCAAGCGCGACGACGTCGCCAACATGCTGCTGCACATCGTCAACCCCTCCGCCGAGATCCGCGAAGGCTATGAATGCCAGGTCGTCGTCACCGAGAGCGGCCGTACCATCACCGGCATCGTCACGGAGAAGGACGCCAAGGTCCTGGTGCTGCGAACCGCGGACGGGCAAAAGGTGGTCCTGCCCAGGGACGACGTCGCCGAGATCCACGCGGCCGGGATTTCGCTGATGCCGGAGGGCTTGTTGCAAGGGCTGAGCGATCAGGATGTGCGCAACTTGCTGGCGTATTTGAGCAGCACGCAGCCATTAAATGACCGGTGATGAATTCGAATTACGATTCAATGCAAGTCATGTAGCCCGGTCTCGTGACTTGAATCGGCGAAAATCGTCGGGGCTTGCAACGAAAGTTCCGCTCAATCAAGGGCTTGCGTCGCTCGTGTGAAAAAACGGATTCAAGTCACGATGGGGGCCCTCGTGACTTGAATCCCATAACATGTTGTGGCGTAAACTTTACCAGCTTGCGGTTGAAAACCATGCGCGGACAATAAGGCGACCGTGCTCGCCAACCTTGAAGCGACGACACAGGTGACAACATGAGTAACGTGACGGATGTCATTGTTTCGGTATTGGGAGGGGATGTTTTCGGCAATACGAGCTTCTGAAGCCATTCACCGTCCCGAATGATTCCCGATTGTGGCATGGCTGTCTGTGCAGCATCACCGATGGAGATGCCGCGAACCTTTGGATTCACGATGGCAAAGGGCCTGAATGCCATGTCTGGGTCGGAGCCTTCAATCACATGGACCGCCAAGCGTTCCTCGCGGACATAGAGAATCTACCTTGGCGCGATCCATTCGGCGTTCAGGTCCTGATAAAGGGCCAAGACGATGAATGCTTTGGACTATGGATGTTCCGGCAAGGACGATTGCGGGAAGTATCGCTACTGGGCGTCCGACGTAGAGGATGCAAATCCGAGACACTGGCGCCGGGCGAGATAGGGTATCTCACGCGGAAAGCGGAGACACAAAAGGAAAAAAAGAGAGCCAGAGGGGCCACGTAGCCCTGGCCGGTACTCCAACACCAGTGAACTCAGGCCGAAATGAATATACAAGGACGCTGACAGTTCTGTTGGGATCTTGTGGATTGGTGCCATTCGAAGGACTCGTTACGGACATTGCGTGCCAAAATCGCGTTTGCTATGATTCGATCAGTTGGAATGGGACGTTTTTTCGAGGGAACCATGGGCAACCTAAACGAATTCAATCAGCGTCTCGAATTGCGGGACGCCACCGGGCATACCGTTGGCTTTCTGGTCCCGAGCCTCGCCAACCCGGACCTGGCGACCGAATGCGACCGGCTGCGCGCGGAACTTGCCCAGGTGAGGACGGAACGTGATGAGTGCCGCGAGGCCCTGCACGCCTTAATTCAAGAGCATCCTTTCTTCGCGCCGCAACGGCTCATGGAACTCGCGAAAAATGGGCTGACGCTTCGCCAGATTATCGATCAGATTGAACCCATAATTCATGGACAGCCCCATGGCTGAGAATGAGCCTGGGCAATTCCGAGTCATCTGCGCCGGCAAGGAACTTGATTACCTGAAGATCCTGGCCGAAAAAGCCGTCCGCCTGGGTATCGGCGATTCTTTTCTTGCCGAGCTCAAGGCCGTCGAAGGAAGGCTCTCGCACGAGCCGCTCACCTGGGGAGATCCTCTATACCCATTGCGTCAACTCGGACTATTCATGTATCGCGGCCTCGGTTCCATTTTCTTCGTGCACTACGCCGTCGATAGTGAGAAGAGATTGGTCTACGTGAAGGAATTCAAGATTCGACCAGGACACGCACTAGAGCACGATTGAGGAGGTATCGTTTCATGACTCCCCCGATCCTGGATCCCATTGAATTGCGCCAGCGCGGTTTCGAATGTCTGGTGGCATCACTCGGCTGGACCAACGCGGTCCGCTTCCTGCAGCAATATGAAACCAGCACTCACGACTACACCAAGGATCGCGACCGGATCCTCCCGGAATGGGACGCCGAAACGCTGGTGCGCAAGGCCAAGGAGCCGAAGACTTGCAAGGGTTGAGCGGTTTCCTAATCTGTTCGCTCACAAACCTCCACGGGAAAAACCAACTGGTACCCCGCGGCGAGGACATGAGCGGCGTTCTCGCGCCACCACTGCGCGGCTTCCGGCGCTGCTGACGCCAACGACTCGACGGCAATTCTTCCATCCACAGCATAACCCGGCATGGGACTCTGCACATTTTTGGAGACGACCCCGACCACGCTCCCCGTGGAGGGGCCACGCTCGCCTGCCGCCAGGGGCAATTCGAGACCAACCCACGCTTGCCGCACGTCCTCCGGCGCCTCCCCCGGCGGAACCGCCACAATGCGAATGCGTCCGCCAGACACCTGGGCCGCCATGCTCAAACGAATGATGACCGCGATGACTGCCACGATAGCGCCAAACGCCAGTGCCAAAGGCATGACAAAGTTCATCGGCGAGGCGTGGAAGTCGTTCGAATTCCAGTGGTTAGGGTTCAATGTAACCGGAGCGACGGGCGGCGCGGTGTCAACGATCACACTTGCGCTTTTGGTTTGGTTCGCCAGGTGAGCTGAGAACGCCAGGAAAGGGCCTTCACCCTGGGGCGTGCCCAGTAATCCAACCAAGCTGGCCGCCTGGAGCACGAGAGTCGTGTTGCCTGAACCGCCCTGTCCATGCGCCGTCGCAGGAGAAACGCCAGGTTTGTAGGGCATGACAATCGGCGTGGGCCGTGGTGGACTTATCGGCGGGGGCGGGGTGACCAGCACGGGCCGAGGCGGCATGGGTGTGGGCGTGGGCCGCGGAGTCGGAGGACGGCCGGATTGCGCGCCGGCGTCTCCCCCATGCGTAAGGAGCAGAATCAGAACGAGCACACAGGACAGCATTACTTTCATGGGCGCATCTCGGTGAAGAGGGCAAACTGTCCGAACCATTCAATAAGTCTACCAAAGCGCATGGGAATCACAAGCCTTACGGCCGCTTCCGCGGCGGGAACGTCAAAATCCCCTCTCAGCGACCGCCGCGTGACCGGTTCGACTTCACAACGAAGGCAAAGACATTAAACCACGAAACACACGAAACACACGAAAAAAGACACGAAGCAGAGGGCAAAAAAGGCGACAAGCCGGTTCTTTTCGTCTCTTCTTTTCGCGTTTCTTTGTTGTTTTTTCGTGTATTTCGTGTGTTTCGTGGTTTCAACTCTTGGTCGATCTGCCAGCACGATAAGAGTGTCACCGCGGGGGCCTGAGAGGATGTTATTCCGCGATCAATTCAAGCAGGCGCCCAGCCAGAGCCCGGGATGCGAGACTCGTATCCCTGGCCAACTTCACGAGCGGAACCACTAGCCCCGGATGGCGTATCAGCGTCAGGACCAGCCGGCCCATCGACACCTGTCCGCCGCCGAGCAGCGATACCAGATGCGGTGACAGGGTTGTGTCAACGTCGTCGGAAATGGAGCGGACGCAGCCAAACGGAACGCCGTGGGTCGCACAGAAGCGCGCCACGGTGGCCGATTCCATGTCCACCGCTTCGGCGCGATACTTCTGGCCCGCTTCGTTCTTTTCCCGCGCGTCGCCGATCATTCGCGGACTTGAAAGCAATCGGCCGCTGACCAACGGAGACGCTGATTCGGTTGGCGACTTCCACCCCGTTGGCCACGCATTTCCGTCGGGATCGACGACCTCACTCGCCACGAGCACGTCGCCCACATACACCTTGTTGGTGAGCGAGCCGGCGAAACCGGACGCGATCACATATTGCACAGGCCAGGCGCTGGTCCGCAGCCAATCGAGGGCACGCTGCGTTCGAACCGCGCCGACGCCGGTTTCGATCACCAGCACAGTTCGAGCGTTGCGCGTGCACAGCCAGGCGCGGTACGGAGCGCCGGCGACTTTTCGCTCTGTGGGAAACAAGCGGCGAAAAGGGGCGCATTCCCGATCGAGTGCGAACAGGACACAGGGGCAATCGGTGATCAGCATTTTATGCGTGGGATGGGCTTCCTGGCCCGTCCGTCCGGAGCCCGCGGGCGTTGGGGACCCGAAAGGAATTGGCTGTTCCGGGTGGCACCCAACCTGGCACAGCCATTTCTTTTCGAGTCCCTTGGCGTCGGCTGGACGGGCTAGGAAGCCCGTCCTACATCAAGCGGCAATGGCTTCGTTGCGGGCCATCGCCTCGGCGAAGACGCCCAGGATTTGCCGATAGTGGTGCTCGAAGGTCCATTGGGCCGCGGTTCGGCGGGCGGCTCGTGAGCAGGCGGCACGAATGTCGGCGTCAAAAAACTGGCGCATGCACCAGGCCAATTTGTCGTGATCGTGCGGATCGCTGATGACATAGCCTTCGCGCGCATCCTTCAGCAGTTCGCTGACGCCGGAGTAGCTCGTGGTGATGACGGGCAACGCACACGCCAGAGCCTCGAGGACGACGAGCGAACACGTATCGTAAAAGGTCGGATGCACAAAGAAGTCGGCGGCGAAATAGCAGGCACGCATGTCCTGGCGATGGCCGACAAAGATCACGTGCTTCTCGACGCCGAGCCGCTGGGCCAGCCGGCGATAGGAGTTCGTCTTCGGATTGCCGGCCACGACCAGATGGAATACGGGCGGAGCCTTGACGAATTCTGGCTGGGCCAGCATTCGCCTCAGAGAGTTGAGAAGCGGATCGAGCCCCTTGAGCCGATAGTTCATGGCCGCGAACAGGCCGACGAGGGCGCCGTCGGGAATGTTCCACTCTCGGCGAAACTCCAGTCGGCTGCGGGGCCGATCGTTTTCGGTGAAGCGGTTCAGGTCGATGGCGCTGCGGACGACGTGAATCTCCTCGTTAGGGACCTCGGGATAATAGTGCCGGAAATGGCCACGAACCAGCTCGCTATTGACGACAATCAGCGGGCGCGGCTCGGTCATGTATTGCCGGCGTTCGAGCCGGGCGTACGACCAGGCCGCGAGGTCAAACTTTTTGAGACCGCGTGCCAGCCAGCGGGTCAGGCCCCAGCGATGCTTGCGCAGATTGCACTCGGTGCTGGCCAGGTGCAGTCCCGCCTGCGGATAGAGAATGTCCTGCCCCCAGGTCTTGTCGAAGCCGACGGTCACATCATGCACATTTTGCCGAAGGGCGTTCAAACACGATCGACTGAAGCGCCACGGACGCAAGAATCGAGGCCCGCCCAGCGCCCGCAACGGATGGAAGGTGATTTCTTTCGGCAGCGTCTGCGCGTCCCAGGTGCTGGCATAGACATGAACCTGATGACGATCGGCTACCAGACGCCGGGCCAGGTCGGCGATGTAGGTCTCGCAACCGCCCCGCGCCGGCACCACGCTTTCGTAGCAAAACGCAATGTTCATGAACGAGGCTCCTCGATCGTGCAACGGGGAGAGATCCGTTTATTCCTCGCGTTGTGCCGTTCGTAGAGGCTCTTCTTGAAGCAGATCGCACGGGCGAAAATGCTCCGATGGCCGCGCGGCCGGCCCTGATATTGCCGCCAGAAACGCAGACGGTCGCGGGCATCGACGCCTTCGATGTTCGATGAATACAGCAACTGGCCCAGGTCCTTGACCAGCCAAACGGGCCAGGTTATCAGATGCCGGGCCAGGCGGTGAAAGTCGATGAGGAAAACGCGTCCACGCCAATCGACCAGCTTGCCGACGTCGGCGCGGTCGATGAAGAAATGGCACAGGTACAGGTCCTTGTGGAAGCAACGATGCGAGTGCAGCTTGCGGGCCAGCCGGGCCAGCTCGCGCGTCAACCCTTGCTTCCAGCGGCGAAACGTCCGGGCGTCGAGCGTCCGCTGGGCCTGGGGAATCGCCTGGTGCAGGGGCAGCATGTCGGTCAGTTCCTCGACCGCGAGGATGCTTTGCAGCTTGCCCCAGGGGCCGATGTATTGGCCCGCCGCCACGACATTGGGCACCGGCATCCCGTGAGCGCGGGCCCATTCGAGATTGCGCAACTCTTGCAGGGCCGGCGACCAGTTGCCCCAGGGCCAGAGCCAGGCCAGCAATCCGCTCAGCCAGGGCAAGCGATAATGCCGCTTGACGTAAACGCCCAGCCGGCGGCCATCCTTCTCCATGATCCAGCGAGCAGTGGACCGTCCTTGCTTGGCGTGGAATTCGTCCGTCAAGCTGGCGTCCATGATGGTGTTGGCCCAATCGCCGCCCGCGAAACTGGCCCAATCGCGGCGCTGCCAGGTTTGCTTGACGCCGCGCAGCAGACGGCCGAGCAAGGAGCTGTTTTGCACTTGCTGGTCACCGATGCTGGGATTGTGCAGGGTCACTGACATCACGAAGCCTTTCTATGAACGTCCGTAGCCGCATTTGTGAGAATGCGGGGAGCGTCGTCGCCCGGGGGATCATCCCGCATTCTCACGAATGCGGCTACGGCATCACGTTCCCACACCGGCGCAACCAACAGCCGGTCCACGGCCTGAGCGACTTCTGCCACGGTCAACTCGTTCATGCAGCGATGGTCCAGGGGACAAACGCGCAACTGGCACGGGCCGCACGGCACCTTTTTTTGCAGGTGGATGGCGCGGGCAAAATACGTCTCGGTCCATTCGATGTGCGTCGGCCCGAACAGCGTCACCACGGGCCGATCGAACGCGGCGGCGAAATGCCGGGGACCGCTATCCGTGGTCACCAGCAAGGCCGAGCGCTTCACCACGGCCTTCGTCAATCCCAGGGATAACGGCTGATCCGCGAGCGACTGGACGGCAGGCGACCGGGCGAACTGGACGATGTGCCGGGCCAGATCGCGTTCTTTGGGGCCGCACAGCACCAGGACGCCGCAGTGACGGGCCTGTGTCAATTCTTGTGCCAGCCGGGCGAACGACCTAGTGGGCCAGTGCTTGGCGGCTCCGAAGGCGGCGCCGGGATTCAGGCAAAACACTTCGGGATAACGGCCCAAATCGAGACGTTCCCAGACCTGATCGGCGGCGGCTTCATCGGCGGGCGTCGTGAACAGTTCCAGGCGATGGCCGGGATTGTCGCAGCCGAGCGTTTCCACGAGGCGATTGTAGTCGTCGATCACCGGACTGGGCTTGAGTCGGCCACGCTCATCGCAGAGAGGCTGCAGCCGATCGGTGAGCAGCGGACCGCGCAGATAGCGGTCGTAGCCGATACGCCGCCGGCAACCGCCGAGCCTTGCGACCAGGGCGCTGCGAAAGGTATTCGGGAAGAGCACGGCGATGTCGATGTTCTCGCGCCACAGCTTGGCCGCCGTCGCCGGCCAGCGCTGATGCCAGGGGCCGCTGCTGTCGAGATGGATCATTTGCTGAAACCACGGCGATCCGTTGACAACATCCTGGACGTATGGCTTGCAGATGCCGAGCAGTTGAGCGGCCGGGTAATGCCGGCGCAGAGAACGGATGGCCGCGGTCGCCATGACCACGTCGCCAATCCAGTTCGGCAGAAAAACCGCGATTTTCATGATGCTCCCATTCAAGCCGTCCCGTAGGACGGCCTTCCTAGGCCGTCCAGCCGACTGCCTTCGGAATATGCATGCATTCGCACTGCGCTTCTGGATGGACGCGCTCCGCTCCGAGTACGTCGCGTCGCGGCTAAACGGTCCCACGAATCACGCCGCCCGCAATTTCTCGATTAACCCCGTCGTCGAAAACCCTTCCCGCAACGGCGCCAAATAGACTCGTCCGCCGTATGACTCCACAAACCTTCCGCCCACCACATCCTCCGCACGATAATCCGCCCCCTTCACCAGCACATCCGGCCGTACTGCCTGAATCAGCTTGAGCGGCGTGTTCTCCGCAAACGCGACCACGTAGTCAACCGCCTGCAACGCCGCCAGCACATGGGCCCGCGCTTCGAGCGGCTGCACCGGCCGGCTTGGCCCCTTGAGCGCCCGAATGCTGGCGTCGCTGTTCACGCCAACAATGAGCACATCACCCTGCGAGCGCGCATCTTGCAAGTACTGCACGTGTCCGACATGCAATACATCGAAACAGCCGTTCGTGAAAACCACTCTCTGCCCCAGCCCCCGGCGAACTTCCAACTCTTTGCTCAGTGATTCCACAGCGACGATCTTGCCGGTCAGCGAACCGACCGCCGTCGTCCGGCTTTGCATGAGATCGTGCAGAATCTCGTCGCGCGTGACCGTGGCGACGCCGACCTTCTCGACCTCCAGCCCGCCGGCGATGTTGGCGAGGGCGATGGCGGCGTCGTAGCTGGCGCCACTCGCCAAAGCAATGCCCAGAACGCTCATGACCATGTCGCCGGCGCCGGTGATGTCATAAACCTGTCGCTGCCTGGTCGGAAACATGCGCAATCGGCCATCGCGATGTTTCATGCACATGCCGTCCTTGTCGAGCGTGATGATGGCCGCTTCCAGGTCGAGCATTTCCTGAAGCTGAGCCGCCGCCTCATCGATCACGCGCTGCGAGTTGAGCACGCGTCCGGTCGCCAGGCCCGCCTCGAGCCGGTTGGGCGTGATGGCTGAGCAGCCGTGGTACTTGCGATAGTCCGAGCCGCGAATCGGATCGGCGAGCGTCCGCAAGCCCGCCTGGCGCGCGTCGCTGATGACGTTGGCCATCACCAGCGGCGTGCACACGCCCTTGTCATAATCGCTGATGAGGACGATATCGCAAGCGCGCAATTGCTGGGCGATCATGTCCGCGAGCTGCCGGCCGATGGGCTCCGCGACGGCCCGGCGATCCTCATAATCGACGCGAATCATCTGCTGCGGATGCTTATGCTGTGCCCGGCCGACGTAGCGTTCCTTCACCGTGGTGGGCCGGCTGGCATCCGTGACCACCGCGTCGTGATCAATGCCGAGATCGTCGAGAATCCCGCGCACGAGGATGCCGTTCTCATCGCTGCCGACCACGCCGGCGATGGCCACCCTGGCGCCGAGGGCCCGCAGCATCGTGGCCACGCTGCTGGCGCCGCCGAGACGCTCCTCGCGCTTGTCGGCCCGCAGCAGGATGACCGGAGCCTCCTGGCTGATGCGCTCGGCGTCGCCCCAGATGTAGCGGTCGAGCATGAGATCGCCGACGACCAGCACGCGCGGTTGGCCTAGTCGTTGCACCAGTTCAATGAGTTCCGCGGACATGTGGGCTCCGTCTGTGGGACGGGCTTCCTAGCCCGTCCAGCCGAATCCTCGGGGAATAGCTCGATCACTGCGAGACGACCTCATCAACCGACTCCGTTCGGAATGGATGTCGCCTAACCACGGCTTCGGATGGACGGGCTAGGAAGCCCGTCCTACACAAACTCACGCCGCTTGCCGTTTCGTCGCGGAACGCTGCGCCAGTTGACTGGCGACGGCGACGTGTAGCAACGGCAGCAGAATCTCGTGATAGCCAATGAGGTCGAAGCCCTCCGCGGACGGACGTTCCACCACGTTGACGCGCGAGCGATACTGGGCCTGCTTGTCAACATTGACCGTGACCAGGCCGTCGAGATCGTGGCCAAAGTTGTGGGCCACGGACACGGCCTTGACGAATACTTCCGGCATGATGACGGCGCTGCCCAGGTTGAGCCAAACGCCTTGTTGCAGCGACGCGACCACGGTGCACAGCCGGCGAAAATCGACCAGCGACGCTTCACCCAGGGCCGCGCCGGAAACGTGCGGATGCATGTGGACGATGTCGGTGCCCAGGGCGACGTGAACGGTGCATGGAATGCCGGCTCGATAAGCAGCCAGGACCAGGCTCGATTCGGCGAACGGAGGATTTTGACTGTCGAGATACTGCCCAAGTGCGGCGCCCAACCCAAGTTCGTTCTCCGCCCCCAACCGAGCCGCCACGGCGAAGGCGTCGGCTGTCTCCCGGGCCATGCCGAACTGACCGCGCGGCAGTTGGGAGGCGACGTTTTCGCTGGTCTTGCCGGCCACCGCCAGCTCGAAATCGTGGATCGCCGCCGAGCCGTTCATCGCCGCCGCCTTGAGGACGCCGTTCTGGATCCAGTCGATCAGATACGGTGCACACCCCGTCTTGATGACGTGCCCGCCGATGCCCGCCGCCACCGTTCGGCCTTCGCGCGCGGCCCGGGCGATATGGCCGGTCACGCGGCGAATGTCCTGAGCGGCCAGTTGCTGCGGCAGCGATGACAGCCAATCGTCAATGCTGCAATCGGGGCTAACCGGCTTGCCGAGGTCGTCGTGAAACACCTTCGACGGCCTGGAATCGAGGTCATAGGTCGTCAAGCCGCTCAGGTCGAATGGCTTGTTCAGACCCGAAGTTGTCGGCTCGGCCGGCTCGCTCGGAAAGATAGTCGATTGAAGTGTGTCTTGGTGGCCAAGAATTTCGGTTGTATCGGTCATTTGCCCCTCCATGAGCTATCGTTTGAATGAGTTACCAGGTCCGTAATTCGGTAGCCGCAGGCTTTAGCCTGCGATGTGTGGCCGAGGTGGCTTCGGCCACACTCCGCAGGCTAAAGCCTGCGGCTACAGATCCATTTTTACGCACCCAAGCGGGTTCTGATCCGCGCGGGTTCGATCATTGCCAACAAACGGTCTTCGAGCACGGCCGGGTGCGTCATCAGGTGAAGTTGAACTTGCAGGGCCCAAAGTTCGCGGTCATGCATGCTATCCACACGCAGCTTGACCAGGTCCTTCTGCGTCGTCACCAAAACGGCATCTTTCGGCTGCTGGTTCGCCCACCTTCGCAAATCTTCCAGATCGCCGTCATCGTAGTTGTGATGATCCGGAAAGGTCCGCCAGGCGCACAGTTGCCCGCCGAGCTGGGTCAGGGACCGGCGAAACGCATCCGGATTGCCGATGCCGCAGAAGGCAGCCCACGGCCGATCGGCGAGCGCGGCCAGCGGCACGGTCTTCTTGGCCGCGTTGATCCACGGCCCAGGACGATGGGTCGTCTCGAGCACCGGAGTGCGTGGAGCATGATACCAGACATGTTCGCAAATCTCCCGGATCTCCTGAGACCCGGCCTGATCGCAGCGTGTGACCAGGACCATGTCGGCACGCTTCACCGCGCTGACCGGCTCGCGCAACAGTCCGCGCGGCAGCAAATGACCATGACCCCACGGACAGGTCGCGTCGATCAGCAGCAGGTTCAGATCGCGATGCAGACTCCGGTGCTGAAAGCCGTCATCCAGGATAAGTATGTCGCTGCGCAGTTCCTCGACCGCGAGCCGGGCCAATGTGACGCGATCGGCTCCTTGCAAGTGCGGCACATCGGGCAAGTTTTCATGCAGGAGCAAGGCCTCATCGTTGCCGTGACTGAAACCCTTGTAGCCGCGGCTCAGGATGGCCGGCCGTATATTGCGCCGGCGAAAGAAGCGGGCGAGATACTCGACGCACGGTGTCTTGCCGGTGCCGCCGACGGTCAAATTGCCGACGCTGATGACGGGAACCTCGGCGTGCAACGTCTTTTTCCAGCCATGGTCGAACAGCCAGTTGCGTCCGCGCACCGCCCAGCCATAGGGCACGCTGAGCGTCCAGCAACCGGCCCGCAGCAAGCCGGGTATCAGCCCGCGCCGCTCGCCCCGAACTAGTGAGTGAAAGTAAGCTTCCACGCCATCTCCCAAAGCAATCTCCCGTAGCCGCATTCGCAAGAATGCGGGTTTTCCTCGCCTCACCCGCATTCTTGCGAATGCGGCTACGGCGGAATCGCGCACGCTCATATTTCATGCATCGGCAATTCTGTCAAAAGGTAACCTGATTCTCCGCCGCCGTGAAATGATGTTCCGTCACTGTAAGGATCAGATCAAAGTGCTCACGATTCAGTGGATGGCGCTTGACCTCGCAGCGCACGACGCCTGTGGTCTTGCCGCGGCGATAATCGAAAGCGAAGCTGCCAACGATAGCGCCGCCTTCATTGATGTCCCGGTGTGGGCCGACCACTTCGCCGCCCTTTTTGCCGATCATGGCGATCAGGTGCTGGCGCATCGAGCCGAGCACCTCGACCATGTGGCCTTCATGGTGCTTGATCCTGGTCACGCGCAGTTCCCGATTGAACGGGGGCCCTTCGACGGCGGCCCGTTCGTACGGCATCAACCTGGCATCGAAATGGGCCTTGACGTCCTCCAGGTCGCGCCGCTCCCAGAAAGCGACCGGGGCGTGGGAAACCTGGGGAGTTTGGCAGCCTGCGAAATAGAGCGCGAGCCCGGTAAAGACGCCGACCCAGGAAAGCGTGAGCAGATTCTTGCGACACATCCGTGTGTCCTCCAAGCATGAATTTCGGTGCGCGAAGAGCCGGTCTCCGCGAGGTGGGCGGATCTTCGCAGCATGATGGGAAAATGTCAATCCAACTAGGTCGCAGTGTAGTCCTCACGCTCCGCGTGAGGATAGGGCGCAGCCCTCAATAACCCAAAAGCTGCACGAAGAATCGATGTCCAACAGGCGTCCCGAAAGATTGCGATCCTGAAATAGGGCCATGATTATTGAGGGCTGCGCCCTATCCTCACGCGGAGCGTGAGGACTACACTGCCGCGGAAATCGCTAACGGTTGTACTTCTTCAGCACCTCACGCAGCCGATCGTGCGGCAACGCAATGACCTTGTGATCATCCCGCCCCACCATCGTCTTGCCCGCCACCAGCGCATTGAGGATCGCCTCTTCGGTCGCCTGCACCGTCGCTTCAAAGAGCGGATCGAGGCGTTCATTGGCAAGCATGGCAACCTTCACGGTGCCCGCTTTTTCGTCGCCAGAGATAGGGGCCGTCGAGAAGGCGAGGAACAGATCGCCGGAGCTGTTGCCCGAGACGCTGCCGGTACGAGCCAGGCCCATGGTGACACGGCGAGCCAGGCGTTTCAACTGATGTGGCAGAAGCGGAGCGTCGGTGGCCACGACCACGATGATGGACCCGAGCTCCTGCTTGCGAAAGGTTTGCTCCGTGATTTCACGACCCACTGGGACGCCGGCGACCTGAAGCTGAAACCGGCGACCGAAGTTGGCCTGGACCAGAACGCCGACGGTGAAGTCATCGCGGATCTTGCGCGACGCGGTGCCGATGCCGCCGGTGAATTCGAAACAGGTCATGCCGGTGCCGCCGCCGATGTTGCCCTCGAGCACGCGGCCGCCCTTGGCCGATTCCAGGGCCAGGGCCACGTGCTTTTCCTTGACGTGGAAGCCGTCGGTGTCGTTGAGGTAGCCGTCATAGGTCTCGGCCACCACCGGCAGGATCCAGGGTTGTTTCTGAATTCCTCGGGCTACCCACCATTTGGTGACGGCGTCGCGTACGGTACCGACGCTGCTGGTGTTGGTGATCAGCACGGGGCCTTCGAGATAGCCCGACTCCTCGATCCAGGCGGTGCCGGTCATTTCGCCGTTGCCGTTCAGCGAGAACCAGGCGCTGAACACTGGCTCCGGAGCTTTCAGGCCGCGCGGCAAGACAGCGGTCACGCCGGTACGCACCGGGCCGGAGCCGACCTTGAGCTTGCCCTTGCCGGAGATCAGCGTCGTGTGCCCCACTTCCACGCCGGCAACGTCGGTGATGGCGTTCCATTTTCCGGGAGTGCCATCGAGCGGAACGCCGAGATCGCGAGCGCGGATGGGATCCTGTGCTTTTGCGTGATTGGCCATGAGAAGCCCCAAAAACAGCGCCATGGTTTCGAATCGCATGTAACGCATCATGAATTTTCTCCGGGATTGTTTAGCCGCGACGCGACGTACTCGGAGCGGAGCGCGGGGCGACCCCGCGCTCCGCTCCGAGTACGTCGCGTCGCGGCTAAACGGGTGGTTGAATTGCGGGTATTTCGCCCTCGACGATGTCCGCCGCGTGGGCCCGTTCGATCACCTCATCGGTGCTGGCCGGGTCCACCGCCTGGCAGCTCGCTGTGAGCTGGTCGCCGATGTCGCGCAAATCGGCGGCCCACGCTTGCTGCTTCGTGTCGGCGGGGCAAACCTGAGCGAACTCCGCCAGCAGCAGGATCAGCCGCAGGAAA
>Ga0182024_10008737_pt1 | contig 21214 bp, 21 predicted proteins | sample P32metaG_FD_120480 | JGI IMG/M metagenome (GOLD analysis project Ga0182024, IMG submission 120480) | Permafrost microbial communities from Stordalen Mire, Sweden - P3-2 metaG (Illumina Assembly) | ecosystem: Environmental > Terrestrial > Soil > Wetlands > Permafrost | place: Sweden: Stordalen...
AGCTCCTTCTCGGCCTCGAGCAGCTCCAGTCGGGCCGCGAGCCAGTCTTCACGCGTCCCGATCTTGTGGTCGGTCATCACTTCTCTCCTTCCGGTCGTTACGGCGGTTTGTGGTCCTCCGGGGGCGAGCGACGGCGCCTCACATCGGCGGCATGAGCCCGGGAACCGACGAGGGTGCGACGACGATCAGGACTCCGAGTCCGACGATCGCCAGCGCCAGCGGCACATCGATGGCGGCCTTGGCGGGCAGCAGCTTCTGGGCGAGGACGAGCACCCCGATCACCGACATCCACGCGATGCTCATGACGCTGAGCGCCACAAGCACCGCCATCAGCCCGATGCTCGAGCCGACGCAGTAGAGCCCGAACTCGAACCCGGAGCGGGCGCTTTCGCGGCAGCGCCGGCGGAAGCTCTGCTTGAGCGGCGTGAGCTCGTAGACGCCTGCCGCGATCGCAATCGCGCCGGCGGCGACAGTCCCGTGCGGTCCGTAGACGACGTACACGGCGACGCCAACGAGCCCCCAGACGGCGAGGTAGGACCCGACGAACCGCGGCACGGCGCGCACGCCACCGCCGGCACGAGCGCGTCTCAAGATTGCCGGCGCTGCGCCCGGCAGCATCATCGCCGCCATCATCGCCAGCCACACGGCGACGAAGAACCAGAACGAGCCGAGCCCGGTCGCGACGCCCATCGCCATCCCGTTCATCTGCCAGAGCGCGAGGACCCAGGATGCGGCGGCGATCCCGAGCGTCGCCGTCAGCGCGACGGCGCTCGCGGCGTCGAGCGAGCGCAGCCGTGAGGCGAGGTGCTGCTGGCGCGTGGCGATAGTCGGCGCGGTCATCGGGGGTTCTGCTTGTGCTCGGAATCGCTGAGTTGGGCGCGGTAGGCGGCCTCGGCGAGGTCCTTGATGGCCGCCAGCCGCCGGTCCCATTGCATCGCCGCGCGTGCCATCGCACGCGAGGCGGTGTCCAGGCGCTGCGGCCGCACGACGTAGCGGACCTCGCGGCCGTGGCGGTGCCCCTCGACGAGCCCGGCCCGGTCGAGGACGGCGAGGTGCTTGGAGACGGCCTGGCGGGTGAACGGCAGCTCCTGGGCGAGGGCGCTGGGGGTGGCTTCGCCGCGGGCGAGGAGGACGTCGAGGAGCCGGCGCCGGCTCGGATCGCCGACCGCCGCCCACAGCTGCTCCTCATCGGCGAGCGCCGTGTTCATCGGCGGGTCGCCGCCTCGCGCTGAGCTGTCATGTACCGGTCCAGCTCGCCGATGTGGCGCTCCCAGCCTCGGCTGTGGCTATCGAGGTACTTGGCCTTCTCCTCCTCGGGCCAGTCGAGGGCCGCCAGCCCGCTCTCGACGACGCGCAGCCGCGTCTTGCCGCCCTCGTCGCTGAGCGTGAACTCGACGAGCATCGAATTGCCCTCCAGCGGTTCCGACCCCGGTGGATGCATCCAGCGAAACGAGAAGAGGTGCGGGCGCTCGACGCGCTCCACCTGGAACTGGACGGGCCCGTGCTGCTCCCACGAGAGCACGCCCGCGCCGCCCGGGCGCAGATCGAGCTGCGCGGTGTCGCTGAACCAGCGGGTGATCTGAGCGGGCTCGGTCACCACGCCCCAGACGACCTCAAGCGGCGCGTCGATCAGCGTCTCACGCTCGATTTGATTCGGAACCACCTCGACGACCTCCTCGATAACGTGCAACCAATGGTTGCGCAATCTACCACACAAGCGCAGCGGCGGTCGCCGCCGGCGATGGAACGCTTCTACCTTCCGACACGCCGAAGCAGGCCAGCAGGCCCGCGGATCACGCGGAAATCTCAGCCGCCGCGACGAGCGCTCGCGGTGCTCAGCTGCCGGGAGAACGATCGGAGTAGCCTGGTTGGTGTGGATGACGAGGAGATCCGTGCATTGGTGACGCGGCTGGCGCGTCCACACCAGTCCGGAGGGAATGTCATCGAGCGCGCGGCGATCTTCGCCAACGGCGCCGACTTCGCCGAGGTGATGGCGTGGATCACCGCTCGCGGCGCCACTCCTGAGGCCACGGTGTCCACCACTCGCGGCGGCCTGCACAACCTGAGCGACGACGCGCGGCCGGATGCCGCGTCGCAGACGCCGCGGCGGTTCGTGCTGCCGCCCGGCGCGCTCACGCAGTAGGCCAAGCGCCCACGCCGGGCGCCATCCGCTGCGGCGGCGTCGCTAGCCTGTGCGTCGTGACGCGGGTCGGCGTTGTCGGGCACGTCGAGTGGGTGGAGTTCGTCACGCTCGACGCGCTGCCAGCCGGGGGGCAGGTCGCGCGCGGGCGCGACTCGTTCACCCGCGCCGCCGGCGGCGGCGGCGTAGCAGCCGTCGTGGCGGCAGAGCTCGGAGCGCAGGTCGACTTCTTCTGCGCGCTCGGCAGCGACGACGTCGGCCGGGCCGCCGCGGCGCAACTGCAACAGCGTGGCGTCAGCGTTCACGTCGCGTGGCGCGATCAGCCGAGCAGGCGCGCGATCGGGTTGCTCGTCGAAGGCGGAGAGCGGGCTGTCGTCACGATCGGCGAGCGCATCGAGCCCCGCGGCGAGGACGACCTCCCCTGGGGCAGACTCGCCGCCGCCGGCGCGGTCTACTTCACGGCTGGAGACGCGGCGGCATTGGAGCGCTCGCGCGCTGCCGCCGTCGTCGTCGCGACGCCGCGCGCGCGCGGCGCCTTCCGCGACGGCGGGCCATCGGTCGACGCGCTCGTCTTCAGCGCTCGTGATCGCGACGAGTCCGATTGGGCGCAGGAGCTGGCGCCGCGGACGCGCCTGCTGGTCGCGACCGACGGCGCCTCGGGCGGACGTTGGTGGGGCGAGACGGAAGGCAGCTGGGCGCCCGTCGAGCCCGACGGTCCGCCGCGCGACGACTTCGGCGCCGGCGACTCGTTCGCCGCGGGCTTCACACTCGGCCTCGCCCGGGGGTTGCCGGTCGCCGCCGCCGCGGAGCTGGGCGCGAGCGCCGGCGCCCGCGCCCTGACGCGCCCGGGGGCGCCGTGAGGAAGCCGGTCGGGGGGAAAGATGCGAGCATCACCGCGTCGCGGGGCGGTGTGAGCAAAGGCGGTCATGGACTTCGAACTCTCCGATGAGCAGGCCGCCTTCCGCGAGCTGATCCGCGATTTTGCCGCGCGCTCGATCAAGCCGGTCGCGCACGAATGGGAGCACAGCGGCCGCTACCCGACCGAGATCGTCGAGCAGATGCGCGAGCTGGGCCTGTTCGGCCTGCTCGTGCCGGCGGAGCACGGCGGGGCCGGCGTCGACGCCGTCTCCTACGCGATCGTCTTCGAGGAGCTGTCGCGGGCCTGGATGGGGATCAGCGGCATCATCGGGTCGCACTCGATGGCGACGCTCCTGCTCGCGCGGTTCGGCACCCAAGCCCAGCAGCAGCGCTGGCTGGCCGACCTCGCGAGCGGGGCGCGGCGCTCCGGGCTGGCGCTGACGGAGCCCGGCGCCGGCAGCGACCTGCAGGCGATCTCGACCGTCGCGATCCGCGACGGGGACGAGTACGTGGTGCGCGGTACGAAGACCTGGATCACCAACGCCCGCCATGCCGACCCGCTGCCGGTGCTCGTGAAGACGGACCCCAAGGCCGAGCCCCGCCACCGCGGCATGAGCATCGTCTTCATCGAGAGTGACACGCCCGGCTTCTCGGTCGGCAGGGACCTGCCCAAGCTCGGCTACAAGGGCACCGAATCCGCAGAGGTCGTGCTCGAGGACTGCCGCGTGCCGGCGGCGAACCTGCTCGGGGAGGAGGAGGGCCTCGGCATGAAGCAGGCGCTGTCGGTGCTCGAGTATGGCCGCATCAACGTGGCGGCTCGCGCAGTCGGCGTCGCGCAGGCCGCCTACGAGCTGGCACTGGACTACGCGGTCGAACGCCGGGCCTTCGGACAGGCGATCGCCGAGTTCCAGGCGATCCAGATGAAGCTCGCCGACCTCGCGACCGAGGTCCAGGCGGCACGGCTGCTGACGTGGTGGGCCGCGTCGCGGCTGGACACCGGGGCGCGTGCGGAGATGGAGACGGGCATGGCGAAGCTGTTCGCCTCCGAGGTCTCGCTCCGCAGCTCGCTCGAATGCATGCGCATCCACGGCGCCTACGGTTACTCGACGGAATACGACGCGGAGCGCCTGTATCGCGACGCGCCGCTGATGGCGATCGGCGAGGGCACCAACGAGATCCTGCGAACGGTGATCGCGCGCCAGCTCGTTCGCCAGAAGAAGGGAGGGGCACTGTGACGCAGACGGCCGAGCTCGAGCGCTACCGGCTCTACATCGACGGTGCCGAGGTCTCCTCCGACGGGGGCGAGACCTTCGCGTCGACCAACCCGGCGACCGGCGAGCCCTGGGCTCGCTTCGAAGACGCCGGCGCCGAGGACGTCGACCGCGCCGTGGCGGCCGCCGCTGCCGCCTTCGTACCGGGCAGCCCCTGGCGATCGCTGTCGGCCACCCGGCGCGGAGGGCTGATGTTCAAGCTCGCCGATCTGATCCGCGAGCACGCCGAGCGGATCGCCGCGATCGAGGTCCGCGAGAACGGCAAGCTGATGAGGGAGATGCACGCCCAGCTCGGGGTGGCGCCCGACTGGCTCACCTACTTCGGCGGGCTCGCCGACAAGATCGAGGGCCGCACGATCCCGCTCGACCGCACGAGCGTCCTCAACTACACCCAGCGCGAGCCGCTCGGGGTCGTCGGCGTGATCGTGCCGTGGAACTCGCCCACGATGCTCACGATGATGGCGGTTGCCCCGGCGCTCGCGGCCGGCAACACCGTCGTGATCAAGCCCTCGGAGGAGACCTCGGCGTCGATCCTCGAGATCGCGCGGCTGCTCGAGCAGGCTGGCTTCCCGCCCGGCGTGGTCAACGTCGTGACCGGGGGGAGGGCCGCCGGCGAGGCGCTGGTGGCCCATCCGCGCGTGGCCAAGATCTCCTTCACCGGGGGCGACGCGGCCGGCCGCGCGATCGCGAGCGCGGTCGGCGCCCGCCTCGGTCGTGTCACGCTCGAGCTCGGCGGCAAGAGCGCGAACATCGTCTTCGACGACGCGCAGCTCGAGGCCGCCGAGGCCGGGATCCTCGCCGGCATCTTCGCGGCGGGCGGGCAGACGTGCATCGCCGGCTCGCGGGCGCTGATCCACGCGCCCATTTACGAGGAGCTGCTCGAGCGGCTGCGCCGGCGAGCGGAGTCGATCGTGGTCGGCGATCCGATGGATCCCGCGACCCAGATGGGCCCCGTCGCGACCGCCGCACAGCTCGCCAAGATCGAGGCCCACATCAGCTCGGCGCGCGCCGACGGCGCTCGCGTCGTGGCGGGCGGAGCGCGCGCCAGCGTCGATGGGCTCTCGGGCGGCCTCTTCCACCAGCCCACGATCCTGGCCGACGTGGCCAACGACAGCGCCGTCGCGCAGGAGGAGATCTTCGGGCCGGTGCTCGCGGTGATGCGCTTCGAGGACGAGGACGAGGCCGTCGCTCTCGCCAACGCGACGCCCTACGGGCTGGCCGCCGGCGTCTGGACGCTCAACGTCAAGCGCGCCCACCGCGTCGCTTCGCGGCTCGAGGCCGGCACCGTCTGGGTCAACCTCTACCGCGCCGTCACGTTCAACTCGCCCTTCGGCGGCTACAAGGCGAGCGGCATCGGGCGAGTCAACGGGATCGAGGCGCTCGACGAGTTCCTCCAGACCAAGAGCGTCTGGATCGAGCTCGACGAGGCGATCCAGGATCCGTTCGTGCTCAAGGTCTGAGGGCGGGCGCCCCGCGGACCGAGCGTCCGCGGCCCTGGCCGCCCGCCGCCGTTAGGCTTGCGCGAGAGGCGCCCCCGCGCTCGCGGGTGCGCCGACGCGACGGCGCCCGACTGCGATGACGCTTCACCAACAACTCGCCACGAGCCTCCAGGAACTGCTGGGCCCGCGTTTCTCGCAGGCGCCCTCCGACCGCGACCTGCACGGGCGCGACGAGTCCGCCCTGACCGCGCCGCCGCCCGACGCCGTCGCCTGGCCCGAGAGCACCGCGGAGGTCTCGGCGATCATGCGCCTGTGCCACGAGCACCGCACGACGGTGATCCCGTTCGGCACCGGCAGCTCGCTCGAGGGCCACGTGCTCGCCTTCGACGGAGGCCTCTCGCTCGACCTCACACGGATGGACCGGATCCTCGCGATCAGCGACGAGGACCTCGACTGCCGCGTCCAGGCGGGTGTGCACCGCGAGGCGCTCGACCGCGCGCTCGGCGAGCGCGGCCTGCTCTTCGGCGTCGACCCCGGAGCCGACGCGACGCTCGGCGGCATGGCGGCAACGGGCGCCTCGGGCACGATGACCGTGCGCTACGGCAACATGCGCGCCAACGTGCTCGGGTTGCAGGCCGTGCTCGCCGACGGCACGGTCATCCACACCGGCTCGCGCGCGCGCAAGTCGGCGGCCGGCTATGACCTGACCGGCCTGCTGGTCGGCTCTGAGGGCACGCTCGCGGTCATCACCGAGCTCCAGCTGCGCGTCTACGGCGTGCCGGAGCGGATCGCCGCCGCGCGCTGCAGCTTCCCGACGATCGCCGAGGTCGTCGACGCGGTCATCGACATCGTGCGCGTCGGCGTGCCCGTGGCGCGCTGCGACCTGATCGACGCGCTCGCGATGCGCGCCGTCAACGAGCACTCCGGACGCGAGGAGCCCGAGCTGCCGACCCTCTTCCTCGAGTTCCACGGAGCGCCCGCGGCGGTCGAGGAGGAGATCGCGACGGTCCGCGAGATCGCCGGCGAGCACGGCGGCAGCGAGTTCGCCTTCGCGGCGACGACGCAGGAGCGCGCGGCGATGTGGCGCGCACGCCACCAAGCCTACTTCGCCGGACTCGGCCTGCGCCCCGGATCGGTCGCCTACACGACCGACATCTGCGTCCCGATCTCGGCGCTGGCGCAGATGATGGCGCTCGCCGAGGCGCTGGCCGCCGAGCTGCCGTTCCCCGGGCCGATGGTCGGCCACGTCGCCGACGGCAACTTCCATTGCCAGCTCTTGGTCCGCGACGGCGACCGCCACGAGCAGGCCCTCGCCAAGCAGTTCGTCGCCGCACTCGTCGCCCGCGCCCACGAGCTCGGCGGGACCTGCACCGGCGAGCACGGCATCGGGGTCGGCAAGCGCGAGGCGCTGCTGGCGGAGGTCGGCGAGGAGGGCATGGCTGCGATGCGCGCGCTCAAGCACGCGCTCGACCCGCTCAACCTGCTCAACCCCGGCAAGGTCCTCAGCGACGAGCCGGCGCCGGCCGTCGCCTGACGCGCCCGCAAACGAGCACCGCGCCGGCGGGCGGTCGGCGCCCGCGAGGCGGCGTGTGCTGGCGCCGGCTACAGGCCCCAGCACACGCCGCCGCGGCGCCCTACGACCCGCAGATCGCTATCGCATGGAACTCGACGGTGATCGCGGGGGTCCCCGTGTTCTTGATCGCCACCGCCCAGGTGGTCGTATTCTGGGGGCCGTTGGTGCTGACGGCGGCGCCGGCGGGTATACCGCCGATGGCGTCCCACACATAGCCGCCGCCGAGGGCTACGGTGCCACTGGGGCAGCTCGCGGTCGAGGCGTCCACGTTGTTCGTTGCGGACGCGTTGTCGTCAACGGCTGAGCCCGAGACCAGAGACACCGATGCCGGGTTGAAGCCCCCGGCCGCGCCGGCGGCGCCGGCCGCTCCGGCGGCGCCGGGTGCGCCGGCCAATCCCTGCAGCCCGCGCGGACCCTGTTTGCCGCGCAGCGACTTCAGCACGCTCGGCTTGATCTGCTTGGTGCTCGTGATCAGGTACTTGCTCGCCGCGAGCCCGGTCCCAGCAAGGCTGAAGAACAGTGCGACGCTGGCGATGATCGTGGCGGGGGATGCTCTGCGCATGGATCGCTCCTCGATGGGTCGGTTTAGGAGAGGCACCTTCGCGGTGACCCACTACCCACAGTGGTTGTTCCTGTCCCCTCCGGCCGGATTCTCGCCGGCTCCGGTGGGTCAGGTTGTTCGCAAGCCGTCGAGCGCGAGCGCGAGTGCGCGCTGGGCGACGGCAGAACGCTCGGCGTTGGCGGCAACACCGCCGAGGGCTCCGTTGACCATGTTTAGCACAAGCACCAGGTCCTCGGTCTTCACGTCCGCACGCAGTACCTTGTTCGGCCGCGAGCGCGCGAGGGCGCCATCGAGCACCGCTCGCATGCGTTCGCGCAACTCGGCGAGCACCGGCGCGAGCGTCGCCTCGTCGCGCAGAATCGCGACCAGATCGTGGATCGCGGCGAGCATCTCGGCCGAAGCCGCGAGCACCGTCAGGATCGCGCGCGGGTCTTGCGAATGCTCCGCGGCGAGCTCCTCGATCAGCTCGACCTGCTCGCGGCTGATCGCCGCGACGATCGCCGAGCGGTCGCCGAAGTGGCGGTAGAGCGTCGCCTGCCCGACCCCGGCGTGGCGGCCGATCTCATACATCGGCACGTCGCGGCCGCTCGCGAAAAGCTCGCGCGCCGCGGCCAGGATCGCCTCGCGGCTGCGCGCCGCGTCCTTGCGAAGCGGCGCCGGATCGTCGGCGGCGATCGCTGCGGGGACCTGGCGCGGCGAGCGCCGGCTGCCCCGCTCATCCAGCCGCGTCGTTGCTTCCCTCCGCCGCGCGAGTCAGCAGCACGGCACCGCGCAGTGCGTGGACGACGTCGCGCGAGACGCTACCGATCAGCGCCTCGCCGATGCGACCGCGGCCGTGTGTGCCCATCACCACGAGGTCGTGGTCGGAGGCGGCCTTGGTGATCGCGGCGGCCGGCGAGCCATGCTCGATCCGGCTGGTGACGCCGACGTCGTCGGGGATCTGCGCCCGCGCGCCGCTCAGCATCTCGGTGTAGACGCTCTCGATGTCATACGGGCCGGCGGCGACGCTCGTCACCGCGGTGGCCAAGTCGGGCACGACCGTCAACAGCGTCAGCTCCGCGTTCTGGTCGCGAGCCAGCTCGACCGCCAGCGCGAGCGCGGCGTCACCGTCGTTGGAGCCGTCGTAGGCGACGAGTATGCGGTGGAAAACGCTCATCCGGTTGCTCTGACTGCCGGGGCCGCAGTCGGAAACGGACACCCTTGTACGTATAATATCGGAGCCGACGCGGTGCCGGGACCGAGCGGTGGGGGATCGGCCCCGCGCGCACCGGCCCGCCGCGCCCGCCGAGAGCAGATGACCGCGAAGCCCACACGAGTCAACCCGAACCTCCTGCTCGCGGTGCTCGCGCTGTCCGGGCTCGCCTACGCCGTGCTCAGCGCGATCGTGATCCCGGCGCTGCCGACGCTCCAGCACGACCTGCACACCTCAGAGACCGGCGTGACCTGGGTGCTCACCGCCTATCTGATCGCGGCCTCGATCGGCACCTCGATCCTCGGCCGCCTCGGCGACATGTACGGCAAGGAGCGGGTGCTCGTCTGGACGATGGCGGTCCTCACGGTCGGCACGCTGCTCGCGGCGGTCGCGCAGTCGCTCGCCGTGCTGGTCGTCGCGCGCGTGCTGCAGGGCGCCGCCGGCGGCATCTACCCGCTGGCCTTCGGGGTCGTGCGCGACGAGTTCCCGCGCGAGCGCATCGCCGGCAGCATCGGCCTGCTGTCGGCGATCCTCGGCGTCGGCGGCGGCGTCGGGATCGTCGCCTCGGGCGTGATCATCGAGCACATGAGCTGGCACTGGCTGTTCTGGTTCCCGCTGTTCGTGACGGTCGCGGCGGCGGTGGCCGTCTGGCGCTTCGTGCCCGAGTCGCCCGTGCGCGTTCCGGGTCGCGTGAACTGGCTCGCGGCGGCGGTGATGGCGGTCGGCATCTCGATGATGCTGTTCGCCGTCAGCGAGACGTCGCTCTGGGGGTGGGGCTCGGTCAAGACGATCGGCCTGCTTGCCGGCGGCCTCGCGGTCTGCGCGCTGTGGATCGCGATCGAGGTCCGCAGCGCCGTGCCGCTCGTCGACATGACGATGATGCGGATCCGCGGCGTCTGGACGACCAACCTGGCGGCGTTCCTGCTCGGCGCCGGCATGTACGCGTCGTTCATCATCATCCCCCAGTTCGCGCAGCTGCCCAAGCGGACCGGCTTCGGCTACGGCGCCTCAATCGTGGTCTCCGGGCTCTACCTGCTGCCGGCGACGATGGGGATGATGGCGATGAGCATGCTCGCCGGGACGATCGCGCTGCGCTACGGCTCGCGTCGCTCGCTGATCGCCGGCAGCGCCGTCAGCACCGCCGCGTTCGTGCTGCTGCTGGTGCTCGGCCACGGACACGCCCAGATGCTCGTCGCCGCCGGGCTGATCGGGATCGGCATCGGTCTCGCCTTCGCTGCGCTCGGCAACCTGATCGTCGGCGCGGTGCCGCCGGAGCAGACCGGCATCGCATCGGGGATGAACACGGTGATGCGCCTCCTCGGCGGCGCGCTCGGCGGCCAGCTCTCCGCGACCTTCATTGCCGGGCACATCGCCCATGGCCTCCCCGCCGTCAGCGGCTTCACCGAGACGTTCGCCGTGTCGGCAGCCTTCCTGGCGGTCTGCATCTTGGCCTCGCTGCTCGTTCCGCGCAGCCAGCCGCGCGTCGAGGAGGCCCCCGCCGAGTCGCGTCCCGCCGCGAGGGGCCCCGCGCTCGCCGGCGTTGGCGAGGGCGCGGGGAAAGCCGTCAACTCCTAGTCGCGAGCTCGCAGCGCGGGCGCTGGGGCGTCGTGGCCCGCTTCGCGCTCGCCGCCGTCGCCGCCATCGGCCTGCGGGATCCAGCGATGCAGCGCCTCGAGCAGCAGCTCCCGCCGCATCGGCTTGGCGATGTAGTCGTCCATGCCCGCGGCGAGGCAGCGCTCGGCATCGCCCTTCATCGCGTGGGCTGTCATCGCGATCACCGGTGTGCGCCGCCCGTCGCGCTCGCGGCGCCGTAGTTGCGCGGTCGCCTCGTAGCCGTCCATGCCGGGCATCTGGCAGTCCATCATCACCGCGTCGTAGGTGCGGCTGGCGAGCGCCTCGAGCGCCTCGTGGCCGTCGGCGGCGACGTCGCATTCGCAGCCGAGCCGCTCGAGCGTGCGCACGGCGACGACCTGATTGACCGGGCTGTCCTCGACCACCAGCAGGCGCGGCGTGCGCGCCCACGACTGCACCTCGCGCGCGCTCGCCGGCTCCGGGCGCACCGCGCCGGCGCGCTCCGCGGCGGGGCTTGAGAGCGGGACCGAGAAGTAGAACGTGCTGCCGACCCCGGGCTCGCTCTGGCAGCCGATCGTCCCGCCCATCAGCTCGACGAGCTCACGGACGATCGCGAGGCCGAGGCCGGTGCCGCCGTAGTTGCGGGTCGTCGAGGCGTCCGCCTGGGTGAAGGGCTCGAATATCTTCGTGAGGATCGCCGGATCGATGCCGATGCCGGTGTCGCTGACGGCGATCCGCACCAGCGTCTGCTCCCCACCCGGGTTCGGGCCCGCGGTGGCGAGGACCGTCACGCCTCCCGCCGTCGTGAACTTCACGGCGTTGGCGACGAGGTTGAGGATCACCTGGCGCAGGCGTCGTGCGTCTCCGCGGACGTGGCGCGGTGTGCCGGCTTCGATCGTCACCTCGAGCTTGATGCCGATCGCGTCGGCCTTCAGGCGTGCGACCGCGCAGGTCTGCTCGATCGTCTCGTGCAGGTCGAAGTCGCCGATGTCCAGCTCCAGCTGGCCGGCCTCGATCTTGGAGACGTCGAGGATGTCGTTGATCAGCGTCAGCATCTGCTCGCCGGAGCGAGCGACCTGCTCCGCGTAGGAGCGCTGCTCGCCGGACAGGTCGCTGTCCAGCAGCAGCTCCGCCATGCCGATCACGCCGTTCATCGGCGTGCGGATCTCGTGGCTCACGTTTGCCAGGAATGCCGACTTCAGGTTCGAGGCCTCAACGGCCTGATCGCGGGCGACCGCGATCTCCGCGGCGAAGCGGTTGCGTTCGGTGACGTTGTGGCACAGAGCGATGCGGCACTCCCGCCCGTCGAAGATCAGCTCCTCGCTCGTGATCTCGACGTCGATGATGGTGCCGTCCTTGTACTGGTGGCGCCACGGCGCGGCGACCTCCGTCCCGATCACGCGACGCCCGGAATCGAGGTATTCGAGGAAGGCCGCGCGCTCGGAGGCCGGCCGCACGTCCATCACCGACATCGTGAGCAGCTCCTCGCGCGTGTAGCCGTAGTTGGTCACCGTGGCGTTGCTGACCGCGAGGATCTTCAGGTCGCGGCGGTCGTAGACGAACACCGGCTCCGGGTTGAGCTCGAACAGCAGGCGGTGCTGGCGCTCGTTCGCGTTGATCAGCTCGCGGTTGGCCTCCAGCAGCGCCTCGGCGCCGACCTGCGCGGTGATGTCGCGCGAGATGCCCCAGGTGCCGATGATCGCGCCGCGGCGGTCGCGCAGCGCCATCTTCGTGGTCGAGACCCAGCCGTCGTCGCGGTCGCTGAAGGTCTCCCGCTCGACCTTGTCGATCAGCGGCTCGCCGGTCGCCATGACGCGTTGTTCGTCCGCGAACGCCACCGCGGCGTGGGGCTCACTGAAGAGGTCGAAGTCGGTCTTGCCGATCACCTCCTCGAGCGTCTGGCCGGCGGCCAGGTGTGCAAGAAATCCTGCACTGACGAGCAGGAACCGGCAGTCTGCGTCCTTGAAGAAGATCCGCTCGTGGCGGCTCGCCAACAGGCCATGCAGGCAGAGGCTCTCGAGCTCCTCGCGCGAGAGCGGCTCCGGTCGTGGATCCGGTTCCAAGTCGTCCAATTCGCACTCCGGGGTCTGCACCGAAGGTCATCGGCGCTCCGGGGGGTTGGGATAAGCCGCGACGCTGTCGCTGCAGCCTCTTGGCGGCCTGCTATCGGGTCGTGCGCGCGGCCAGGCCGCGGCTTCGCGCGCCGCCCCGGCGGGGCCGCGCCGGGGCTCAGCGGCCGATCACCGACATGTCGGCGTAGCGCTCGCCGGCCGCGGCGCCCACCGGCGCCACCGCCTCGATCGCCCGCAGGTCCTCGTCGCTCAGCGCCACCTCGGCGGCGCCAGCGTTCTCCTCGAGGTAGGGGATCCGCCGCGTGCCCGGGATCGGCGCGACGTCCTCGCCCTGGTGCAGAAGCCACGCGAGCGCAAGCTGGCCGGGCGTGCAGCCCTTCTGCCCTGCGAGCGCGCGGACGCTTGTGACGAGGTCGAGGTTGCGGGTGAAGTTCTCGCCCGCGAAGCGCGGCGAGTGGCGGCGGAAGTCGTCGTCGGCGAGATCGTCGATCGAGCTGATCTCGCCGGTCAGGAATCCGCGGCCGAGCGGGCTGTAGGGAACGATGCCGATGCCGAGCTCGCGCGCCGTCGGGACGATCTCGTCCTCGATGTCGCGGCTCCAAAGCGACCACTCGCTCTGCAGCGCCGTGATCGGGTGCACGGCATTGGCGCGGCGGATCGTCGCCGGGCCGGCCTCGGAGATCCCGAGGTGGCGGACCTTGCCGGCGGCGACCAGCTCCGCGAGCGCGCCCCAGGTCTCCTCGATCGGGACCTTGTCGTCGACGCGGTGCTGGTAGTAGAGGTCGATGTGGTCGACGCCCAGGCGGCGCAGCGAGGCCTCAGCGCACTGGCGGACGTAGTCGGCGTCGCCGCGGATGCCCAGGCGTTCGCCGTTCTCGCCGCGCGAGTTGCCGAACTTCGTCGCGAGCACGACCTCGTCGCGGTGACCGGCGATCGCGCGGCCGACGAGCTGCTCGTTGACGAACGGGCCGTACATATCGGCGGTGTCGAGGAAGGTCACGCCGAGCTCGAGCGCGCGCCCGATCACCGCGATCGACTGCGCGTCATCAGCCGGGCCGTAGAACTCCGACATCCCCATGCAGCCGAGTCCGAGCGCCGAGACCTCGAGCCCAGCCCTGCCAAGCCTACGTGTCTGCATTCCTAGCTCCTCGCCGCGGGCCGTGTGCGCGTATCGGCGCCCGCCGGACGTTACCGGCGCCCGCCGCCAACGGCGTTCACACCGCCTGGCGCCGCCGGCCCTCGGCGAAGGGAGTCCGCCGGACCCCGGCTCTAGCGCTCGGGCGCCGCACCGTCGACCGCCGGGCCCGGCGGCTCGAGCGACTCATCGGCGCGGGCGTCGATCGCTCCGCGCTGCCCGTTCATCAGGCGAACGCGCTCCTGCTGGACGACCCACAGACGGATCTTGCGCTCGACGTGCTGCTCAGCTCCGCGCATCTTCCGATCAGCCTCCTCGTAGGCACACACCTGACTGCTACCGCCCGGCATGCTGCCGCGCGGGCGCGCCGCCAGCATCGGCCCGCCGTCCCAAATCAGGGGCGTCTCACTCGACAACGTGGCGAATGGCAGAAACAGCAATAATCGGCGCGATGAGCGAGCGGCTGCGCTGGGGGGTGATCGGCACGGGCGGGATCGCCGCAGTGTTCGCCGAGGACCTCGCGCTGACGGACTCCGGGCGCATCGTCGCGGTCGGCTCGCGGGCGATCGAGGGGGCCGAGTCCTTCGCCCAGCGCTTCGGCGTGCCCAACCGCCACGGCAGCTACGAGTCCCTCGTGGCCGACGCCGAGGTCGACGCCGTCTACGTCGCGACGCCGCACCCGATGCACCGCGCGGACGCCGAGCTCGCTCTGCGCGCCGGCAAGCCGGTGCTCGTCGAGAAGCCCTTCACGGTCACCGCCGCCGAGGCGCGCGAGCTCGTCGCGCTCGCGCGCGAGCGCGGCCTCTTCCTGATGGAGGCGATGTGGACCCGGTTCCTGCCCCACGTCCGGCGCATCCGCGAGCTGCTGGCCGAGGGCGCGCTCGGTGAGATCGTCACCGTCACAGCCGACCACGGGCAGTGGTTCGCCGAGGACCGCGACCACCGGCTGTTCGCGCCCGAGCTCGCCGGCGGCGCGCTGCTGGACCTCGGCGTCTACCCGGTCGCGTTCGCCTCGATGGTGCTCGGCAAGCCGGAGGTGATCCGCGCCGTGATCACGCCCGCATTCACCGGCGTCGACGGCCAGACCTCGATGCTGTTCGGCTACGCCGGCGGAGCGCAGGCCGTGCTCACCTGCACGCTCGCCGCGAAGAGCCCGACGCGCGCGACGATCGTCGGCACGGAGGCGCGAATCGAGGTGGAAGGCGACTTCTACGCGCCGTCGAGCTTCACGCTGACGCAGCGAAGCGGCGAGCAGGTCTTCTCCGACGGGCACCAGCAGGGCCGCGGGCTTCGCTTCGAAGCAGACGAGGTCGCGCGCTGCCTGAGCGAGGGCCTGCTCGAGAGCCCGCTGATGCCGCTCGATGAGAGCGTCGCGATCATGGAGACGATGGAAGCGGTGCTGGCGGCCGGCGCCAGCTAGAGGGCTCTGGCGCGATGGCGCCGTCGCCCGCGATCTTTATCCGGACCGTCTGTAGCCGGATCGGCCCACCGCTCGGTATGTTTGCCGCGTAGTCGGTCGACGAAAGGCGCTGCTTGGGCGAGACGGCAACGGATCTGCGGGCGGGCGCGATGTCGGCCGAGCCGGGCCCGGCAGGTTCGCGCGCGGGCGTTCCCGCGATCCGCTGTGTCGGCGTCAGCAAGGCCTACGGCGCGCTCGCGGCCGTTGACGCGGTCGACCTCGAGATCGAACAGGGCGAGTTCTTCACGATGCTCGGCCCCTCGGGCTCGGGCAAGACGACGCTGCTGCGCATGATCGCCGGCTTCGAGCGCCCCGACGGCGGCTCGATCGAGCTCGCCGGCGTCGACGTCACGCGCACACCCCCCTACGCGCGCAGCGTCAACACCGTCTTCCAGGACTACGCGCTGTTCCCCCACATGAACGTGCTCGAGAACGTCGAGTACGGGCTCCGCGTCAGGCACGTGGCGCGCCAGCAGCGGCGGGCGCGCGCGGAGGCGGCGCTCGCGATGGTGCGCCTGCAGGGCCTCGGTGCCCGCAAGCCGGTCCAGCTCTCCGGCGGACAGCGCCAGCGCGTCGCCCTCGCCAGGGCAATCGTCAACGAGCCCGACGTGCTGCTGCTCGACGAGCCGCTCGGCGCGCTCGACCTCAAGCTGCGCCAGGAGATGCAGCTCGAGCTCAAGCGGATCCAGCGGGAGGTTGGCATCACCTTCGTCTTCGTCACGCACGACCAGGAGGAGGCGCTGACGATGAGCGACCGCCTGGTCGTCATCAACCACGGCCGCATCGAGCAGCTCGGCACGCCGATCGAGGTCTACGAGCGCCCGGCCAGCGCCTTCGTCGCCGGCTTCATCGGCGTCTCGAACCTGCTCGAGCGCGACGGACGCCGTTTCACGATCCGCCCCGAGAAGATCCGCATGCTCGAGCCGGGCGAGGCGGTCGCCCCAGGCAGCCACAGCGAGCGTGGGCGCATCGAGGACGTGATCTACCTCGGCGCGGTGACGCGCTACGTGATCGAGCTCGCCGCCGGCGGCACGCTGACGGCGGTGCGCCAGAACCTCGAGACCGCCGCGGCCGAGGCGCTGCAGGCGCGCGGGCGCGAGGTCGCGGTCGCCTGGCGCGAGGAGCAGACCTTTGAGATCGACGCGCCGCCCGTCGCGGCGGCGTCGGCCGAGCACGACAGCAGCGAGAGGGAGGGTCCATGAGCGCAGGAGAAACGAAAGGAACCGGTGAACGCATGAAGCCCCGCAGAAGGCACGGCGCCGCAGGCGCCCTGATCGCAGCCGCCGCGGCGGCGATGGCGGTCGTATCGATCATCCCGAGCACAGCCTCCGCCGGGCGCGTCGCCGCCGGCCTCAGTGCGCCGAGCGCGAACCTGCCGGTGCCGACCACGATCGGCAAGGGCGAGGGCAAGCTCAACCTGATCGCCTGGGAGGGCTACGTCCAGCCGGAGTGGACGAAGCCATTCGAGAAGCAGACCGGCTGCCAGGTCAACGTCAAGTACGCCGGCACCTCGAGCGACATGGTGTCGCTGATGGCGAACGGCGGCGGTGGCCAGTACGACCTCGTTTCGGCCTCCGGCGACGCCGATCTGCGCCTGATCTACGGTGGCGATGTGCGCCCGGTCAACATCTCGCTGATCCCGTCCTGGAAGCAGTTCTACCCGTTCCTGCAGTCGCCGGCGTTCAACACGATCGCGGGCAAGCACTACGGCGTCTCCTTCGAGTTCGGCCCGAACATCCTGCTCTACTCGACGAAGACGTTCAAGACCGCACCGACCTCGTGGTCGGTCATCTACAGCGGCAAGTACAAGGGCCGGGTCACGGTGCCCGACAACCCGATCCAGATCGCCGACGCGGCGCTGTATTTGTCAAAGAGCCAGCCGAAGCTCGGCATCACCGACCCCTACGAGCTGACCCAGCCGCAGTTCAACGCGGCCGTGGCGCTGCTCAAGGCCGAGCACCCGCTGATCAAGAAGTACTGGGACCTCGCCTCACAGGAGATCTCGCTCTTCCAGAGCGGGACCACCGTCGTCGGAGCGGCCTGGCCCTACCAGGAGACGACGCTCGCGGCCGACCACGCCCCGGTCGCCTCGACGATCCCGAAGGAGGGTGCGACCGGCTGGGCGGACACGTGGATGCTCGCCACGAAGGCGCCCGATCCCAACTGCGCCTACAAGTGGATGGCGTACATGTCGACGCCGCAGATCCAGGCCGAGGACGCCGACTCCTACGGCGAGACGCCGGCGAACACACAGGCCTGCGCGATCATGGACAAGATCGCGAAGGGCTCCTGCGCCGGCTACCACGCCAACGAGCCGCAGTCCTACTTCAACACGATCAAATTCTGGAAGACGCCGCTCACCACGTGCGACAACGGCAAGAACGACTGCGTGCCGTTCCAGGACTGGGTCACCGCCTGGACACAGATAATCGGATAGCGCCGGTCCTCGCGTTTCGATGAGCACGATCCGCGAGGAGCGGCAGGTTGTGGGTACGGCCCGCGTCTCGGCGGCGCTCTGGCGCCGCGCGTGGCTGCGGGCCACCCTCACCCTGACCCCACCGCTCGCGTGGTTCCTCGTCATCTACCTGGCGTCGCTGGCGCTGATGCTGGTGACGGCGTTCTGGACGGTGAACCCGTTCACGAACGTGCTCGAGCACAGCTGGACGTTCGCCAACTTCGACCAGCTGTTCACCTCCGTCTACGGGACGGTCATCGCCCGCACCGTCGAGATGGCGGCGATCGTCACGCTGACCGACATCGTCATCGCGCTGCCGTTCGCCTATTACATGGCACGCGTGGCCAGCGCCCGCGGGCGGCGGCTGCTGTTCACGGCGGTGCTGCTGCCGCTGTGGGCGAGCTACCTCGCGCGCGTCTACGCCTGGATCGTGATCCTGCAGAGGGGCGGCACGCTGAGCTGGGCCTTCCAGCAGGTCGGGCTCGGCCCCGTGAACATCGGCTACACCAACACGGCGATGTGGCTGGTGTACTCCTACATCTGGCTGCCGTTCATGATCGTGCCGGTCTACGGCGCGCTCGAGCGGATTCCCGACTCGCTGCTTGAGGCCTCGGGCGACCTCGGGGCGCGCGCCTGGCGCACGCTGCGAACGGTCGTGCTGCCACTCGCGCTGCCCGGCATCGTCGCCGGCTCGATCTTCACCTTCTCGCTCACGCTCGGCGACTTCATCACGCCGCTGCTCGTCGGCGGCGCCAGCTCGCAGTTCATCGGCAACGTCATCTACTCCAACCTCGGCACCGCCAACAACCTCCCGTTCGCGGCGACGCTCGCGCTGGTGCCGATCGCGATCATGGTCGTCTACCTGCTCGGCGCGCGCGCGCTCGGTGCCTTCGAGGCGCTGTGATGGAAAGCCGCGCTACCCGCATCGGACTGCGCATCTGGGTTCTCGGCGTCCTGGCGTTCCTGTTCGTGCCGATCGCGATCATCTTCCTCTACGCCTTCAACAGCTCCAACATCCAGGCCTGGCCGATCCAGGGGCTGAGCACGAAATGGATCACGGTCGCCTGGAACGACCCCCAGGTGCACTCCGCGCTGTGGCTGTCGGTCAAGGCGGGGCTGCTCGCCACCGCGGTCGCGCTCGTACTCGGCTCGGCGGCGGCGTTCGGGGTCCACCGCTTCCGCTTCTTCGGGCGCGAGGCGGTGTCGCTGCTGCTGGTGCTGCCGCTCGCGCTGCCCGGGATCATCACCGGCATCGCGCTCAACTCGGCCTTCCAGTACGTCGGCCTGAACCTCTCGCTGCTGACGATCGTGATCGGCCACGCCACCTTCTGCATCGTCGTCGTCTACAACAACGTGCTGGCGCGGCTGCGCCGCGTCTCCGGCTCGCTCTATGAGGCGGCCGCCGATCTCGGCGCCCACGGCTTCGTCACCTTCCGCACGATCACGCTGCCGACGCTGTCGACGGCGATCATCTCCGGCGCGCTGCTGGCGTTCGCGCTGTCCTTCGACGAGGTCATCGTCACGACGTTCACCGCGGGCGCGCAGAACACGCTGCCGCTGTGGATCTTCGGGGCGATCCGCCTCGGCCAGCAGCTGCCCGAGGTCAACGTCGTCGTGGCGGCGGTGTTGCTGCTGACGGTGATTCCCGTGGGGATCGCGGCGCGCCTGACCGGCGGCGGGGGCGTCACGCGAGCGTCCGCGGCGCCGCCGCCGCGGCGCGCCGGCTTCGCTCGCGGCGCACGCGTGCTCGAGGCCGACGCCGGCGGCGTCGAGCCGCCCGGGCTCTAGCCGAGGATCGCCGAGGGCTGCCCGACCGTGAACTGCACGATCGGCACGTGCGCCGCGCGCACGCGCAGCTCGGCGGCGACCGGGGCGAGGTCGACGGCGGGGATCGGCGGCATCCACGCGTCGTGATGGCAGAAGGCCACGGCCTTCGGCTCCAGCAGCTCGACCTCGGTCGCGATGAACTGCGCCTGGGACCCCTGGAAGGGCTCGCCGTCGAGGTTCGGCCGCCCCGCGACGGCGAGGATCGCGAGGTCCGGCCGCAGGCCTCCGAAGATGCCGCTCCAGCAGCCGGCGCTCGAGGAGAACAGGATGGACCCCTCCGGGGTCGAGAGCTCGTAGGCGAGCTGGCCGCCGTCGGCACGCGAGGCGCGGCCGTCGTGTCCGCCCAGGTAGGCCGCCACCTCCGGCGTCATCGTGTGGAGCGCCTCCACGGCCTGCGCGGTCCGCTCGCGGCGCTCCTGGTAGTGGACGCCGTGGTCGCCGAGGCAGGGGGCGCCAGCGTCATCCTCGCGGGCTGCCCACAGGCAGGCGTGCATGGAGGGCAGCACGCGCACGCTCGCGCCCTTGCCGCAGTCGATCGTCTCGCCGCCCGAGACCGCCCAGCGCTGGTCCTCGTCCACGCCGCACTGCGCCATCACGCGCATCGTCTCGTAGGAACCGATCACCGGCGCACCGGTGTTGCGCGCGATCGTGTCGGCGCCGAGCACGTGGTCGAGGTGGGTGTGGCTGATGAACAGGAAGTCGGCCGCCTCGATCTCCTCCGAGCTCAGCCCGACCGGCGCCGCGGCGACGATCCGGTCGACGAAGGTGTCGAAGAACAGCGTCAGCTCGCCGATCGGCACGCGGAAGGTCGCGCAGCCGAGCCATTCGATCTCGGGCGTGGCGCTCACGCGGGGATCCGCGGGCTGTCGGGGGCCGATGGCACCGAGCGCAATCTAGAGCCTGCGCGCGGCGGGCGCCGCGGCGGCGATTGACGCTCCCGCGCGCAGCCGATAGGTTCGCGCTGGCGCAAGGGCGGCCGCGGGATCGCCCGGCGGCGGCGGCAAGGAGGGGTTGTTGCTCGAGCTCGAGCAGGTCATGGACCAGGTGGCGGAGCTGCGAGGGCCCGAGCGCGCCGTGAGCCCGCTGCCGGGCGGGCTGACCAACTCCAACTACCAGGTGGTCACCGCCCACGGCCGCTACGTCGTGCGCCGCTGGAGCGACGACAGCGGCCTGCTCGCGATCGACCGCGACAACGAGTACGAGAACTCGGTCCGCGCGGCCGAGGCCGGCGTCGGCGCCGGCGTCGTCGCCTACCTGCCGGAGCACAACACGATGGTGATCGAGTGGCTCGACGGCGAGACCCTCAGCGCCGAGGAGCTGCGCGGCGGCGGCGCGCTGCTCGAGGGGGTCGCCGCCGCCTGCCGCCGCCTGCACGGCGCGCGCCGCTTTCGCGACGACTTCGACATGTTCGAGATCCAGCCGCGCTACCTGCGGATCGTGCGCGAGCGCGGCTTCCGCCTGCCGGAGCGCTACGAGCAGTTCGCCCCGCACGTGGCGGCGATCCGCGAGGCCTTCGCTTCGCGCGAGGAGGGGACCGTGCCGTGCAACAACGACCTGCTCGCCGAGAACTTCATGGTCACGCCGACGGGCCTACGGCTGATCGACTACGAGTACTCGGGCAACAACGACCCCTGCTTCGAGCTCGGCAACCTCTGGAGC
>Ga0182024_10008738_pt1 | contig 21213 bp, 22 predicted proteins | sample P32metaG_FD_120480 | JGI IMG/M metagenome (GOLD analysis project Ga0182024, IMG submission 120480) | Permafrost microbial communities from Stordalen Mire, Sweden - P3-2 metaG (Illumina Assembly) | ecosystem: Environmental > Terrestrial > Soil > Wetlands > Permafrost | place: Sweden: Stordalen...
CGACGGAGACGATTTGTCATTTCTCGTGCGGCGCAATATCGCGCGAATCCTCGCCACCAGTTCCCGCGGATTAAAAGGCTTCGGCAGGTAATCGTCTGCGCCAATCTCAAGGCCGACAATCCGGTCCACATCCTCGCCGCGCGCCGTTAGCAAAAGTACTGGCAGCCGCGAAGTGGCGCGAATCCGGCGCAGCACCTCGAAGCCGTTGATGCCGGGCAGCATCACGTCAAGAACAACGAGCAAATAACTATTAGCCGTTGCGCGCTGCAGCCCGCTTTCGCCGTCGTGGACGTAGTCCACCACAAAGCCTTCGGCCTGCAGGTACTCGCCCACCAGGGTACAGAGTTCAACATCGTCATCGATAATCAGAATGCGTTCCATCTTGGCTGTTTTCATTGTGCACCACTTAGCGCGCACCAGTGGTAAAGAATTGTCAAACCTTCACTTACCTGCGCCCAAGCCACAAGTTTCCCCTTTGACAAAACTTTACTCGGCTTGACGGTCTTTTTACCACTTTCTCTTGCGAACGGTGTTTCTATAAGTGTACGGAAATCGGTCCTGGTTCCGGCATGGAGCCGGTCTCAGCAATGGAAATTCAGGGAGCACCAAACTTATGAAAACGATTCGCTTTCGGTTCCTCGTAGCGGCGCTGGCTGTCATGTTGGGCGCTGCCATCGCCAAGTCGCAAACCACCGATTCAACCACCCCACCACCCATGCACGGCCATGGATTCGGTATGGGCCATGAACTGGGATTCTATGCCAAGTATCTCGATATCACCGACGCTCAGAAGACGCAAATGAAAGCCGTGCTGCAAAAAGAGCGCCCTACCTTCAAGCCGCTGATGCAGCAGGTCCATCAGATGGACCAGCAGTTGAAGCAATATGTGGAAGGCACCTACGATGCGGCCAAGGTGCAAACGCTGGTTGCGCAACAGTCCCAGACACTGGTTCAGTTGAAGGTGGAAGAGACCCGGGTTCACAGTGAGCTCTATCAGTTGCTGACTGCCGATCAGCAAGCCAAGCTGAAGCAGTTCGAGGCCAATCGCGCAGCGCGCAGGCAGCAACGCATGCAAAACGGTTCCGAAGAAGCCGCGCCGGAGAGCGCTCCGCAACAGTAATTTTGTACGGCGTGGGCGCCAGCATACCCGCGCAGAGGGGGGCCCCACTTCTCGCTTCCGCTCGCGAGAAGTGGGCTTTCTCCCCAGAGGAACGACCATGGATTTAGCTCAAGCTTTTATCTTCGACGCTGGATGGCTCTTTTTCGCCGCATGGGGACTCGTCCTCGTGCTCATGAGCGTGATTGCTTTCGGCCGCGACATCTCATCTCTGCTGGGTGACGATGCCATTCGCACGCCAGTTAGAAAACTTCGCTAACAAACTCCGCCTCCCTCCTGCGTTCTGAACCCTCCCTGCTAGAATTTCATCTACACAACCTGCATGATTCCGAAAAGTATGCGTCCGCTCCTGCCCTACCTCAAGCGCTACCGCTGGGGTTTCGTTGCAGGAGCATTGTGCATCGTCTTCAGCAACGGAGCGCAGGCCGGTCTGCCCAGAGTCATCGGCAACGCCGCGCAAAGCCTTTCCACCGGCGTCACCCGGCATAAACTCCTTGTCTTTACGATGGAGGTGCTGGCTTTGGCCGCTGTCCGCGGCATTTTCCTGTTCCTTACCCGCTGGATCGTAATCGGCATCTCGCGCGACATCGAGTTCGACATGCGCAATGATCTCTTCGCGCATCTGGAAAAGCTCTCTTACTCGTACTACCAGCGCATGCGCACCGGCGACATCATGGCGCGCGCAACCAATGACCTCAACGCCGTGCGCATGCTCATGGGCCCGGCCATCATGTACTCGGCAAATACGCTGGTTTTCACCGCCGCGGCGCTATGGTTCATGGTGCACACTAGCCCGAAATTGACGCTGTATGCGTTTCTGCCGCTGCCCATCGTCAGCGTGGTCATTCAATATTTTGGCCGGCGCATTCACGAACGCTTCGAGAGAATTCAGGCGATGTTCTCCGATATTTCCGCGCGCGCGCAGGAGAACTTCTCCGGAGCGCGCGTCATTCGCGCCTACGTGCAAGAGGAAGCGGAGATTGCCGCATTTGAAACTGCGAATCAAGAATACGTCGCGCGCAGCCTGAAACTGGTGCGTCTCATGGGCATGCTCTGGCCAACGCTGGAGCTGATGCTGGGCCTGGCTCTGGTGCTTGTGTTATGGATCGGCGGCCGTGAGGTCCTGGCCGGCCGCATGCAAATCGGCGCCTTCACCGCCTTCAACATCTACATGATGCAGCTCACGTGGCCCGTCATCGCGCTGGGATGGGTGGTAAACATTTTCCAGCGTGGAACGGCATCGCTGGTTCGGCTGAACGAAATTCTGCAGGAACAGCCCGAGATTAAAGATGAACCCAAAGCTCAGACGTTAGCAGTAAAAGGCGAGATCGAATTCCGCGGGCTGAATTTTGCCTATGACGGCAAGACCGTACTCAGAGATGTACATCTAAGAATTCCAGCGGGCACCAGCATGGCGATCGTCGGCCCTACCGGTGCGGGCAAGACCACTCTGGTCAATTTGATTCCGCGCATTTATGACGCTGCGCCGGGCTCGGTCCTCATCGATGGCCACCCGATTCGTGATTATTCTTTGCACTCTTTGCGTGAAAATATTGGGTTTGTGCCGCAGGAAACTTTCTTATTCAGCGACCGCATCCGCGAGAATATCGCTCTCGGCGTGGAATCGGCTGACGATCGGCAGATTCACGATGCAGCCGAAGCTGCCAACATTGCCGCCGATATCGAGGGCTTTCCCGAGCGCTATCAAACCATGGTCGGCGAACGCGGCATCACGCTCTCCGGAGGCCAAAAGCAGCGCACCGCAATTGCCCGCGCTTTGATCCGCAACCCTCGCATCCTCATTCTCGACGACGCGCTCTCCAGCGTCGATACTCACACCGAAGATAAAATTCTCAATCACCTGCGCGAAGTCATGCAGGGCCGCACTACGATTTTCATCTCGCATCGCGTGTCTACGGTGCGGAACGCCGACCGCATCGCCGTCTTGCACGATGGCCGCATCGTAGAGACCGGCACTCACGACGAACTGCTCGCCTTGAATGGCTACTATAGTGACCTGTATAACAAGCAGTTGCTGGAAGAAGAGCTGGCCGAGGTTTAACGCGCTGTTTTAGGGCGCGGCGGACAGAATCCTGCTCTCTTCTTGCGGCTGAGTCCAATATATCGAGATCGGCCTTTCGAACTCCGGTTTCACTGCCCAAATGCAGCGCGTAGACGCCCCAGAAATCCTCGATTCCTTCAGCTGCCCCATTCACCTCGTGCAGGCTGCGCTTACCGTGCTGGGCCGCATGAACCGCTGGTTTGGTGGAGTTACGACCACGCAGAAAATGGTGGAATGCGCTGCTCGGGTGACAGGAATAAACCGGTTTTCTCTGCTCGAAGTAGCCTCCGGGCTGGGCGAAGTTCCGGATTTAGTACAGCGCAGACTTGCCAGCCGGGGCATCGCGCTGGATATAACACTGCTCGACCGTGCTCGCTCGCATCTTCCTCGAAACCGCAATGGCGGAAATCCCGCTGCAGAAAGTCGTCTGGTTGTTTCCGACGCACTGGCGCTGCCGTTCCCCGATGGAGCCTTTGATCTGGTGAGCTGCAACCTTTTTGCGCACCACTTGAATGCGCATCAATTGGCCGAATTCGTACGAGAGGGTCTGCGCGTGAGCCGGCGGGCTCTTCTGATCAACGACATCGTGCGGCATCCTTTGCACCTGGCGTCGGTTTACGCCAGCTATCCGATTATGCGTAACCGGATCGCGTGGCTGGACGGGCTCACTTCGGTGCGCCGGGCATACATACCAGAGGAAATTCGCGGCGTCATTTCCTCGGCTTCTTGTTCCGCAATCCCGTTACGGATAAAAATCTCCCGCCACTATCTTTTTCGCATGGGAGTGATCGTGTGGACGACCCCGCCTGCAGAAAGCACGATTGACGAAGAGACAAGGCCTGCTAGCGCACTACCAGCACTTCCCGGATACTGTCGCGCGCCAGGAAGAACTTGATGGAAGCGAAATCCCGGAACAGAGTCTCAATGTGGCGATTGTTGAAGACGCGCTGCAACTGAAACCCATCGGTCAGCGCGGTGTGCACAGCCCCGGTAGGCCCCCGGCGCGCCTCGCGCCGCAGCACGATTTTCTGCATCTCCAGCGTGTCACTGCCCACAATGTGAAAGCGGTTACAGGGCGAGTCCGGTCCGGCGTCGCGCGTATGAAAAAACGCCAGCAACATGCCGCCCGGTTTCAATACCGACCACAACCGCCCCACTACCGGCTTCACCAGGCTTTCATCCAGATAATCCGGCAGATTCCAGCACAGCACCACGTCGAAGTGAGCCGCCGGGTATACCAGGTTGTCGGCAAGAAATTTCCGGCTATCGAGCATTGCATTCCCCTGCTCGTCAGTGGTGTGCAGTTCGGAATCGGTAGAAGCGGTGAGCAGATCTTCGCTGTAGATTCTGTGGCCACGTTCGGTAAAGTGCCGGATGTTGGTGGGCGACGTCGATCCTAAATCCAGCACACAAAGACCCTGCGCAGACTCCCAAGTACGTGATAGTTCGCCTAACCCGCTGGAGCGGCGGGTCAACTTCTGCGAATTCTGATCTGGTGCAACCTCCGGTCCGGAGGAACCGCGAAAAAATTTCATGAAGTTCTGTGAGACTGACGACATTCTTGACTCATAACCCCTGGAATTCCAGATCGTTTACCGAAAATGCTCAAGACAATGCCCTAGTCACCGGAATTTAAATATTTACTACCCACAAACCCTACTTCGTATCGGCGCGGCTGATTTCCACCTTGCCTTTCAAAAAAGCGCCTTCTTCGATTGAAATTCGCTGCGTCGTGATGTCGCCGCTAACCACGGCGGACTTGCGCAGTTCCACGCGATCGCTGGCCTGAATGTTGCCTTCCAGCCTGCCCTGCACGACCACGCCTTTGGCGTCGACACTGGCCTTCACCTGCCCATTCGGGCCCACTGTTAAACTATTTCCCTTCAACGCGATGCTTCCCTCTACCTGACCATCCAGATAAAGATCTTCGCTGCCTGAAAGTTCGCCCTTAATCACGACGGATTTGCCGATCTGTGCCAATCCACTGGCGGGTGCGCTCATCGAAGGCTCTCCTGATTTGCCGGACTCATGGATGAAAAACCTGGTATGACAGAACCCAATTTTCGACCTTTTCGCCCACTCGGGATCTTCGCGATCGGATATCGAGAATTGCTACCGGAGCCTTACCGAATCGAACCCTGAGATACCACCCGAAAGGCACCGCCTGTTATGACTATACGCAAGGCACAGAGGTCGCGGCAAGCCGCCCAATACTCCGTTGCCGTACCGGGTCCACTGTAGAGAACGGCTTCCTGCCTATTGCTACACTATGATAAGCATGCCCTGGCCGGAGGCGCGTGAAGATGATTTCGCGAATTGCTAATCTTCCTCTGATCGTTCTGCTCGCTGCATGTGTTTCAACCGCGGCCGTGGCTGCGGCGCAAACCAATCCCGCGCAAAATCCTCCTTCCCCGATTGAATTAGTCCACACCACCGTAGCCACCGAGGTCGCAGCCGCTAACAATAACTCCGTTAAGCATATATTCCGCGATTACAAGAAAACGCCCCAGGGATCGCAGACGCGGATTTACGTGGAAACCACCCAGGCAATGGCCGGTATGACTGTTGCTTACAACGATAGGGCCCTCACCGGAGAGCAACTTCACAATGAAGAAGGCCGTTTAGCGGGTCTCGTGGGCAATCCCGACCAGCTCAGCCGCAAAGAGCGTCAGGAAAAAGAAGAGGCCAATCGAACCTTGTCCATCGTGAAGGCCCTCCCCGATGCATTTCTCTTCGACTACGACGGCATCGCGCCCGGAACTGCAACTCTGGGTCGCGAAGGTGCGCAATTAATTCGACTGAAATTTCGGCCCAACCCGGCCTACCGTCCGCCATCTCACGTGGAAGAAGTTCTGGTGGGTATGGCCGGATTTCTTTTGATCGATCCCGCGGCGCGCCGGATCGCCCGAATCGACGGAACCCTATTTAGGGAAGTCAACTTCGGTTGGGGAATTCTGGGCCACCTCAATAAAGGCGGACACTTTTTTGTCGAACAACAGGACCTGGGCGATGGCTCGTGGGACGTTTCGTGCATGCGGCTCGACTTTGCCGGCAAGATTCTTCTGTTCAAAAATATCGCGATTAAGTCGGATGAGCTCTTCAGCAACTTCCGTCGCGTTCCCGCCGGCACCACCTTCGCGCAGGGCGTTGAAATGTTGAAAACAGAACAAGCCAAACTTCCACAGGGCGGCAGCGAAACCACCAAAGCCGAAAACCGATCGCGCTAGCTCGTCGCGCTCGCGCAAAGAGTTTCTTTCCGCACTGTAAGCTTCTCGATCAAATCTTCTTTAATACGATAACCGGTGCCCGGTTCATCGCTGATCTTAATCGTGCCCTCTCGAGAAACTTTCACCTCCGGCTCGATGATGTCTTCCTTCCAATAGCGTTTCGATGCCGAAATGTCTCCGGGCAAGCTGAAATTCTCCAGGGTTGAAAGAGCGATGTTGTGGGCCCTCCCCACGCCCGATTCCAGCATTCCCCCGCACCATACCGGAATTTTTTTCGACTGGCAGATGTCGTGGATCTTCTTTGCCTCAGTAAACCCGCCCACGCGCCCGACTTTAATGTTGATAATGCGGCAAGCCCCGGTCTCAATGGCAACGGCGGCCTTGCGCGCGCTGACGATTGATTCGTCGAGGCAGATCGCGGTGCGCAGCTCTTTCTGCAGGCGCGCATGATAAAAGATGTCGTCGTCCCATAACGGCTGTTCGATCATAAGCAGGTTGAACTGATCAAAAGTCCGCAAGTGTTCAACTTGATCGAGCGTATACGCTGAGTTCGCGTCGCAACTCAGTGTGATCTCGGCCCAGCGCGAGCGTATTTTCTCGAGCACATTTACGTCCCAGCCCGGCTTCACCTTCACCTTGATGCGGCGATAGCCCGCGGCCAGTTCCGTCTGAATCTTTTCGAGCAGTTGTTCCACGGAATCTTGAATCCCGATGGATACTCCGCTGGCGATTTCCGTTCGCGTTCCGCCCAGCAATTTCCATAGCGGAAGCTTTTTCTGCTTTGCCTCGGCATCCCACAAAGCGTTTTCGAGCGCCGCTTTCGCCATGCGATGACCGCGCACTCGCGAAAAAGCGGCGGCGCAATCTCGCCCCGATTCAAAACTGCGTCCCAGCACAGCTGGCGCGAGATATCGCCTAATCGTAGGCCACGCGCTCTCCGTCCACTCGTTGCTGTAAAACGGATCTTCGCCGGCAACGCACTCGCCCCATCCATCGACTCCTTCGCAATGGGCGGTGACTAACAGCATGCGGCGGCCATAAGTGCGCCCGAAGCTCGTCTCAAAGAAATGGACGAGGGGCATTTGAATCTCGCGCAGCGTAATGGCTTCAATCTTCATAGTTTGGAAGCTCGACTTACGGTTCGGCCCCTTGAAGAACAAATCATTCACCACAGAGGCACAGAGTCACAGAGAAAAGCCAAGAATTTTCTTTTGCATTTCTCTGTGACTCTGTGGTGAAATCAGTTTTGCGTCCCCGGAAGTCAGTCTTGCGATGCATACGACCACTGCTCATCCCAATTTCCCAGCAAAAATTTCCCGTTGCCTTCCGCGTCCCGCTCGTAACCAAGTACGGTGAGGCCGCTATCAAAGGCCCGCAGAAACTGCTGCCGGTTTCGTTCCTGCACCTCTTGCCCTTTACCTCGCGTCTCCGCCGCGGATTTCCAGCCGTAAATCTGCGCCGGAACCTGAATCTCAGATTCCCGCTCAAACGTCGCATTCTTGCCAGTCACCAGCAGGTTTTCCACTCGCTTCGATTTCAGCCACCACTCAGCGATGAGCCTATCGCTCGGCAGTCCACCCTGCAGCGGCGAAGAAGTAATTCCATATTGATTGATGTTGTATCTGCGCGAAATCGCACCCAATTTTTCAATGTTCAAATACGAATTTTTGATCTCCAGCGGATCGAAGGTCCACTCAATCAGTTCAATGCCCCGGGCCAGCGCGTCCTCACGCTGCAAGAGCTTGAGCCGCCGGCCCAACCCTCCGTTGCGCTGCTCCTTGCGGACGGCCAGCATGTGCGAGTGCAAATAAATATGTCCCGACCGCGTTCCCGGCACCGACAACGCGAAGCCGACCATTTCGTTGCCCTCGAATGCGCCCATCACCTGCCCGCCAACTTTTTCGGCGACCACGAACATGCGCAGCGGCACCAGCTCCGCATCCGTAAAGTTCCAGATTTCTTTTTGCAACCCGACGCAGGTCCGCAGCTCATCCAGCCCCTTACATCGCCGAATGACGATCGCATCTCCGCTCACGATCGCTTCTCCTCTTGCTTCGCCTGCTGCCACAAAGACTCCAGTTCCTGCATGGATGCGCCCTCAGCGGTGCGTCCATCTTCGTGCAAACGCTGTTCCATCCACTCAAACCGTCGGCGGAATTTGCGATTGGTCTTGCGCAATGCAGATTCAGGATCCAGCGCAAGAAAGCGCGCAATGTTCACCATCACAAAGAAAAGATCGCCAACTTCTTCTTCCAAGCGCACCCGTAAATCGTCAGGAATGCTCTGCCGTCCCGAGCCCGCAACGCCGCGTCCCTCCGGCCGCGGACCGGGAGCGGGAAATTCGCGCAGCTGCTCTCGCAACTCGCGCGTCTCCTCGCCCAGCTTATCGAACAGCCCCTCCATGTCAGGCCAGTCAAAACCAACCTGCGCAGCCCGCGAGCTGAGCTTGTGCGCCTCCAGCAATGACGGCATCGCGGTAGATATTCCACCCAGAATCGACGCCGTGGCCGCGGCCTTCCCCTCCTCTCCCTCGCCCGCTCTCTTCTTTCTCTCCTCGACCTTCAGCGCCTCCCAGTTGCGTTTCACTGCGACCGATGTCTCAGCCTTCGCATCGCCAAAAACATGCGGATGCCGGTCAATCAACTTTCGTGAGAGCCGATCGAGAACATCGTCAATCGAAAATGTTCCCTGCTCCTTCGCCATCTCCGAATAGAAGAGAACCTGCAGCAACAAATCTCCCAATTCGCCCGGAAGCTCGTCCCAGTCGCGATTATCGATGGCTTCAAGAACTTCATAAGTTTCTTCCAGCGTATATGGCTTGATGGAATCGAAAGTCTGCTCGCGATCCCATGGACAGCCTCCCGGAGCCCGCAGCCGCTCCATGATTCGCACTGCGCGTTCGAACCGCTCACCAGTTGTCGGCATTGGGAAACACTTTATATGACGCCCCATCGTACGAGCAATCAGCTGCCCTCAAATCACCGTCGTCAAATCACCTCCGTCAAAACAAGAATTCGCGACAAACCGTGCCGCTGCCTGTGGCATCGAACTCTTAACGATCCAACCTATTGGAGGAAATATCATGCCCGATACCCTTAAAGGAAAAACTATCGCTATCCTTGCAACCGACGGATTTGAACAGTCCGAACTCACACAACCCAAGCAGGCGCTGGAGGCAGCAGGCGCAAAAACTCAGGTGATATCGCCCACCCCGAAAAAAATTAAAGGCTGGAATAAGAAAGACTGGGGCGAGGAGGTACAGGTTGACGTCGAATTGAAGTCCGCCGATCCCTCTCGCTACGACGCGCTCCTGCTCCCCGGCGGAGTCATGAACCCGGACCAGCTTCGGATGAATCCGGACGCCGTGAAGTTCGCAAAGCATTTTATCGATCAGGGCAAGCCGGTCGCAGCCATCTGCCATGGTCCGTGGATGCTGGTCGAAACCGGCGCAGTCCGCGGCCGCACCATCACATCCTGGCCATCGTTGAAGACCGACATTAAGAACGCCGGCGGCACCTGGGTGGACGAAGAAGTCGTGTTGAGCAATGGAGTCGTGACCAGCCGCAAGCCCGACGATATCCCCGCTTTCAACCGGCAAATGATCGATCTATTTGCGAAGGGATCGGCTAAGGGCGAACCCTCTCAGCGCAAAGTGGCCTAAACCGACTGTTAAACTAAAACTTGAAAAGAGAATCGGCCCGGCTACGCTGCCCCGGGCCAATTCTCTTTTCAAAGCCAAGCAGCGGTTTTTAGGCCAGCGGTTGAACGGTACCAAGGTTACCTTCTCCCGCGCTGATTCCCGGTGCAAACTCTAATGTGGGAGTTGTAAACCAGCCCCTCTCTAGCTCAATGGTTACGTTTTACAATCCCCGTATCTAATTGATCTACATGCCATTAACCCTGCAGACTAAGCCGTCGCTCGAAGGCCGCCACTTTCACGTCGTGGTCATCGGCGGTGGTATTCACGGTGTGGCCGTTGCGCGGCAATGCGCCCGCGCCGGCAAGCCAACTCTGCTGGTGGAACAAAACGATTTCGCCTCCGGAGTGACCAGCCGCTCCACCCGAATCATCCACGGCGGATTGCGTTACCTTGAGCACAGTGAACTGGGGCTGGTTCGCGAGTCTTTACGCGAGCGCGAAGCGTTGCTGCGCGAACGCTCTCACCTCGTACAGCCCATGCACTTCCTTTTGCTGTTGAACGAGCAGAGCCAGCGCAGCGCTTTGAAAGTACGTGCCGGATTATGGCTCTACCAGCGAATCGCCGGAAAGCCTGCCGCTCCGCCCACCGCCGAAATGGAATTGAAGCGACTGGAGCGCGCCCTCGACTCCGGCCACCGTTGGTCGTTCTTCAACTATGAAGACGCGCAATGCGAATTCCCCGAGCGCCTGGTGGCGGAATATCTAATGGAAGCCGTCGACGCCGGAGCCGTTGTCCGCAATCACACAGAAGCCCTCGCGGTGGATGTAACCCACGGCCGCGTGCGAGGCGTACTTCTGCGCGACCACATCTCCGGCCGTGACGAAAAAGTAGACGCGACCTGGGTCATCAACTGCAGTGGTCCTTGGGCAGACCGGGTGTGCCAGCGATCTTCCCTTCGCATGCCCAAACCCATGCTCGGCGGCGTGCGCGGCTCGCACATTATCCTTCCACGCTTTCCGGGTTCGCCCACCACAGCGCTTTACACCGAAGCAATCGATGGACGCCCCATCTTCGTTTTACCGTGGAACGATCAGATCATGGTAGGAACCACCGAAGTTGCGGACAGCGGTGATCCCGGCAGAACCGCTCCTTCGGCAGATGAGATCAGTTATCTGGTTCGCTCCGTTTCGCAATTGTTTCCCAAGGCGAAGATCACAGCGCACAGCGTGAAACACGCGTTCGCCGGAATCCGTCCTCTTCCCTACTCACCCGACAACCGTCCCTCGGCAGTTACACGAAAACATTTTCTGCACGACCACGCGGAAGATGGCGCATCCCACATGTTTTCGGTGGTCGGTGGAAAGTTGACGACCGCTGCATCGCTGGCACGCGAGTGTACACGCAGGATCGGTTTGAACGCCGCAGAACCAGGCACGATGGCAATCGGCCCGGGCCCAGCACTCGATCCTCTCTTGGACGAAGCCGTTCTGGAGATTGCGCGAATCGGCTCGGTCAGCGAGGAGTCCGCCCGCGGCATGCTGGAGTGGCACGGCAAACGCGCCGCCGATATTGCCCGCACGGCCCTGGTAAGCGCGGAGCTTCGTGCCCCAATCTGTCCCCATACCTCTCACGTCATCGCCGAGGTAGTCGAGGCGTATCGCAGGGAGTTCGCCGTAACCCTGGCCGACGTTCTGCTGCGCCGCGTTCCTGTAGCCCTGGGAGCGTGCTGGTCAGAATCCTGCAGCCGCGAAGCTGCGCTGCGCATCGGCGCCGTCCTGGGCTGGAATGAGCAGACAATCGGCGCTAACCTCGAAGCGTTTGAAACCGACCGCTCCGCTTTCCTGCGCCCCGTAGGCCGCTCCGCCGCGGCCCTCGAAGCCGCTGCGGACTAGAACTGCCCTACGCCGATTTCATAAGTTCTACGCTCGCTGACGGCGTTCGCACGTTCCATTCTCATCGAGCCAACTCAGTAACGAACGCACACTGGCGCGAGCTAGCGCGATCGCGCAGTCCGCCGCCCCGTAATATATGTTGAGCGTATCGCCATCAGTTGCGATCGTATAGCCACAGGGAAATACGACATCGTCGACATCGCCATGGACCTCGTACTCTTCTTCCGGCCCAAAGATCCACGAGTCCCCCCGCAATAAGCACTTAGCCGGGTTTTCGAGTTCGAACAGGGCTAAACCCAATCGATACAGGCAGCCCGAGGGCGTGTGACGAACTCCGTGATAAAGGACCAGCCATCCTCGGGAGGTCTCGATCGGAGGCGGCGACAAGCCAATCTTGTTCGCGTCCCACCAAGCCCCCCGGCGGGCTTCCAGCATAAGCTGGTGTCGGCCCCAATGGCGCAAATCCGGAGAATAGGAAATCCAAATGTGCGCGCCGAGATTGGTTGCGGGCCGGTGAACCAGAGCCCAGTGCCCATCGATTCGCCGCGGCAACAGCGCGGAGTCTTTGTCGTCTGGCGGCATGATCACGCCATAACGCTCGAAAGTCCTGAAATCTTTGGTGAGAGCCAAAGATACGCCGGGGCCGCCGCGCGAATAAGACGTGTAGGTGACCACGTATTGCTGTAGTTCAGGTACAAACGTAATGCGTGGATCCTCGATGCCCCAGATCTCCTCGGGAAAATCCTTCGCGTTGGGCATCAATGTTGGGCTGCTGTCGATCTGCCATCCGTCGACCCCATTCACCGAACGCGCGGCACACAAGTGCGATAATCCGCGGCGATCTTCCACACGACAAAGCAACAAGGTTGAGCCATCTGCGAGCAGGGTCGCACCCGGATTGAACACACTGTTGATCGAGTATGGCCAATTCTTGCTTGTGAGGATCGGGTTGGAAGCATGGCGAACCAACAACGGCTCGAAGCTCGTACCAAGACTACTCATAGGTTCTTGTGCAATTGTCAAGACAGAATCTCCTTTGGTTTCGATGCTTCCGACTCTTGCAGAGCGCGCATTTCCAGCAGCGCCATCAGGAACGATAGCGTTGATTCCGCGCCCTGGTTCTGATTGGCGCGGTCGGGATGAAGGCCGTCGCGGCAGCCACCGCTCACCGGGTCATAAAGTGAGAGCTGCAGATCATTGTCGCCAAGAAACCAGTTAAAGGCCGACCACGCTTCCCTGCGCCAGCGGCTGTCGCCGGTTACCTTGTAGGCTTGAAGACATGCTGAAACCGCGCCCGCGGCTTCAATCGGCTGTTGATCGAATCGTGCCTTTTCCCCGCCCTGGCGATAAAAGCCTTGCGAGCCGATGGGGACAAAGTGACCATAGGTTTCGCAGCGCTGCTGTTCCATGAGCCAATCCAGCGATTCCAGGCCGGCAGCAACCATCCGATCATCCGCACATGCCGAACCCACCAGCAGCATGGCCTGAGGCAACCGAGCATTTCCGTAAGCTGCGATGTCTTCAAACCATTTCCAGCGCGTGCGCCGGACCGCTTCGTACATATCGAGCAGTCTTTGGGCCAGTGCCAATCGTATGCGCTGGGCGTCGCGGTCTCCGGGATAGGACTGTAGGTATTCCTGAATACCGAGCAAAGTGTAGGCGCAAGCCCGAGGACTGTGAAACTCAACCGCGGCAGACAACGAAAACTCGAACAAGCGTCCGGCGGCGCCTCTCAAACCACCATTCGTCGACCGGGCCAGCACCGTCCCTAAAGCCCACAACGAGCGGCCATGAGAATCTTCCGAGCCTTGTTCTTCTATCCAGCGGCGATCGTAGCCGAGAAAATTTCGGAACCTTTGCTTCTCCGGATTGAACGCATGTTCGAGGAATGCCAAATAACGGAAAGGCCAATCGGGATTGCCCGCCTTGGCTGGTGCAAACTGCTCAATCCCCAAATGCTCCATTCCCAGTTGTTCCAGCAGCACAATGAAAATGAGGGCCCGTGCATTGTCGTCGGTGGCGTATCCTTCAGCGCGATTAGGGATGGTGAAGATGGCGTGCTGCAAAATCCCGGTATCATCGGTAAGCGCATTCACGTAATCGAGATTGAGCGCGGGGAGTTGATTCAGCGACTTCTCGGTCATGCGCGCCGAGAACTGAACCCGCGGAGTATCCATGCGATCGCTGCGTACGCGAGAGAAGCTCTCCATATAACTTTGCGCCACGGTTTTCCAGGTCATCACCCGCGCGAACAGGTAAGCGCGCTTGCGCATGGCATGGCGGAGCGCGGGAGTATCCAGAAGTTCGATTGTCTTCTGCGCGATCGCCTCCGAATCTTGGAACGGAACCAGCGCCCCGCGACCGTCCTCTAACAATTCAATCGCGTGCCAATACGGAGTCGAGATAATCGCCTTTCCCGCTCCCAGGGCATAGGCGAGAGTGCCTGAGACTACCTGCGCTTCATGGCGATAAGGAGTGATGTAAAGATCCGCTGCGCCAATGAATTCGGCCATTTCCTCCGGACTGGCGAATCGGTTGTGGAAGATCACTTGCGATTCCACTCCCACTTCCTTCGCCAACGCCTTCAAGCTGTCTCGGTAGCGATCGCCCTCGCGACGAAGAACATGCGGGTGAGTTGCGCCCGCGACCATATAAACGACATTCTGATGTCTCGAAAGAATCTGCGGCAAAGCTTGAATGACATTTTCGATTCCTTTGTTCGGTGAGAGCAAGCCGAAGGTGAGCAGAACTGCCTTCCCCTCCACTCCGAACCGGTCTTTGAAAAAATTGGGGTCGAGAAAGGGCAAGTCCGGAACACCGTGAGCAACCATGTCGATCTTGCTGCCTGGCACCCCGAAGATTTCCTGCAGCATCTGGGCAGAGAGCTGACTCATGACAATGAGGCGATCCGAAAGCTCTGCGATTTCCTGCATCACCCTCAGTTGATCCGGGTTTGGCTCCCGCAGAACCGTGTGCAGCGTGGTCACCACCGGCATCTTCAGGCCACGCAACAGCTGCAGAATATGGCTTCCAGCCGGGCCTCCAAAGATTCCATATTCGTGCTGCAGGCAGACCATGTCGATATTGTTGAAGTTCAGGAATTCGGCGGCTTGTTGATAGGAATTAGGGTCGTCCTGCGCGAGCGACCATCGCACTCGCGCGGGATAATCGTATCCTTGCTCGGTATCGTTCACCGGCAAGGACATCAATCGCGTGGCTCCATACTCCGCGGATATGGCCTCGCACAGGTCGGTGGTGAATGTCGCGATGCCACACTGCCGCGGAAGATAATTCCCGATCACTGCAATCCGGCTGGGAAGCGATGGCTTGGATTTCCACTTCGGGCGGGCCGGCAAACTCATCTGCCCGGGCACACGGGGACCAACCACCTTCAGGACCGGTTTTGGCGACAAAATATTCGATAGCGACATTTATGCCTACGTCGGGAGAGAGAGAGCTTCAAAAGAGACCGCTTCAAACAGAGGCGATCGATCACGGGAACTTGCTAAGCAATAGCCTCTCATCAGTATCGAACGAAAGTAGACTTGCGGACTGGTCACAATTGACCAGACAGCAATGGATGCACACGGATTGTGCCCGCATTTCGGCAGTAGCTCCGCCAACCGCTAAAAAAGGCTCGATCAGTCGATCGAGCCTGTTCTATTCACTGCGGGGTTACTTCATCTTCGACATCGACTGACCGCCGGGGATGTACGCAGAACCGCTCAAATCGGAGTGATCGCTGAAACAACCTTCAGTTATTTTTTTCAATCGGTTGTTCCCGCAAGATGTGAAAGAGTTGCTGAGGGTTGTCGGAAACAATTCCATCTACCCCCGACTTTGCAAAACGCTTCATCGCTGCGGGAGTATTCACGGTCCAAACAATTATTTTCTTGCCGGCAGATTTTAGCTCGGAAATCAATTCTCGCCGGACCAGCTTGTAATGCGGAATCACATACTCGATCGGCAATTTAAGCCAGCGCCTGAGCTGAGTCTGAGTCTCGCAGATTAGCCCCAGCGGAACTTTCGCATCAACACGGTGCAGTGATTCGAGCACTCCGGGGAGAAACGAGGAAACCACCAAACTATCCCGGTCAACCTTGGACTCTCGCAGCAGGTCAGCCGTGATCCTCTCTACTCCGGCAACTTTCAGTTCGATATCGAGGAAGGCTTTACCGCAGTACCGGCTCAGTACTTTGCGCAACAGCGGCAGGTCTAACTCCTCACCCGCACAGTGCACAATTTCCAGGTCGAGCGCCGGTGTGGCCTCATCATGACAGATGACCGCTTTCCCATCGGCGCTAAGCCGAACATCGAATTCAAATCCATCGCAACCCGAGGCCAGCGCGAAATCGAACGCTTCCAACGTATTTTCCGGGATGGATTTGTGACTGCGAGTACCACGATGTCCGAGAAGTAGAGGACGAACATCCATCTCGGATCAGTCCAAATCAAAATCGCGAATCGGCCGTCCCGTGTCCGGAGACTCCTTGGCCTTCTTGACCGCCTCCTGAAACTTTTTGTCCAACAGTTCGGAGGCGTGCTTTTGCGCTTCTACCGACTGCCGGAAGATCGATTCGCGCCGGCTATCTTGCTCTTTCATCGCGCGCGCGGCTTCTTCCATGTCGCTGAACATCCGCGGTTTCACCGCTGCGGTGTGGGCAATCACGGAAGCAGTCGCAGTGTCGATCTTCAGCAGCGCGCTGCAGCAGGGACAAGTCACTTCGATGGTAGCCGGATTCTTCGCCATTTTGCGAATCATACCGCAAAAGCCAACTCCATGGATCACGCTTAGCGTTGAAGTTTGATCGGAAAGATATGGAAGACGCTCAGGAACTCCCATCCCAGCAGAAAAATCGCCAGCAACACCACCAGCACCGCCATCAACTCCCCGAAGGTCAACCCGCGGCGGTTGGGTTCGAAGCGCCGCGCCGCCAGGGTCAATATATTTAGCGTGGCAAATCCAAATACCACAGCCCACAGAATGTTGTAGACGTTGTCGCGGCGACTGGAATGCCGCGCGACCAGCATCACACCCGCGACCATGGCCGATTGCGCGCGCCACAAATTGTGGGCGGAGAGCATGGTGCGTGCCAATCCATAAATCCGGCCGGTCGAGGAAAGTTCCATAACGCGCAGCAAATCCAGAAATCCTAACCAAAACCCAGGATTGGATATTACATTTTTCTCTGGATCAGGTCACGGCAAAGCCACTTTTGGTAATGGTGCAGTTGATCTCCTTTGCGCCCTTGGCGATACCTTTGCGAGCTTTGCGGTTAAGAGCTTTTAAAGCCTTTGATCCCAAAGGCCGCGAAGAAATTTCCGCAAAGTTCGCAAAGAACAACGAGCACTCTGAAACTGCACCACCACCCCACTTCCAGGCATCCACCATATCAACGGGCCACCTTCGTGTCCCGCCGTGCTGCGGTTGCCGCGTCTGCACGCCATTTCAGTAATATGGATGAATGGCGGAACGGCGAGTCATTTTCTTCGATGTAGGCAATACTCTTCTCTTTCCCAACCGGACCAAAATGCTGGCTCCAATTGCAAGCGATCGCCATCCCACACTCGAGCAATGGCAGGCGCTGGAGCGCAGAACAAAGAAGGAATTCGATGAAGGAATGTTAAGTGGCCGCGTCGATCACGGCTTCTGGTTCACATTCCATACCTATCTGCTCGAACAGCTTGGTGAACCTTTAACAGTACGCGACGCCCTGGTCGCCAACACGCAGAATTCCGCCAACTGGGATCAGATTCCATCCGGAACTCGCGAAGCCCTCTGCCGTATCGCGGGAAAATTCCGCATCGCAGTCATCTCCAATGCCGATGGCGGAATCGAACGCATCCTCTCGCGCTGCGGCATTGCCGATTGCTTCGAAAGCATTACCGATTCTGGGATTGTCGGGGTCGAAAAGCCGCGCCGCGAAATTTTCGAGGCCGCGCTCGAAACCATGAAAGCGCGCCCCGAAGATAGCCTCTACGTTGGCGACATGTATTCGGTGGATTACACCGGAGCACGAAATGCCGGAATGGATGCGGTATTACTCGATGTCTCCGGCGCCTACCGCGAGCGCGACGTGCCACGCGTGCAATCGTTGCAACAACTCGAAAGTTGGCTGGAAAGCTGGCACGAAACAAGTGGGAACAACGGTTTCTACAACTCCAAAATCTGATGATCGTGGCAATCGGGCAGGATCGCATCGTAAATCGCACGCAGCAGTTCCGTTCCGTGGCGCGCCACAAAATAAACTCCGGCAACACCTCGCTCCTGCAGTTCCCCTTCAGGATAGAGCGCCTGCGTAAGCGCCTGCGCGTGGCGTCCAATCACTTCGCTGCGGCGCAACTCCGCAGCCGTCGCCAACTGCCGCAATCGCTCCAGCTGATAATTCATTTTCGATCCCGCAGTCTGGCCCGCGCCCACTAGCGTAGGATCCAGATCCTCCAGCGCCTTCCGCAAACGTCCCAGCGATTCCTCCACCGCTCGCTGCGTCTGGTCGAACGCCGACTGCAACCCCTCGGGCAATGCGCGCGCCGCAAGTTTCCGGCGGAGATTATCTGCCCCCTGGAACACATCCTGCACCCCAATCCCGTATTGCCGCAGCCAGCGTTGCACTTTTGGCTCAACCAATGTCGCTGAAAACCGCGGCGCCACCGGGGTCACACGGTCCACCAGGGTTTCATACACCGCTCCCACCTGCCCAAAATACGCGATTTCCGCAGGGCCGCCCGCATATGCCAACGTCGGCAGCAAGTAATCCTGTACAACTGGCCGCAGCAAAACATTAGGGCTAAACTTCTCAGGCTGCGAAGCGATGCGCTCCAGCAACTCCGCTCCCGAAAACTTCTCCGCTCCCGCCTCCCCACCAACAATAAACTCCGCTTCCCCGCTCGGCTCGTTAACCCGCCGGTGGATCGCCGTGCGAGCGCCGTCGCGCAATGTAAACAGCAGCACCGACGACCCTGTCACCTTTACCTGCTGGTGATAGCCCGCCTTTTCAATTGCGTCGCCGCGAGCAAGCAGTGCAGCATCAAGATCCGCAGCGCGTTCAATGGCCGCACGATAGACAGGCGCGGCCACGCGGTGCAATTCGGCGTCAGCGGCATCCAGAAGAATCACGCCCCATGAACCAAACAATCGCGCGAACAATCGCGCAAATGCCGTACCTAGCGATTCTCCCGGACGATAGGCCTCGCGCAGGCACTGCGTAACCTCCGACTCGCCCAACAGAGACGCCGCCTCTTCCACTACGGGCAAAATCTCTTCACCCAGCCGCACTTCACTCACCGGCGCGCCGGCAACTCCGTGGCTTGAAGTCGTAAGCGTCCGCACCGAACCGTCGGAGCCCGGCATCGAAACCTGATTCACTTCCGCCAGATCGTGATCATAGGTCGCAAGCCAGAACACTGGAACCGTATCTACACCCGCAGCCGTAGCCTCTTCCGCCAGCTTCACCGCAGTCAGCGCTTTATAAAACGCAAACATCGGTCCGCCAAACAGCCCGACTTGCTGCCCCGTGACCACGACAGCCGCGCCTTTGCGCAAGCGTTCAATATTCGCCAAAGTCTGCGGCGAAGCATTCCACGACGCGTTCTGGCGTTCGAGGATTGCGCTAACCCGCTCGCGACGAACAGGATCGTATTGCATCGCGGAAGCTTCCGCTTTCACCCACTCGTTAAAGTTTGGGGAACGCGGATAAAACGGCCGGACGCTGGGGGAATATTGCAGAAAATCAGTAAACAGGCGAGTGCTGTCGGGAATCTGCTCGAAAGGGAGACAATGCGCTTTCAACGCCGGCTCTCCTGACATCGCGAGTTTCGACAGCTTTGGAAGAGTGCGATCATCTCAGCTCAACACCTTTATTCTACAGTCCACGCGCCGTAGTTGAGATGCCGCAATCCGCCGCAAGATGCAAGATAATGCAAGTGGCTGCGAGCGAACTGCACCAGAATTGGGGAGCAATCAGGAAACAAAACACCATGACTCTCGACCTATCTCCACTGAACATTGTCGCGCCGGTCATGCTGGACGGGCTGGTAGTTCGCCTCGAACCGCTGCGCCGCGGCCACGCCGAAATATTCTGGGAAATTGCTAAGGATGATGTCGACAATATTTTCCAGTGGTTCCCTTACCGCGTGAACTCTTTGCAAGACTTTAAGAGCGTTGTCGAAAAAGCTTTGTCCGAGCAGGAGCGTGGCGAATCGGTAGTCTTCGCCACCGTCGAGAGGCGCTCTGAAAAAGTGATCGGCAGCACGCGCTTCATGAACATCGATCGCAATAATCGCCGCGTCGAAATCGGCTCCACCTGGATCGCACCAGCCTGGCACCGAACTGCCGTCAATACCGGGGCCAAGTATCTCATGCTGCGGCACGCCTTCGAGGTCTGGAATTGCTTTCGCGTCGAACTCAAAACCGACGCGCTCAATCAACGATCGCGCAACGCGATCCTGCGCCTCGGCGCAAAGGAAGAAGGCACCCTGCGCCGCCATCTGATCACCTGGACCGGACGCGTCCGCGACACGTCTACTTTAGCATCCTGGACAGCGAGTGGCCCGAAGTGAAAGCGAGGCTGGAGGCGCGCTGCCGGAGCTAACAAAAACGCAAGGAGCAATCTCATCGGTCTGTGCAGAGCTTGCTCAACAGCCAAGGCCTTGTGGCCGCGAAGGCTCGTAGCTCCGACATTCCGTATCGGAATTGGTGACAAGAACCGCGTCAAATGAGGTCTAGTCCAGTTCTGCGTTTTCACCTCGGGGACTGAGAATATCTCAACCCCCCATCGCACTCAAAAAGCGACGACGATTTTATTCTTTTCCGAAAGCGGCATCGATCAAGGCCTCCCTGCGCTCCATCGCCTCATTGAACTCTTGCCGTTCTTTGCGGAGAAATGCCTCGCCACCGCCATATACCGCGTATACATCTTTTAAAACTCCGCGCAGCCGAAGCCAAGCTTGCTGCCGTACATTCCGTTCTCTGTCCATGTTTTCTTTTTCATCGCCCATATAGGAGCTCCCCTCGATCCATCAAGGGGTAAAGATACAATGAACTCCATTTTAAACGGCAAGTTGAGTCTTTTCTTGAGGTTGGGCAATCCAATTCTGTGTTGACTTCCTTTCTAGCCCACCCTAGTCTAGAAGTAGTTCTTTGAGTATGGCCAATCCCACCAGTGGGGGCGTCACGGCTTCGACGGAGATGCTTGCGGCCAAGAGGCATGCCGGGGTGCACACACCCGTAATCGCGTGCAAAATGATAATTGCCAATCAACAAATGGCATACGCAG
>Ga0182024_10008739_pt1 | contig 21211 bp, 18 predicted proteins | sample P32metaG_FD_120480 | JGI IMG/M metagenome (GOLD analysis project Ga0182024, IMG submission 120480) | Permafrost microbial communities from Stordalen Mire, Sweden - P3-2 metaG (Illumina Assembly) | ecosystem: Environmental > Terrestrial > Soil > Wetlands > Permafrost | place: Sweden: Stordalen...
CCGCGAGCTTCTGCGTCTCGAGGTTGACGATGTAAATCTGATCGCGGTCGGGGTCGGAGGCGACCGCCGTAGTCCCACTCTTGGTGATCAGGAGAGTCCCGCCGGTGATCGCCGGGGGAGACGCCGCGAGCGTCACGGTCTTGCCGAAATCGGGACGCGGTCCCGCCGAGCTCGTCGCGACGCCCAGGCCTCCTGAAACGGGGATAGCCTCGGGAGGCTCAGAGGTGTCCCCGCCACCGTCCGAACAGGCAAACGCACAGACGCTTGCTGCCGCGACGGCGAGCGCGCCCCAACGCGCGGCACGCGCCGACCTCACTCGATGCGGTGACCCGCACCTTGAACGAATCGAGACCCCATCGGAAAACCTCCCGCACCATCCGCGTCGACTCAGCTCTGACCGATGTACCACGCACGTTCCCTTCGCGCACGTCGAGCAACGATTCGGCGCAATCCGCCTATTTAGGTACACGGTTAGGTTAGGTACACGCCCACTTGCCGCTCGGGAGGCACACGCACGTTATGGTCGTCCCGTAGGTGCATCCGCCGACGGGGCCGGCGTCTTCCAGACACGCCGAGCCGGCGGTGGGTGCGCTCTTCGGACACGAAGGGCTCGCGTCGGATGCATCCGATCCGGACGATTCAAAGGCTCCGTCCGAGGGTGCGTCGGGCACGGGGCCGTCGCTCTCCGCATCGTGCCTGCCCGCTTCCGTCGATCCCCCGTCGTGTCCCGCGTCGGTACCCATCACCGAATAGCCTGACGGCAGAAGGCACGCGCACTCCGCATAGATCGACTGACTGCATAACGCATACGCCGAGCCACCTTCGCAGTGGGCACTTGGACACTCGGAAGCAGGAACGACCGCGGCCGAAAGCCCGCTGCAACTCGCCAAGCAGTCGAAAGAGCCTGCCAGGCTCGCGCAGCGGTTGGTGGCACTGTCGGAGCCATCCCCAGTAAACTCGAAGCCATCTTGGAAGCCGCTCTCTTCGAAGGCAGCGTCGCTGGCAGCGTCTTCGCACACGCAGAAACCCGTATCCGGAGGCTCGGCTGCTGTGTCGTCGTCGGTGACGCTGGAGCCATAGCACCCCGTAAGGCGCGCAACGAGAATCAAGACAACGGGCGCAGCGAGAACACGAGAGGTCGTCGGGCGCACGACGGCAGTATGCACCGACAATGCATCTCGCGCCCTCTCGTCGTTCGTTGGCGTCGTTCGTTGGCGTCGTTCGTTGGCGCCCGGCCCCGACCCGGCGCACAATGCCGCGATGGGCGCGACCGGCGGAAGGCGTTGGTGCAGATCCCGGGTCGCGCGGGTCTCGCTCTTCGCGCTCACTTCGTCTGCGGTCCCGGCTGCGGTCTCTCTCGGGTGTTACGGGTCTCCCGCCGTCCAGGATGCCTTCCCGGCTGCCGACTCGACGCTGAATTTCGGCCTCGACGCGGGAGAATCCGAAGGCTTTGTGATCGACGGCCCCGAGGCTGGCGCGGGCAGCGGCCCTCTCTTCCCCGTACCCGACCTCGGCGACTGCTCGGGCGAGACCGCGAAAACGATTCTCGCGGCGGAGTGCGGCACCTGCGGCGAAGGGAACGCGTATGCGCTCTGCGAGGATTTGGTCTTCTCGAGGTGCGCGTGCGATCTCCCCCCCGGCTACGTGCTCGTCGATGGCGGTCCCCCCGACGCCCGATCGCAGGACGCCGTGAGCGACGAGCCCGCGCTCGAGGCCGGGGTCGAAGAGGCCGGCGAGGACGCGACCCGAGAAGGGGACAACGCGGAGGACGCGAGGACGGACGAGGACGGACGATAAAGCGGCGCGCGCCGGGCTTCACCCCGCGTGCTTGGCGGGAGGCACGCTCGCCGGCACGTCGAATCCGCAGTCTGCCATGCGCGATCGGCCGAGGAATCGCTTGGCGCGCCGCTTCGCGAGCGTGTTGGAGAGCCGCTGCTCCGGATCCGGATCGTGCGAGCGGAGGACTTCGTTGAGGAGCTGCTCGTAGAGAGCCCGGTCCCCCTTGAGACACGCGTACGTCTGCGCGTACGTGAGCTGCGCCATCAAGTTCTTCCGCTGCGTCTTCTCGAGGACGAGGTCGAACATGCGCTTCGCGTCCTCCATCTCGCCCGAAGGGCGCGCATGGTACGCCGCGAGCGCGATCGTGCCGCTCCAGTGCTCGTGCGTCGGGTCGAGCGCGACGGACCGTTCGAGCAGGTCGACTCCGATGAAGAGATCGGCCACGAGCTCCGGATCCTCTTTGTTGAGGTCGACGCGATCGAGCCACGCGTAACCCGTCCAAAAGAGGTTCGGCGCGTCGCTCTTTGCGGTGAAGTGGCTCGTCAGCCATTTCTTCAGGAGCTCGTCGTTCCTCTTCGCGGCGGCGAACCCGCGATCGCGGTGCGACAAGAGCTCGAGGCCGAAGAAGACGGCGCGACCCAAGGCGAGGTTCGCGCGCTTCTTGTGGTAGTCGGCGGTCTCGTCGTCCCCGCGGTCGGTCGCCTCTTCGTATTCGTCTTGCGGGAATCCGTAGGCGTAGCTGACCCACCCCTGGGTAAGCATGAAGAGCGCGTCGTCGTTGTTCGGGCGAAGGGCGTGCATTCCTTCGAGCTGGACCATGCCCGCTTGCGTCGCGCTTCGCGCGAGCTCGTAGTCGCCCAACGCGTTGAACGAGCTCGACGCCTCGCGCGTCGCAGCGATCTGGCCATCGGCGAGGACGGCGTCGATGCAGCCGAGCGAGCTCGACGCGAGCAGCACGACGACCGCGGTCCGCGAAGCACGCAAGGTTCGAGACGTCATCGGCGCCGCTCTTTTAGGGGCCCTTTTCGCCCTCTGTCAACGTGGCTCGCGCGCCGCAGGCGTACCCAGCCGTGCCGCGAGCAGGAGGGCGCAGGCTCCGCGCATTCGCACCGAGACGTCCTCGTCGGCGAGCACCGGCGCGCCGCGGCTCGCTCGTCCGAGCGCGACGAGCGCAAAGGCGGCCGTGAGTCGCACGCGAGCCTCCTTCGACACGAGGTCTTGCTCGATCCACGCCTGCACCCGCGTATCGCCCGCGTTGGCCAGCGCGAGGCGCGCCCGCGAAGCCGCAAGCGCGTCTTCTCCGGGGCCGGCGAGAGCCTCGAGGCGCTTCATCGCGTCGGCCCGATCGGCGCTCGAAGCCTCCGCACCTGCGAGCCGTTCGAGCGCGGCGATGCGCACGTCGAAATCTTCGTCCGACGATGCCTTCTCGACGGCGGAGATCAACGCCGCGACCGCGCTCGCGGCTTCCCGCGGCTTCGGAGCGAGCGGAGCAATGGCGATCGCGTGCAAGCGGTTGCGCCGCGATCCGGATGCGATGGCACGCGCGAGCGCCGCGCGGGCCCCCGCCTCGATCTCCGTGTCGTGAATCTCGGGCTCGCGGAGGACGGCACCCGCCGCCGAGAGAGCCCCGGGCCCTTCGCCGGACGCCAAGAGCACGCGCAGCGCTTCTCGGCCTCCGTTCGGAAAGACTGCAGGCGAGGCCCATGCGGCGCCGATGTCTTCACGCACGCCGTCGTCGGCGCTCGTGTAGAGGTCGCGCAGACGAGTGGCGACGTCGGCGCCGGCGCGCGCGAGGAGTCCCATCACGCGGACGGCGTCCGTGCGGACCATGGGATCGGGGTCGACCCGCGCGACGTCGAACGCCAAGGCCGCGTCGGCGGGGTCGTCCACCTCGGCGATGGCGTGCATCGCGGCCCTTCGCACAGCCGGGCTCGGATCCCTCGCCGCTTGGAGACGCGCGTTTCGGTCCTCGGAACGCGTCAGCGATCGCACCCCGACCGCGCGCCAGCGTTCGTCCGGGGAGCGCGCGAAGCTTCGAACGTCCCACTCGCCGAGGCGCCCGGCCTCGAGCAACGCAAGAGCCGCTTCGGCCCCGCCGGCGTCCTGCTTCTTCATGCGCGCGACGAGAGCGATTTCCAGCTCCGGCGCACACGCTCGGAGCTCGCGCACGCGATCCACTGCCACCTCCGGGGACGCGGCCCGGATCTCACGCGACGCGACGGCGCGCGCGAGATCCGCGGCGTCGCCGAGCGAAAGGCGCGCGTTTCGTTCGCCTCGGCCAATCTCGCCGCGAAGGGTTTCGAGATCCCCTCTCTCGGCCGCTCGCAACGCTAGCGAACCGCCGCACGCGCCCACGAAGAGCAAAGAGAAGCCGAGCGCCCATCTCCGCTTCATCCGCCCGGGAGTAGCTTGTTTCGAGGGCCCATGCTAGTCGGCGCGCAGATTGGCCGTGCGCGCCTCCGTCCTCGTCAATCGGCTCGCGCACCACCTCGAAGGCGAAGGCGGACTGCGCCGCGTTCTTTTCGATGCCGCAGAGGGGCGGGCCACCCTCCACGAGACGCGCTCGAAAGACGAGCTGGCGCACGCCGTCGAAACGATCGCCGCGCGCGGCGCCGACGCGGTCCTCTTGGCCGGCGGCGATGGATCCTACATGGAGGGGACGACCGCGCTGTCGCACGCGTTCGGCGATGCGCTGCCGCGCATCGGTTTCGCCCCGGGTGGGACGGTCAGCACGGTCGCGCGCAACTGGGGGTTCGCCGGGTCCCGCGAGGCCTACGCGTCGCGCATCGTGCGCGCGGCGTGCGACGGTACGGCGCGATCGACGCGCCGGCCGACGCTTCGCGTACGAGACGACCGCGGAGGGGACCGCGTGGGCTTCATCTTCGGGGCAGGGCTCGTCGCGCACTTTTTCGACGCCTATTACGCGGGCGGCAAGCTCGGGTACGCGAGCGCGGCGGCTCTCGTGGCGCGCGTCTTCGCCGGATCGTTCTACGGCGGGAAGCTCGCGGCGCGCGTCCTCGCGAAGACCCCCGCCACGCTGGTCGTCGACGGCGAGCCCACGGCGCCGCGCGCCTTCAGTCTTGTTGCGGCGAGTGTGGTCGCAGACCTCGGGCTCCACATGCGGCTCCTCTACCGAGCCGCGGAGCGGACGGATCGCTTTCACCTCGTGGCGAGCTCTCTTTCGCCGCGAGAGCTCGGACCGCAGATGCCGCGCGTGCTCGCAGGGAGGCCTCTGCGCGGCGAGCGGCATGTCGACACGCTGGCGAGCCGCGCCGAGATCACGTTCGCCGAGCCGTCGAGCCGCTACGTGCTCGACGGGGACGTCTTCCCGGCGGGTAGAGTCGTCGTCTCGGCGGGCCCTGTGCTCGACTACCTCTCGGTGTGAGCGCGGTCCGCGTTCAGGGGCACTCGAGCTTCCGCACGTGCTGACCCGAGAGGTTGATGCTGTAGGGCGGATCGCAGTTCGGCTGGGTGGGCGAACGCGGCGGCGCCGGTCGCGGCGCCGGGGTGCGGGCCGGTGCCGGTCGCGCGGTGGGCGGCGAGGGCGCGCTCGTCCCGACGGGGACGGTCTCGACGGCAGGAGCCGCCGCCTCGGGCACGACCGGCAGAAGCGGAGCCGGCGGCGGGGGTGCCGAGGCCATGGCGCTTGCAGGTTCGGTGGGTGCTGCACTCGCGACGCTCGCCGCATCGGTCGAACGGCGCGTGAGGACCAGCCACCCTCCTCCCACGACCACGAGCAGCGTCGCCATCGCACCCAGGCCCACGACAAGCCCCACCACAATCGGCCGCGAACCGGCTCGGGGTGGAACGGAAGCCTCCCCCTGAACCGGCCGCGCCGTCGAAGCTCCGACAATCGCGGATGGGGGGCGAGCCGCGGCCCCCTGTGCACCCGACGCGGTCGGCCAAGCGGTCATTTCTCGAGTGGGCGCGACGCGAGCGGCGCCCGCCGGGGAGGTCGCCGGACTCGTGCGAAGCGCCGGGGGCACCGTCATGACCGCGTCCACGGGCAGCGTCGCCCCTGTCCAGGCCGCCCTCTCGGCCATGAGGCGCTCGAGCGGCTCTTTGCTGATCCTCGCGCCGAAGATCACCAGGTACGCCGCGCGGACCGCGTCCCGCATGGCAAGGGCGGAGGGCCACCGCCCGGCCTTTTCGAATCCGAGAGCGCGGTCGACGATCTCGACGACGCGCGGGTCGACGTGGGGCGCGACGGCCGCGAGGGACGGCGCGGGCTGCGTCGCCAACTTGACGATGAGCTCCGTGACTGTCTCCCCCTCGTGCACCAGACGCCCGGAGAGGAGCGCGAACATCGTCGCTCCGACCGACCAGTTGTCCGTCGTCCCGTCGATCTCGCGCGACTTCCCGAGCGCCTGCTCCGGCGCCATGTACGCCGGCGTTCCGAGCATCATCCCCGTGCTCGTCGCCGCCTGGCCCGTCGTCGCGGCGTCTCGCACGCGAGCGATGCCGAAGTCGAGCACCTTCAGCGTTCCGTCCGTCGTTAAGTACAGATTCGCGGGCTTGATGTCGCGATGGATGATCGACTTCGCGTGCGCCACTGCGAGCACATCGAGGAGCTGGCTCGCAATCGATAGGACGGCATCCACGCCGAGGCGCTGCCCTCGCTGCTGCCACAGACGATCGACTTCTTCTCCTTCGAGCCTCTCCATCACGAGAAACGCGGCCCCGTCCTCGGCCGCGTCGTCGTCCAGCACGGCAACCGCTCCCGGGTGGTCGACCGTATTGGCGGCGTAGCCCTCGCGAAGAAAGCGCGCGCGGAGCTCGTCGTGCATCGCAAGCTCCGGATGGAGCATCTTGATCGCCACGCGCTTCTGGTTGCGGTGGGTTGCGGCGTAGACGACGGCCATGCCCCCCACGCCCAAGACGCTATCGATGCGGTACTTGCCGCACAGGACGCTTCCGATGCGCTTCTCGGCGCGGTTCTGGAGATCGTTCTCCGACATGCGGGTGGGCCCCTCTACCGTGACGGACGACCCGCATGCGGGTCAAGCGACGCCTTTTACGGCTTGCGCATCGGGTTCGGCGCGCAGGGGTTCGTGTAGCCCTGAGGCCGAAGACCGCCCAACTCTTCGACGTCGAACTCAGTGCGGCGGTTCCTCTGCTTGTTTTCCGCAGAAGTGTTCGGAACGAGTGGATCGGTCGCGCCGCACCCGACCGAACTGAGTCGGCCCAGCGCGACCCCGTGATCAATGAGCCACTTCACGACGGCGGCCGAGCGCAGCTGGCTGAGGACGAGGTTCGAGGCCTCCGAACCGTCGCTGTCGGTGTGCCCTTCGACGCGAACCTTCTGGATCGAGGGGTTGTTTTGCAGGATCTGCAGCACCGAGCTGAGGACGAGCTGCGACGCGATCGAGTCGCGAATCGTCGCGGCGCCCGTGTCGAACTCGATGTCGCCGCGGATATCCATCTGCGCGCCCACAAGGACGACACCCACGATGGCAGAGGCGGGGGCCGTAACGGTCACGACCGCAGCGGGAGGCGGCTCGACCTGGACTTGCGTGACGACCCGAGGCCTCCGGTGGCAGCCAAGTCCGCAAACACTCACCCCGCACAGGACTGCAAGACCTAGAACGATCGAGACCTTCATTCGCTCTCCTCAACGTGGGGAACGGCTACAAAGCAACGAAGAGCGACGAAACGCTCCTCCAGTCGCGTCTTCGACAAGAGACGACGCGGCCGCAAGTTAAAAGACGACAAGCTCGGTGAAAAGCCGACGCAGAGGGCTCCTCCCGTCCCCGTGTCCGGCCTTTCAGGCGCCTAGCCTAACCACCTGATCGGCGATCGCCAGAGGCTCGGGGCGGTGCGTGACGAGGATCACGCTTCGCTCCCCGCGCAAGCGCGCGATGGCGTCCAAGACCTCCGCCTGCGACTGCGGATCGAGGCCGCTCGTCGGCTCGTCGAGGAGCAAGATCGGCTGGCGCGAGGCGATCGCGCGCGCCAGCGCGATCCATTGGCGCTCTCCGCCCGAGACCGAACGGCCGCCCGCGCCGAGACGCTCTTCGCCCAGCGAGTCCACGAGGTGCGCGGCGCCCAGAGGCGTCAACGCCGCGCGCGCATCGGCAGGCGCGCCGAGCGCCACATTGGCCGCCAGCGTGTCCGCAAGAATCGGCGCATCTTGCGGGACCCAGGCAAAGGGCCGGGCGGACGGACCCGCGGAGGCAGACTCCAAGAACGCACCGGCATATTGAATCCTCCCTCCCAAAGAGGCCTCGAGGCCGAGGAGCGTTCGAAGGAGGGTCGTCTTGCCGGTTCCGGTCGGTCCCAGTACCGCGACAATTTGCCCAGGGGCGACCGACAGCGTGACCGGGGGAACCGCACAGTGCGCGAGTTCGAGCCCGCACAAGTCCAGCGACGCGAGGGACCACGGCGTCCGCGTGAGGCCGGCCGCGAGCTCGGTAACCGCAAAAGGCGTCGTCGAGAGAGAGCGGTCACGTGACGGGGCGAGCTCCTCCAGCTCGTCGAAAGCGACCTGGCCGCGCAACCAAGCCAGCCGCGCTTCCGTCAAGTCGCGGATGGGACGGTACGCAAGGAAGAACGCAACCGCGAAGGACAAGAGGGCCGTCCCGCCTCCGACATCGCCGAGCCACCCCAGTCTAGCCGCGCCAAGAGTGCCGACGAGTGCGAGCGCCCCCAGCACCTCGTTCATCCCCGTCATCGCGGCCGCACCGGCTTCGAGCCGGGCCGACGTGCGCGCGACCGCCGCGCCGAGCGCCGCGACATTGGACCGCGCCTTCCCTTCCGCGCCGTACGTCATCCAGAGGTCCGCGTGTCGAACGGCTTCGTCGGCAGCCTCGAGCAGGAGCTCCGAGTGACGCATAGCCGCCGCGTGCGCTCGCTTCCATTTCCTCCGGTTGGCGCCCAGAAGAACTGCGAAAGGGGCGAAGACCGCGACTGCGACGAGGGCGAGGCGGGGCGCGAGCCAGAAAAGCACCGCGGCCAACGGCACGAGCTGAGCCGCCGCCCGGAGCCCGCCCAAGACCCCCGTGTGAAGGCCGAGCTCCACTTCGCGGATGCACGCCGTCAACGCCGCGACACAGCGCGCGGGTGAAGTGTTTGCGCCATGATCCCCCTGTCGCGGATGGCGCAATCGGTGAACCGATAATAGCCGCTCCAATACCTCCAAGCGAAGGCTTGCCCCTACATCCCCCGCCACTTTCGCCTGTCCGTAGGCGGCGATCACTCCTCCCCCGGCTTTCAAGACGGCTGCGGAAAGACCCGCCAGCGCCACCCAAAGCGCCTCTTTTGCCGCGTCGGCCGAACCCGAGGTGCCCGACGTGTTGGATGGCCCATTCGTCGCCCAAGCACCCACGAGGAGACCCGCGCATCGCCCTGCGGCCAAGGCAAGCGCCGCATGGCCGAGCGCGTGCATGACCGAAGAAAGTAAGAACAAAGCGAGGCCCGAACGACGCTCCCGCAGAACCCCGCCCAAGCCACGCGCGTAGAACCCGAAGAGCGTGCGCGTGGTCTTGCGCGGTCTCATGAGCGGGCGATAGCTCCCAATTTGTCAGGAGAGACTTAGATTTGGGGAAGGTGGCCGGGAAGAGGCGCGTCCGCCCTTACGCGAAAGTATCGATGGCCCGTACCGAGATGAACGAGGACCGGCCATTGGGATTGTAGCCCTAGCAAGAGAATTGCAGCGCAAGCAATGGTGGCGAAGCGAATCCAGCGATCGGTTGGCCGGCGTTCGCACAAGACGCGAGGTCCGGGATCCACGCGCCATGCGAGAAGCCCGAACAAGGCATAACCTATTGAGATCACGAGTCAATTACGACCTCCTGGACCACGCGAAGGCGGATACCGGAGAGAGTCGCCGGTGCCCGAACGCTCGTCCGCACAGAATCGTTCTCCCCATTCGCGCATCAAACGAAAGAAAAAGTCCGCCCCCCTTGGAATTCCGCAAAGAGAACACACGTTCTTCTCTTACGCCCGGCTGCACGGTCTCGCTGCCGCCGGTCCGTCCACCGTCACGCGCAAGGACCTTCGCATGAGCAAGAACAAGAGTAGCGCGGCCGCTGTCGTTTCGGTTCACGAGCGCGGGGGTCGTACCGAGCCAGCCCGTGGGTTGAAGCTGGCGGCTGGCGCGTCAGGCGCGTCAGGCACGTCGGAGCGAGAGCCGACCGCGCCCGACATCGACGCGGACGACGAAGACAGCGGGCCGATCTCGAACGGAGCGCTCGCGGTGGCCGAGCCCGAAATCGATGTGCTAGAGGACGACCTCGACCCGGCCGAGCCGGTGCCTGCGTCGCTCGGATCTATGGTACCGCCCAAGCCCGCGGCGGCGAAGGTTCTCGACGAAGGCAGTGGCGACACGATGCTCGCCCGCTACTTCCGCGAGATGGCGACTCACAACGTGATGAGTCAGGAAGAAGAGCTTCGCACCGCGGTCGAAGTGGAGCAGGCGGAGATCGACCACTGGGTGGCCATCTTGAGCTTCATGCCGTGCGCAGAGGCGGTCCTCGCCTCTATCGAGCGCGATCTGCCGACGGGCGAAGAGGCATTGACGCTCCCGCAGCTCGCCGACATGGCGATGCTGCTCCGCAAATACAAGAAACAAAACGGGAAGTTCTCGCGCCCCCAAGAGAACCATTGGACGAGCGTCTGCACGAGCCTCGCCCGCGCCGTCCGCCTCGCCGACAGCGACCGCCTATGGGTTCTCCATGCCGAGGAGACCGCCCGCAAGCTCGGTCAAGTTACCGGAGAAGAAGAGGAAGTCTCCGATCCCAACGACCCGGAGTCGATCATCCCCGCGCCGCGCGCCGCTCCCCAGCTGGAGGCGACGCCGGCGTACCGGAAGTACCTCGAGCTCATGTCACGAACGCTCGGGCGCTCCAAGGTCGCCAAGAACAAGTTCGTGAAGGCCAACCTTCGCCTGGTCGTGTCGATCGCGCGTCGCTACAACCGCGGGCGTTTGCCGCTAATCGACCTGATTCAGGAGGGAAATATCGGCCTCATGAAGGCGGTCGAGCGCTTCGACCACGCCCGCGGCTACCGCTTCTCGACGTACGCTTCGTGGTGGATCCGCCACGCCATCAGCCGCGCCCTGGCAGACAAGGGGCGCGCCGTCCGCATTCCGGTGCACATGCTCGACACGCACAACCGCGTGGCGCGGGCGACGCAAGCGGTCATCGCCCGGATGGGTCGCGATCCGACCCTGGCGGAGCTCGAGCGCGAGACCGGGATTCCTCAGGAGAAGCTCGACAAGGTGAAGGGCTCCTGGGCCGAGACGCCGTTCTCGCTGGATCGCCCGGTGGGCGACGAGGACGGGCGCAAGTTCATCGACTTCTTGCAAGACGACAGCATGCTGTCGCCTTACGAGAGCCTGGTCTCGCAAAAGTGGAGCGACGAAGTCCGGCGCCTCTTGAGCACACTCACGCCGATCGAGTCGCGCATCATCCGGTGGCGGTTCGGCCTCGACGACGAGGACGAGCTGACGCTGAAGGAGATCGGCGACAAGTACAACCTCTCGCGCGAGCGGATCCGGCAGCTGCAAGAGCAAGCGCTGGGCAAGATCCGCAAGCACATGAGGGAATAAGGCGCTCGGTCGGGATCGACTCCCCTACTTCCCCTCCCCCCATGCCCGCTTCGCGATCGTCTCCACGAGCCCGTCCGCCGCGGCCCGTCCCGCCGCGACCTTCCCGACGATATGATTCATGATCACTGAGAACGCGATCGGTCCTTTCCCGCTCGGAACGAGCACGTATCCCGATAGCGCAATCGCGTCCTCGAGGGTCCCCGTCTTCGCGCGCACGGCGCGACGCGCGCGCTCGGCGTGGAAGCGGTTGCGCAGCGTGCCGTCCACTCCGCCGATCGCGAGCTGCGAGACGAACTCGGGGGCGATCGCCGGATCGCGGTAGGCGGCGCGGAGAAGGTTCACGACGCTCGCCGCGGTCGTGCGATTCGAATCGAAGAGGCCCGAGCCGTTCTTGATGACGACCCCCGCGTCGTTGGCCCCCACTTTGTCGAGCCATTGCGTCACGAGAGTCGCCGCGTCCGCGCTCTTGGCGGGGCGACCTTTGGACTCGCCTCCGAGTGTCTTGAAGACCATCTCGGCGTAGAAATTGTCGCTCTGTTTGCCGAGCGAAAACAGGAGCTCGGCGAGCGGCGCAGACTGGTGGCGCGCGAGGACCGTCGCCTTCTTCAGGCTGCCCGGCTTCACTTCGCCCCCCACACTGATGTCGGCCTGCTCGAGCAACGCGCGGAGCGCATACCCCGCGAGCAACGTCGGGTCCTCGACGCGACGCGCGTAGCGGACGAGGCGTGAGTCCTCCGCCACCGCGCCGCTCAGCTTGGCCGACAAGCGCCGTCCGTTGGGCGTGAGCTCCAGGCCGACCGTGTCGGCGCCGCTCTCCGCCGTCTTCACCTCGCCCTCGACGTCCACGAAACCCGGCGGATCGAACGCAGCCAGAGCGGCCGCGCCCACCCGCGTGGGGCGCACCGACAGAGTGACGGTGTTCTCGTTCAGCGCCACCGCTGCGACGGGCGCGCGAAAAGCGGCCCACTCGTTCGGTTGCTGCTCGAACGCGGGGGGCGTCGTCTGCTCGTCGAAGAAGCGCTGATCGACGAGAATGTCGCCGGTCACCTTGGTGATGCCTTCGGCCTTGAGCTCCTCCACCATGCTCCACAAGTCGGACGTCGTGAGGGACGGATCGCCATGCCCACGAAGCACGAGAGACCCCGTGACCGTCGCGCCTTTCGTCGCTCCGGAGAGGGTCGTTTCGAAGCGATGATCGCCGTGGAGCATCGCGAGAGCCGCCGCCGCAGTGTAGAGCTTGGCATTGGAGGCCGGATTGAGCGCCGTGTGCTCGTCGTACGTCGCGAGGAAACGCCCGCTGTCCACGTCGAGCACGGCGATGGAGATCGAAGCGTCTTTGAACGACTCTCTCGTCGCAACCGACCTCACCGCGGCCTGCAGCTCGGGCACTCGGCCTTCAGACGCGTCGGTCCCGGCGTCGGGCGCGGCGACGCTGGTGAAAGAGAGGATCGCCATTCCGATTCCCAACGTGAAGGCGGCGTTCGCCATGCGGAGCCCTTTACGACGACCCGTCTCGCCTGAGAAGCCCGGCGCGGGACTCCGCCTCTTCTTGCGGTTCTCCGTCCTCCTCATCTTCCTGATCGAAGCGCTCGGTTGCCATCGCAGCGTTTCCTCGGCCGACGCCGATCGCCCTCTCGAGCTTCTCGTGTCTTCGGACGCAGAGACCCTCGATCCTCGCTACGTGACGGACGTCGTCGGCATGCGAGTCACGCGCCTCGTCCACGCGGGGATCGCCCGCCTCGACCCCGAGACGCTCGTACCCATGCCTTATGTCGCGCGCTCGTGGCGATGGCACGACGACAAGACGCTGGAGGTCACTCTCCGCGAAGGGGTCCGCTTTCACGGCGGCTCGCTCCTCTCCTCGAGCGACGTGGTCGCCACGCTGCGCGCGTTCGCGTCGCCCGCGGTCGCTTCGCGGCACGCGGGGGTCGTCGATGCCATCGCGAGCGTCGAAGCCGACGGCCCCTCCGTCGTTCGGATCACCTTGCGCCGCCCCCACGCGACGCTCCTCACGGATCTCGAACTGCCTATCTTGCGCGCCGATCAGGCCTTTCTTCCTCCCGAGCCGACCGGCATGCTGGACGGCCTCGGTCCTTATCGCGTCGAACGCTGGAGCCAGGGGGAAATTCTCCTGTCCCCCGCCGAAGATGCCGCCCTTCCTCGCCCGCGTCGCGCCGTCTTCGTGCGTACCGTTCATGACGAGAATGCGCGCACGCTTCGCTTGTACGCAGGTCGTGCCGACATCGCGCTCAACGCCATCTCGCCGACGCTGCTGCCGGCGGTCGAGAAGACCGCGGGCCTCGCGATCGCGTCCCGGCCCGGCGCGAACCTCACGTACATGGTCGCGCGTTTGGGGCGCGCACCTCTCTCCGACGTCCGGCTGCGCCGCGCGATCTCCGCGAGCATCGACCGAACCGAGATTGCGAGCACGCTGCTCGGCGGGCACGCGGAGCGGGCGGACACAGTCATGGCGCCGGGCCACTGGGCGTACACGCCCTCCCCGGTCCCTCTCGCGTTCGACCCCGCGGGCGCGCGGCGAGCGTTGCAAGACGCGGGACTCTCGGGGGTCCACCTGACGCTCCTCACGTCGACTGATCGCCTTCGTTTGTCGGTCGCGCGCTTCATCGCCCAGGAACTCGCCGAGGTCGGCATCCGGGTCGAGGTGACTCCTCTCGAACTTGGCACCCTTCTGTCGCGCCTTACTGCAGGCGACTTCGATCTGGCGACGCTTCAGCTCCCCGAACTGACAGAGCCGAACGTGCTCCGCGTGTTCTTGCATAGCGCGTTCATCCCACCCGCAGGCTCGAATCGCGGTCGAGTCCACGACGACGACCTCGACGCCCTTCTCGACGAGGGCGACCGAGTCTCCGGCGAAGAAGCTCGCCGCGCCGCGTACGCGGCGGTCGAGCGCCGCATCCGCGACCAGCTCTTCCTCCTCCCGCTTTGGCACGAGGACCAGGTCGTCGTCACGAGCGAGCGCGCGCGGGCCTTTGTTCCGAGCCGCGAAGGCCGCTGGTTGTCGCTCGCGAGCGTGCCTTGAGGAGCCCCCGATTTTCCGTCTATCCTGTGCCCTGCTTCTGGAGCGCGCCGGTGACAGTACCGCGCAGGTCCCTCCTGTGGTAATCGCGCTCGATCATCCTAGGCACGCTCGACCGTGACTCGAGAGAGAGGAGGCGCCCGCACATGAGCCGAAAGCCGACGAAGTACCTATTCGTCACCGGGGGTGTCGTTTCCTCCATTGGAAAGGGGCTCGCGAGCGCGGCTGTGGGGGCCCTCCTCGAAGGCCGAGGCCTTCGCGTGACCCACGTGAAGCTCGACCCGTACATCAACGTCGACCCCGGCACGATGAGCCCGTACCAGCACGGCGAGGTCTTCGTCACCGACGACGGCGCCGAGACCGACCTGGATCTCGGCCACTACGAGCGGTTCACGACGGTCCGGATGACCCGCCAGAACAACCTCACGACCGGGCGCATCTACGAGGCGGTCATCTCGAAAGAGCGCCGCGGCGAGTACCTCGGCGCGACCGTGCAAGTCATCCCCCACATTACCGACGAGATCAAAGCCCGCGTTCGCGACGCCATCGACATGATGCCAGAGCACGCGGACGTCGCGATCATCGAGATCGGAGGCACGGTCGGCGACATCGAGTCTCTCCCGTTCCTCGAGGCCATCCGCCAACTCAAGGTCGAGGCGGGGCCGGGCAACGCGCTCAGCATGCACGTCACGCTCGTCCCCTACATCGAAACGGCGGGCGAGCTGAAGACCAAGCCGACGCAGCACTCGGTCAAAGAGATGCTGAGCATCGGCATTCAACCCGACGTCCTCATCTGCCGAACGAAAACCCCCTTGTCGCAAGCGACGAAAGAGAAGATCTCGCTCTTCTCGAACGTCGCCGTCGAAGCCGTGATCTCCGCCATCGATGTGTCGTGCATCTACGAGGTACCGATCCACTTCCACAACGAAGGCCTCGACGAGCTCCTGGCGGAGAAGCTCAACATCTGGAGCCGGCAGCCCGATCTCACCCAGTGGCGTCGCATCGTCGAGCGCTTCAAGAAGCCGAGCAAAGGGGCGGTGCGGATCGGGGTGGTGGGGAAATACGTCCACCTTCGCGATGCCTACAAGTCGCTTCACGAGGCGCTCGTGCACGCTGGGCTTGCGAACGACTGCAAGGTCGACCTCGAGTACATCGACTCCGAAACGGTCGAAAAAGACGGGCCCGAGCCGCTCCTTTCGCACCTCGACGCCGTGCTCGTCCCGGGCGGATTCGGTGATCGCGGAGCCGAGGGGAAGATCGCCGCCATCGGGTACGCGAGGCTGCACAAGATTCCGTTCTTCGGGATCTGCCTCGGAATGCACTGCGCGGTCGTAGAGTTTGCGCGAAACGTCGCGGGACTTGCCGGCGCGAACTCGCGTGAGTTCGATCAGGACTCTCCCCATGCGGTCATCGACCTCATGCCCGAGCAGCGGACGATGCGGAACAAGGGGGCCACGATGCGTCTGGGCGCTTTCCCGTGCTCGCTCTTGCCGGGTACCGTCGCCGCCGAAGCGTACGGTACGCTCGAGATCTCCGAGCGGCACCGGCACCGCCTCGAGTTCGCAAACGACTACCGCGACAGGCTGACGGAAGCGGGGCTCGTGCTCTCTGGGACGTCACCGGACAAGAAGCTGGTCGAGATGATCGAGCTGAAAGACCACCCTTACTTCGTCGGGTGCCAATTTCACCCCGAGTTCAAGAGCCGTCCGCTCGTTCCGCATCCGCTCTTCGCGCGCTTCGTGAAGGCCGCGCTCGAGCGCCAAGCCCTTCGTATCAAGCTCACGCCCGAAACGCGCAAGTCGGCGGAGAGCCTTCCGCACGTGAACTAGAAGAATCGATCCTAGAGAGGGCACCATGATCAAGATCGGCGATTCCATTCCCAACGCCACGTTGACCGAGTCCACGGAATTCGGCGAAGCCTGCCCGGTCGCACCGGCGAACGTGTCGGTGGCCGAAGCGACGAAGGGCAAGCGCATCGTTCTCTTCGGACTGCCTGGCGCCTACACGCCGACCTGCTCGGCCAAGCACGTGCCGGGGTATCTCGAGCATCTGGCCGAGTTCAAGGCGAAGAACGTCGACGAAGTGTGGTGCGTATCGTTGAACGACGGGTTCGTGATGGCTGCCTGGGGGCGCGAGCAGAAGGCGATCGGCAAGATTCGCATGCTGGGCGACGGCAACGGCGAGCTCACAAAGAAGCTCGGCCTCGAGGTCGACATCGCGAAAGCGGGCCTCGGCACGAGATTGCAGCGCTGTTCGATGTTCATCGACGACGGCATCGTGAAACAGCTCAACGTCGAGGCACCCGGCAAGTTCGAGGTGAGCGACGCGGCGACCATGCTGAAACAACTGGGCTGAAACAACTGGGTTGAAGCAGCTAGACTGACGCATCTGGCCTGACCCGGGCTAACCCGAAGCTCGTACGATTCCCCTTTCGATCGCCGTCCGCATCGCGGCCGATGTCGCGCGATGCCCAGGTCGGTGGGCCACGATGGTGCCTCGTGGCGGCCCGCCGTAAAGGAAGAGATCGCCGACGAGGTCGAGAAGCTTGTGGCGCGCCGGCTCGTCGAAGGAGAACGCAGCCCCTGCGAAAAGCACGGCGTCTCGATCGATCACGACGACGCTCTCCGGCGTGACATGGGATGCCAAGCCGCGCGCCGCAAGGGCCTCGACCTCGTGACGGAAGGCGAACGTGCGTGCGGGCGCGATGCGGTCGACGAAATCGTCCGGGTCTCCGCGCCATTCTGCAGAAGGAGCCAGGCGCGCGTCGCCGAAGTCGATGGTGACGGCAACGCAGACGCCCGTTGCCCGGCGAAACGCATACCTGGACTCGCCGATGTCCACGTCTTCGTCACGAGCGACCTCGCTGCGCGGCGCGCTCCCGCGCACGCCGATCTCGCGGAGCGCCTCGCACCACGAGCGCGCCGCCCCATCGAGCAGCGGCAACTCCGATCCGGAGACTTCTATCTCGAGCCCCTCGTGGACGCCGAGCCCTCCGCACGCCGCGAAGAGGTGCTCGACGGTCGAGACAGATTCTCCCAGGATGTCGAGCGTCGTTGCGCGGTCGGTCCCCACGACGCGCGCGTCTCTGAGCGCCAATTCACGCCCCGACCGACGGAAGATGCACGGTCCGGCCTTGAGCCGCAGCGCGACACGCGACGACGCGCCGGTATGAAGCCCCACTCCTTCCCGGATCACTTCACGCGGGGCACCCTCCGCGGACCGCATTTCGATCATCTTATCCGGAAGGGGCGCGCGCGGGGGCGCGACCAGCCAAGTTGCTCACATGAACGAGATTCGGTACGAGTCGATGACAAATGTCCAACAAACGTGTGCAGCTCTTGGTTCGCGGGCGAGTGCAAGGCACCTTCTTTCGTGCGGCCACACAGAGAGAGGCGCGGCGCCTCGGAGTCGTTGGCTGGGTAAAGAACCGAAATGACGGGAGCGTCGAGATCGTGGCCGAAGGGGAGGAAGACGCCATCAAAGAAATCATGCTCTGGGCGCAGCACGGCCCCACGGCTGCCCGAGTCGAGAACGTGGACGTCCGGTGGCGTGGCTACACGGGGGAGTTCGCAGAGTTTCGCATCGTCGATTGAAACGGCGCCCGTTCGAGGTCGAGTGCGTCGGTTCGAGCTTCCCCACCGTTTCGCGATCGTACTTTCGCTCTTGCTCGGCTCGTTCGCGAGGGCCAGCGTCGCTGCAACACCTGAAGACTCGGTCGTCTCCGAGGCGGGCGCGCCCGACAACGCGGACGAGGGCACCGGCCAGGCCGAGTTGAACAGTCTCCTCGGAGCGCTCGACACCAAGGACCCGGGGGCGCGGCAGAGGGCCGCCGAGTCGGCACAAAGACTCGGGGAGCGCGCCGTCCCCGTGCTGATCCGCGCGGCCCATGGCCTGTCACGGGAGGTCGCGCGCTGGGCGACCGGTGAGCTCGAAGCGCTAGGCCGAAAGGTCCCCGGCGACGCCGTGCAGACCAAGAGCAACCAAGTCCTCTCGGAGGTGTTGGAAGCGTACGGGGACACGCGCGACGCCGACGCCTTGCCCGCGGTCCTGTCCTTCGTGAACTCCGACCACGCCCAGGTCCGCGACGCCGCAAGGCGCTCCATCCTCGCGTATCGAGAAACAGCACTTACGAAGCTGCGCGAGGTTTACGCGAATCTCACCGGGCATTCTCCGCCCGAGCTGTGGACCGCGGCCGAGGTCGCGCGCGAATTGTTCGCGAGTGACGATCGCTTTCGCCTCCAGGAAGTTCATTCCTTGATGGACGAAGGGCTTTTGGACGAGAGAGCGAACGACCACGAGGCGGCCGTCGCGACGTTCGAGAAGATTCTCGCGCGTCAGCCCCTCTTCGATCGGCGCGCCGAGATGGTCACGGCGTTCGTCCTCGCAGGGCAGGCCAGAGAAGAAAGCAACCCTGCGGGAGCCGCGGCTTACTACCGCACGGCCATCCGTCTTTCATCCGATGGACCGCGGGCGAGCCAGGCGCACAGCGCACTCCTCTACCTCGAAGGCGAGGACCTTCTCGCGCGCGGCATCACCGACGAGAACCTCTTTCGGCTCGCCGCGAGCGAGAACCCCGGCCATCTCAAGGCACGCGCGGAGCTCGCCCGGATCGAGGCGCGACGAGCCTCGCACGAACTCAAAGTGCGACGCTACGCGGAAGGAGGGATCGCGGCTGCGGCGATCCTCGCTGCGATCGCACTCCTTCCCCAAGGGCGTCTGCGCGCCCTTTTCCGGCCCCACTCGCGCACGAAGACGTGAGCGGGGCCGCCCGGCGCTACTCGGTCTTTGCGGCTTCTGTAGGCTCTGCAGTCGTCGCGGTCTTCGCGCCCGACTTGCCGGCCTTTGCCTCGGTCTTCGCCTTCTTCTTCTCGCTGGCCAACTCGTCGCCGACGAACTCGATGAGCGACATCGGCGCGTTGTCTCCACGACGAGGGCCGAACTTGATAATCCGCGTATAGCCTCCCGGACGGCCCTGGAATCGCTTTGCGAGATCGAGAAGGAGCTTCTCGACGAGGTCGACGCGCTTGCTGGCGCCCCCCTTCTCGAGCCGCACCCCGAAGCGAGGGATGTACGCGAGGGCGAGGCGCTTCACGTGAAGCCGGCGCGCCTTGTCGACGACCGACAGCTTCTCGTGATCGCCGTAAGCGACCTCGCCCAGGCGAATCGCCTTCGTCAAGAGACGCTCGGCGACTCGCCGCAGCTCCTTGGCCTTGGCGTCGGTCGTCTCGATCCGCTCATGCAGGACGAGATTCGCCGTCAAGTTGCGAAACATGGCCCGCCTACTGCTCGTATTGCGGTCGAACTTCCGACCGGCGTTCTTATGACGCATGACGCTGTTCCTTCTTCTTCTGCCTTCAGGCATCGAGGCGCGGCTCGCTGCGCCGCGCCTCTAGCCCTACGCCTCGGTACTTATGCCTGCGCCTGCTGCGCCTTCCAACGTTCGACCATCTGCGGCCAGTTGTCGATCTTCATACCCAAAGAGAGCCCCATGTTCGCGAGGATCTCTTTTATCTCCTTCAGGCTCTTGCGCCCGAAGTTCTTCGTCTTGAGCATATCCTGCTCGGAGCGCTGCACGAGCTCGCCGATGAGCGTGATGTTCGCGTTCTGCAGGCAGTTGGCCGAGCGCACCGACAGCTCGAGCTCGTCGACGGACCGGAAAAGGTTCTCGTTGAGCGGCTCGTCCTCGGTCCCGCCGATGGTGTAGCTGGCTTCCTCGGTCTCCTCGAAATTGACGAAGATCGTGAGCTGCTCTTTCAGGATCTTGGCAGCGTATGCGACGGCGTCTTGCGGCTTGACGCTACCGTTCGTCCACACTTCGAGGGTCAGCTTGTCGTAGTCCGTGATCTGCCCGACGCGCGCGTTGGTAACCGTGTAGTTGACCTTGCGGATCGGAGAGAAAAGGCTGTCGATAGGGATCGTGCCGATCGACATCGTCGGCGTCTTGTTCTTCTCGGCGGGGACATAGCCGCGCCCAACGTTGACCGAGAGGTCCATCGTCAAGGGGCCCTTCTTGTCCAGCGTCGCGACGAGGTGGTCGGGGTTCAGGACCTGTAGCCCATCGACGAGCTGAATGTCCTTGGCGTAGACGGGGCCGGGGCCCTCCTTGTCGATGCGCACGTTGTACGTCTTGGCCTGAGCCGCCTTGAGGACGACCTCCTTCAGGTTCAAGACGATATCGGTCACGTCCTCGACCACGTCGCCGATGGTCGTAAACTCGTGGAGCGCCCCTTCGAGCCGCACCGCCGTGATCGCTGCGCCCTGCAGCGAGGATAGGAGGATGCGCCGGAGCGAGTTTCCGAGAGTGATGCCAAACCCACGCTCCAGCGGCTCGCACGTAAACTTGCCGTAGAACTCGGTCAGGGTGTCAGTCTCGAGTTGGATCCCGCGAGGTCGAATCAGATCTCGCCAATTTCTCGTCACGATGTTCATGCGCGTCCTTATCCTGGATGGGGGTGAATGCGCGGCGATCCCGAATCAGCCTTCGAACCCGCTCTCCGGCTATTTCCGTCGCCTGCCCGCCTGCTTCTAAGTCAACAAAGTCAAAGTGCCTTATCGGCTGTAATACTCGACCACGTACTGCTCGCGAATGACCGGCTCGTTGAGTTCCTCGCGCACGGGCGCGCCTTTGAAGACGCCCGCGAAGTGCGCCTTGTCGAGTTCGAGCCATGAAAGAACAGGTCGTTTCTCGACCTGCGCCAGCGCCGCGTTGACGCCGTTAATCTTCCTGCTCGACTCGCGAATCTCGACCTTGTCGCCAGGCCGGAGGAGGTAGCTCGGGATGTTCACGCGCTTGCCGTTGATGAGCACGTGGTTGTGCTTCACGAGCTGGCGTGCCTCGGCGCGCGTTA
>Ga0182024_10008740_pt1 | contig 21210 bp, 21 predicted proteins | sample P32metaG_FD_120480 | JGI IMG/M metagenome (GOLD analysis project Ga0182024, IMG submission 120480) | Permafrost microbial communities from Stordalen Mire, Sweden - P3-2 metaG (Illumina Assembly) | ecosystem: Environmental > Terrestrial > Soil > Wetlands > Permafrost | place: Sweden: Stordalen...
AAATGATCGTATGGGACCCCAACCAAGACCTCGGCGGAAACACCCCCGAGCAGGTCCGCGACGCCGACTTCGTGCTCTGGAAGGGCCACTGCTCGGTCCACCAACTCTTCCGGCCCGAGCACGTCGATCAAGTCCGAGCCAAATACCCCGGCATGAAGGTGATGGTCCACCCCGAGTGCCGGTTCGAGGTGGTGCAAAAGGCCGACCTGGCCGGCAGCACCGCCTACATCGTCAAGCAGGTCGAAGCCGCACCGCCCGGCTCACAATGGGCGATCGGCACCGAGGTCCACCTGATCAACCGGCTCGCCCGCCAGCATCCCGAGCAGAAGATCATCGTCCTGAGCGACTGCCAGTGCCTCTGCACCACCATGTTCCGCATCGATCTCCCCCACCTCTGCTGGGCGATCGAGAATCTGGTCGAAGGGAAAGTGGTCAACGAGATCAGGGTCGATTCGCAAACGCGTAAGTGGGCCACGGTCGCGCTGGAGCGCATGCTCTCCATCAAAGCCCCCACCGCCCCGCCCGCCGGCAACCCCACCCCCATCGCCCTCCAATCGGATGCGGCGAGAATGGGCGTGGTCGACTGAACGTCGAGGTCTCTCTCCCGTTCACTGACCGCTAGGGTGATAAAGCGCCGCGAGCGCGCCCGTATTGTCCCCTCTCCCTCCGGGAGAGGGTTAGGGTGAGGGGAAACCGGAGATGCGCCGCGTTGCCGATCCGGACTCACTTCGACTTCCCCTCACCCCGTCGTTCTCCCAGAGGGAGAGGTAGAAAGAGGGCGCGCGTTTCAGTGCAGCACTGAGTAGCCGCCGCCGCCACGCGGTATTCCAATCGCGCGGCGCAAGACGAGATGCGAAACATGACCAAGTGCGCCCTCCTATCGCTCCTATTTTTCACCGCCATCCTTCGCGCCGAAGAGCCGGCAGCCCCGCCGGCCAGGAGAAGCGCCGACGAAGTCCTTCTCGTCTACAACGCGGCCAGTCCCATTTCCAAGGCGGTCGCCGACGATTACGCGGCCAAGCGCGCCGTGAAAAACATCATCGCGATCCACTGCGTGGATGCGGCGGTGAGTTCGGAGAACGAAACCATCCCGCTGACGACGTATGCCGCGACGATCGAACCGCCGATCCGCGATTACCTCGCCGCTCACCCGGAAATCCAATTCGTCGTGCTGACCAAGGGCGTGCCGATTCGCATTTCGGAATCGGAGACCGGCGAGCGCCCGGACAATAGTCCGCCGAGCACGCCTCTGCGCACGTCCCTCGACAGTGCCCTGGCGGCGATGGATTACCCACACCTCGGCGGCGCAAAGAAAATCACCATCACCGGATCCGGCGCCACGGGAGTTGGTTGGGCCAATCGTTATTGGAACGCGCGCGAACCGTTCTCCCATCAGAAATTCGGCGGCTATCTCGTCACCCGGCTCGATGGTTACACCGAAGCCGACGCCAAATCGCTCGTCACCCGCGCTATGGCCGCCGAGCGGCATCATTCGGATGGGAAGATCCTCTTCGATGCCCAGCCGATTTTTGGTTTGGGCAATCCCAAGGATCAGCCGGCCGCGATCAAAGGATCGGTGATCCAAAGTGAATCGCCCTGGAGCGACTACAACGCCGACATGCGAAAGGCGCACGATCTTCTCAAATCCCGCGGCATCCCCGATGAGCTGGACCTGACGGAAACCTTCATCGGCGGGCGCTCCAATCTGGCCGGTTACTTTTCCTGGGGCAGCAACGACGCCAAGTTCTCCGCCGCCGCATACCAGTCCCTCGCCTTCGCCCCCGGCTCAATCTGCGACACCGCCGTCTCCACCAGCGGCCGCACCTTCCTCCCCACCCGCGGCGGGCAATCCCTGACCGCCGACCTGATCGCCCACGGCCTGACCTGCGCCAAAGGCTACACCGACGAGCCGCTGCTCCAGGCCATCGCCTCCCCCACGATCCTGCTCGACCTCTACACCCGCGGCTATACCATGGCCGAAGCCTTCTACGCCGCCTCCCACTTCGTCGGCTGGCAAGACCTCGTCATCGGCGATCCCCTCTGCTGCCCGTATCCGCCCGCAGCGCCAGCAAAATAATCGGTGGGACAGACATTCCTGTCTGTCCATTCTTGAGCAATGAGACATTTCTGCCTCCTCCCGGTGGGACAGACATTCCTGTCTGTCCATTCTTCAGCAAGGACATTCGTGTCCTTTCCTTATCCTGTTTGGATGTTGCATGAAACCCCGTGGAGCCAGTGAGCTTGCTCGCCGTTCGCCCCGGAAATACGGCGAGCAAGCTCACGGCTACACCAGCAAACCAAGGGTCTTCAAGCGGAGCGATCCGGGCTTCCTTCGCTTCATTCCTATCGTGACGGCTAGGCTCGGCCAGTTTGCAGCAGCCGCGCGGCGTCTTATGCTGTGGCCATGCATCTGGCGGGGGATGCCGCTCCCTTTCACACTCGAGCAGATCGCGCGAATGCGAGCTGGCTCTGCCGTACTTCATCAAATACTTCACGATCAAGTAGACAACGAAGGACGGCACGTCTTGTCTGAGACGCGTTAGCATCATCGATGTCTCCGGGTCATCAATGTCACCGCGAGAGACAGCAAGCACCTTGTTCAGAAACAGGAGGGATTGCGTCACCTGCATCTGACGCAGAGGCCTCGCGAGATTCTTCTCCAGTTGCTCGATGCTGGGCATGCCAATCTTAGGCGGTACGGAAAAGTGCGAGCGCATCGCAGCCGTTGAAATGGGGACAAATCAATGCTGAGGTCCTGATGGCGCCTCGAGTGAATGAAGGCTGACGCAAGAGGCACCGGTGCGGCGTTCGGAACCTTTGTCCGCGTAGGCAACGCGCTTTTGGAAACATGGGGCGCGAGGTTGCGCCACTGAAAGAGTGGTCAATGATCCCGACGCTGAATTACGAGGGACCCGGCAAGCCTCCGCTGTGGCCGTTGGCAACGCGGCGATTTTGGTGGCGTTAGCGCTGCTGTACGGGGCCGGCGTCTGGTACTTAAACCCCTATGGCAGTTGATTGACGATTCCGCGCTTACTCGATGCAGTCGGTTTCGCTCAGCGGGCGTGAGGGGACGGCGCCGAGGAAGCGGTCGAAATCCTCCCGGCGGCCGGAGGCCGCCTCGCGGCGGAGGTAGTCCAGGGTCCGCAATGCGGCCATCTTTTCCGCGGCGGCGCTCGCGAGGAATTGATCGATGGAATACCCCTCCTGCTCGGCCAGAGCCGCAATGCTTCGTCGCAACGATTCGGGAAGTTCGACGGTTAACTTGCTCACGATTTAGCATCCCCTTTGATCATTCGGAGGAACTCGCCCGGAGTCACAGGCGAGATGCCCAGCTGTTCACACCCGGCAAAGTCCTTAACGTTATGCGTGACGATGTATCGGCACCTGGCTGCGAAGGCCAACTCCAGAATCATATCATCGTCCGGGTCGCGAAGAAACGGCCGCCATAGGAAATAGATGTCCTGCAACCAGGCTTGACTCGCCAGATATTGCAGAAAGGCCAGCGCATCGTCCGCCGTCCTGCCGGGCGGCAGATGCTCGGCTCGGGTCAGGACATCCTGCCACTCTGCATAAAGCCCAACCGAGAGGCAGATCTGGAATCGCTCCGAAGGGATGCTGCTGACGAGCGCGAAACTGGCCCCGTCCCGCGATCGCGTGGCAGCAACCAAAACCGAAGTGTCGAACGTAACACGCATGCGTCATCGCAAACCCTTCAGGACGCCACGCCTCTCGGGACTGCGGATGATACCGGGTATCCCCATCGAACCCCAAGCTGCGTGGTGCGGGCGAGCCGAAGGTCCCTTGGGACCGACAAAGGTTGAGTCGACCATCCGGAGGGCGATTTGGGGCGGTGGAGGGTGGATCAGCTTTTCCAATGCGTCGTCGTCGTCCCTCCTTCACTCCCGCTGTTGCATCGGCCGCTCCTGCACTAATCGTTTAGCGCCCGCCCCGCCGGCGAGCCGGAAGGTGAACATCACGGCGTCGGCCGGCGGGTCGGTTGCGCCGGCGGCGGTGTAGAGGCGTTGGGCGGCGGGGTTGGCGCGGTCGGTGAGGACCCAAGCTTCGGCGCAGCCGGGTGTGCGGGACAAATCGAACAGTCGCGTCGCCAGGCCGCGGCGGCGGTCGCGAGAAACTGATCGATGGAATACCCCTCCTGCTCGGCCAAGAACACGGCCCGGCTACACCGAAGACGCCCAAGACGAATGCCGCGCGTTCTACAAAAGCACCGGCCGAATCATTAAGCTGCTGAGCGTAACCGGTCATACCGACGGCGAAAGGGCGCATGCGATATCTGATTGGATTGATGGCAGTGACCCTCATCGGCTGTGCTTCCGCCGCCAGTTCCCCGATTGCCGGTCAGGGGAACAGCCGCCAGATCGAGGGCTGGCGCGCCGAGGGTGACGGCCCTGCCAGTCCCTTGTTTGTCGGTCACTGGAACAACGAGGACCTATCCAAGGAAACGCAGCCCGCCGCCTTGGACGTCCACTCTGACGGTAGTTTTGCCATCGTGAGCCATGACGGAGACCATTCTTCGGGCAAATGGACGGCGACCTCGAAGACTTCAGCGACCTTCACCGAGGCCGAGGACCCGGAAGTGGTCACTGGCCAACTGTCGGGCAATGACGAGATGATAGTTATGGCCGCTGGCGAGCCGCCGCTGAAGTTTAAGCGCCAGCGTTGATGATGATGGCGGGCGGCCTCGAAAAAGGGTCATAAACCCGGTCCGTTTTCTTCGCCGGTCCGTTTTGTTCGTCCGATTGCCGGAACTGGCTTATGACCCCCTTCCCCTTGCTTTCGATTGCCATCGGCCATCGGTCACTATCCGCGAAGCTGCCCGGCGGTCAAGATTGCTCACGCAGAGGCGCGGGGATCGCAGAGAAGATTTGATACTGACAGAAGTGCGGCGCGCGGTCGCGTCCTTGCTGCTCTCTCTGCGATCCCCGCGGCTCTGCGTGAGCCATGGTTCTTCGCACTCGCGCGATTTCCAGTTGCGTGTCGCATCAGTGAATTGGTTAGCCGCAACGCGAAGCGGAGCGCGGCGAGGCGCGCTCCGCTTCGCGTTGCGGCTAACCCAAGTGCCCAAGGGATTGGATCGGGATGCTATGGGGCTCGAGCAGATTGGCATCGGCGCGGCGGCCGGTCTAAAATGACGGCATGAGCGGCGAGACGCAGGAGCTCATTCGGATTTGCGAGCAGTTGCCCGATGACAAACGCGGCGAGGTCGCCGACTTTGCACGCTTCCTCCTGGCCCGGCAGGAGGATGAACGCTGGGAACAACTTCTGGCGTTACCCGATCCACGTCCCAAGCTGGACGCATTTCTACGCGAGTCCGCCGCCGAAGCGGAGACGCCCCTGGACCCTGATCAACTTTGAATTCCCTTGTTTGCAACCGCGCGGGCAGGACGCTACTCCGCCGGGAGGTCGGCTTCGTCGATGGGCCTGAAATACCCCTTGATGCAACTGCGTCGACGGACGCAGATTTGGATGTGGTGTTTGGCGGAGACGCCGCTCCCGGGGTAGACAGGGCCACCCTCGGCGAAGGCGGCGCGGACGGTGTCGAAGGGGCGGAGGCCGAGAAGTACGCGCGTCTCGTGCAGTGCGTTGATCACGGCGCAATCGAGCGGTCGCAAAAGGAGATCGTCGCCGATTCGTTTGTTGTTTGGCAGCGGAACGCCGATCCGTTCGTGGAAGGCTCGCAGGTCGTCATACGACTCTGATAGCAGCTCGAGGAATTCGGCATCCAGAAGATTGAGGCAGTACCCGAGTTCAATCACCGCGCCGACCACAGCAGGAGTCCTGATTCGAGGCCCGGCCTTGCGCGGGCGGGCCTTGAGTTCACGGGCGAATTGCAGCGCCCGGGCGGGGCTGTTTTCCCAGAAATAGATTCCCTCGCCAAGCCAATCGAAATTGTTTTTACTTCGCTTCAGGTGTGCGCTGCCGGCGAAAACTCGTTCGGCGACGGCGGCGTCGCATCCGTGGAATCCCAAGGCGTAGGATGGGAGGACAGAATACACGCGCGATCAACGGTAGCGTTTGGCGAGTCGCAGGCCGCCCTTGGCGAGGATGCCGGCACGGATCAAAAATTTCCGGGCCGCTTGCGGATCCTCAAGCAGTTTTTTGCGCAACCGTTTGGCGGCGATCCGGTGCTCTTCGACGATGGCGGTTGTCGTTGTCATGATTGAGCTGTGGGACACAAATAAACTATGTCAGTTGATTGTATCGACTGCTGCCGTGTTGGCCAAATCGGTGGGATGAGAGCGGCGTGACGTACCCCGAACCTTGTCCCGGGTCGAGCCGCCCCCGGGTGGTCCGAACGCACACATATCGCGATCTAAATGTCTCACTTTTTTATCATAATATTGCTAAAAACAAATGCGAAAAGCGAGACATTCCGGGACATTGCGAGACATTCGGCTTGCCGATAAGGGGTTAGGATCGAGTCGCAAGCCAGGAGGCCGAGGCCGAATGGCGGCCGGGAGAGGGATAGAATCGCGGACTCTGAACATGCGAAAGGGAGTGTGTTGGCGTGGTGGATGTGTCGGTGGTGATGCCGGTGTATAACGCGGGGCGGTATCTCCGGCCGGCGGTGGAAAGCGTGCTTGCGCAGAGCTTTGAGGACCTCGAGCTGATCGCGGTGGATGATGGGTCGAAGGACCAATCGCTGGCGGTGCTCAGGGAGTTTGAAGCCAAAGACCGGCGCGTGCGGTTGATCAGCCGGGCGAATACGGGGATTGTCGGAGCGCTCAACGACGGGCTGGCGGCGGCGAAGGGGGAACTGGTTGCGCGGATGGATTCGGATGATCTTTCGACGCCGGACCGGTTTGAGAAGCAGGTGGGTTTTCTCCGCGGGCACCCGGACCACGTGCTGGTGGGCTCGCAGGTGATGTTGATGGATTCGGACGGGGCATCGCTTTGCCCCAAGCGCGATACCGAATATACGCACGAGGCCATCGACGCCGCCCATCTGGGCGGGAGGTGGCCGCTGGTGCATCCGACGGTCATGATGCGGCGGGATGCGGTGGAAAAGGTGGGCGCGTATCGGGCCAAGTACCAGTGGCTGGAAGATCTCGACCTGTTCCTGCGGCTGGCGGAAGTGGGGAAGCTGGCAAGCTTAAAGGACGTGCTGCTGCACTATCGGCTGCATACCGGAAGTGTCTGCCATACGCGGGAAGGCGATCAGGACCGCATCCGGCCGGAGCTGGAGGCGGAGGTGTATGAGCGGCGCGGGATCGCCCCGCCGGAGGTGAAGCCGGTGCATACGTCGCGGGGATACGCCGAGTCAGCCGGTGAGCGGCTGCGGGTGTGGGGATGGTTTGCACTGCTGGGTGGGAATATTCAGACGGGGCGAAAGTACGCCCTTCGGGCCTTGCGGGCCGAGCCGCTGGCGAAGCAGAGTTGGAGATTGATGTATTGTGCGATGAGGGGACATTGACTGTGGTTGGTTGATTGTTGTGGGTTGGGGATTGCAAGTTGCCTCGGACCGCAGTTGTGGGAAGGCGAGGCTATCCCCTTCGCCCTCCCGTGCATCGTCGCTCCTCACGCCGTGGGCAGAGCGGCATAGAGAGCTCACTGGTGCGTGACGGCTGGCCGCCGCGCCGCCCCGGATCGGGTGCGCGGCGAGTCTGGGAGCGAAGCAGCGCCGACAGATCCGGGGCGGCGCGGCGGGATCGCATGTTCTGACGTAGAGTCCACGCGCGCCGCTCTGCCCGCGGCGTGGGGCATGGACGCGACGAGCGGCCCCGGCGCGGCAGACTTCGGTGAGCTCCGTTCGAACCGGAGCCTCGCCCTCCCTTTTGCGATGATGGTGATGGATGCCAGACGCGAGCGTAGAGCAACGTGGGCGGCTGTCGGTTGGGCTGGTAAGCCCGGGATGGCCGGCTCGCGCGATGGCTAATGGGATTGTGTCTTACGTGGGCACGCTGGCGAAGGCGTTGGAGGAAGCGGGCGTCGGGTGCCGTGTGCTAACATCGCAGGTGCTGGAGGAAACGGGAGACGAGCGGCCGCTCGTGCATCGGCTTCAGACGGCGGACAACTCGCTGATCTCCAAACTGATGTGGCGGATCGACCGCGCGGGTTGGCCGCATAAGCTGTTTGCCAAGGCGCTGCGGAACGAGGTAAGCCAGCTGCATGCCCAGAGGGCGCTGGATCTGGTGGAGGTGGAGGAATCGTTTGGCTGGGCGCGGCATTTGGGCGGGTGCGGGGTGCCGATCGTCGTGCGGCTACATGGGCCGTGGTTTCTGAATGGCGCGGCCAATGGGGTTGCGCAGGATGCGGCGTTTCGACGCCGGGATGCGTGGGAGAAGGCCGGCATCCTGGCGGCCGATGCGATCACGGCGCCATCTCACGACGTGCTGAATGCAACGCGGAAGCATTATGGGCTGCCGCTGGAAGATGCCGAGGTGATACCGAATCCGGTTGAGCCGGTGGGGCCGGCGGACCGATGGAGTCTTCAGCGGTGCGATCGAAATCGGATCGTGTTTATCGGACGATTCGACCGCCACAAGGGCGGCGACACGATGATCGATGCCTTCGCCCACGTGCTTCGCAGCCACCCTGAGGCACGGCTGGACTTCGTCGGCCCGGATCGCGGCTGCATGGACGACGCGGGCCGGGAGTGGAGAATTGAGCAGTATTTAGGCGAAAAGCTGAGCGCGGAAGACCGGGCCAAAGTAACGTATCACGGCTTTCTCCCCGGCTCGGCGGCCGCGGAATTGCGAAAACGGGCGTTGGTGACGGTGGCCCCGTCGCGGTATGAAACATTCGGGATTGCCACCGCCGAAGCCATGATGGCAGGATGTCCGCTGGTCGTTTGCGCGTCCGGCGCCTTAATGGAACTGGTGCAGGACGGACGCAATGGAGCGTCGGCCAGCCCGGGCGATGCGCGGGACGTGGGTGAAAAATTGCTGGCCATTCTCAAGGACCCGGAGCGCGCCGCGCGACTCGGGCGCCAGGCGGCCGAAGACGCGGCCGGGCGATATGCGCCAGATGTCGTGGCGCGGCAAACGGTGGCGTTCTACCAGCGCGTGCTCGGTCGTTTTCCGGGCTCAATCCACCCGGATGTTCGAAGGTCGGATGCCAAGCCGGCCAGTGTGTCTGCATGACTGAAATCCCGATCAAGCTCTTTGCCGTCGCTGTCTTCTTCGCGTGGGTTCCCGCGATCCTCTGCATGTTCGCGCTGATGCGGCCGCGCCGCGCGGTGATCGCGGCATTCGTCGCGGGCTATCTGCTGCTGCCGGAAATCGTTTATCGCTTTCACGCGGTTCCAGATGTGAACAAGGGAACGCTGACCGCGTTCGGCGTGCTGCTTGGATCCCTGATTTTTGATGGCGCCCGCCTGTTTCGAGTGCGGCCGCGCCTGATCGACCTGCCGTGGTTCATCCTCATGCTGGTACCGATCGGCGCATCGCTGTCGAACGACCTTACATTCATGGACGGTTTGTCGGCGAGCTTGAATCTGTTCTTCCGCTGGGGCCTGGCCTACTGGATCGGCCGGACTTACATCACGGACTGGGAAGGCATCCGCGAACTCTCGCTGGGCATCATCATTGGCGCTCTGGCCTATGTCCCGCTGTGCTGGTGGGAAATCCGGATGAGCCCACAGCTTCATGGTTGGATTTACGGCCCGCTGTTCACCAGTTTCCGGACCGATACTTATCTGTTTGGCGTTCAGCTTTTCGGGTTTCGGCCCAACGTCTTCCTGGCCGACGGGTTGACCGTGACGATGTACATGGGCATCTCGGCAGTGCTCGCCTACTGGGCGTGGATGAGCGGATCGCCCAAGCGCCTGCTCGGCATGCCAATGGGCGCAATCGCGCTGACCCTGATCATCACCGCGTTCTTTTCCAAAGCCGTCGGCGGCATCGTGCTGATGGGGCTGGGCATGACGGTCCTCACTCTGACGCGCTGGCCGAAGACGCGCCTGCCGGCGCTGATCCTGATGCTGGCCGCGCCGGCGTACGTGACGTTGCGCTCGGCGGGCGACTGGTCGGGTGAGGTATTGGTGAATGCCGCAAACGCGGTCTCACCCACTCGCGCCGAGTCGCTGGAATTTCGGCTGAGAAATGAGAATCTGCTGACCGCCAAGGCATTGCAACACCCGCTTCTGGGCTGGGCTGGATGGAGCCGGTCACACGTTTACGATCTGGAGAACAACGACATCACCATTATCGACGGGCTCTGGATCATCCTGATCGGCGAGACCGGTTTGCTGGGGCTGGCGGCGTTTACCACGATGGTGATCGGCTCCGCGATATTGCTATGGAAACGCATTCCCACCCGGTATTGGAGCGACCCCGCCTGCTCGGCGGCGGTGGCGCTGGCGGTGGTCATCACGATGTACATGATCGACAGCCTCTTTAATTCCACGTTCAACCCCGTGACTGCGCTGGCGATCGGGGCGGTGGCCAGCATTGGGGCGGTGGCCAAGAGCGTTTTCTCGCGCAGTGCCCAGCGCTCGGTGCCGTTTGCCACCCCTGCCTACGCCGGGGCGACCGCTTTGGTGGCCTCCCCCAAGGACCTTCCCTATGTTTATTCGACCTATTGATCGCGACGCGCTTCGCCGCCAGTATCAGGCGGCCAAGCCTGTCCCGTGGTTCTGCATTGATAACTTCCTGGAGCCGGCATTTGCCGAGGAGGTCTACCGCTCGTTCCCTTCCTTCGACGAAGCGGCCAAAAGCGGGCGGGTGTTTACCGCGGTCAATGAGAAGGGGAAGGTACAGATCACCGATTCGGCCAAGTTCCCCGCGCCGGTCCTGAAGCTCAGCGAGGCGCTCAATAGCCAGGACTTTCTCACCCAGATGGAATACGTCACCGGCACACCGAGCCTGCTGGCCGATGAGCAATTCGTGGGCGGTGGCATCCACGAGACCGGACCGCGCGGCTTGCTCGACGTGCATCTGGATTTTGATTACATCCCCGAGCGCGCCCTCTTCCGTAGATTTAACATCCTCGTCTACTTCAACAAGGACTGGAAAAGCGACTGGGGCGGACAGTTCGAGCTCTGGAACAAAGACGTGACGAAGCTCGAGCATTCGTTCGCGCCGGTCTTCAATCGCTGCCTGCTGTTTGAAACCAACGAGCGAAGTTGGCACGGCGTGAATGCGGTGCAGTGCCCGGAGGGCCAGAGCCGCAAGTCCTTCGCGGCCTATTACTACACTAAGGATGCGCCGGGATGGTTCACGGGCGAGCATCACAGCACCCTTTTCAGGGCGCGACCGGACGAGATGCTCAAGGCCAAAGTGTTGATGCCCGCCGAGAAGCTTTCGCGATCCCTCCGCGGGGCGTATCACGGGCTGAAGGACAAGATCAAGGGGAGAGGGTAAGGAGAGAGATTGCTGATTGCGGATTGCTGAATGCTGATTGGCTGGCCGGGCCGTTTCTTCAATCAGCATTCAGCAATCAGCAATCAGCAATCAGCAATATCATCCATGCGTCTTCTGGTCGTCATCGTGAATTATCGCACGGCCGATCTAACGATCGACTGCTTGCGATCGCTGCGCGATGAAGTTGCGGGGCTGCCGGGAACGCGGGTGGTGGTGACCGACAACGCCTCCGGCGACGATTCTTCACTGCGCATCAGGGCGGCCATTGAGAACAATGGCTGGTCTGACTGGGTTACTAGTCAGCCTCTTGAAACCAACGGCGGCTTCGCCTCCGGGAATAACGCCGCGATCGGGCCGGCGCTCAAGGCGGCGGCGCCGCCGGAATACGTGCTGCTGCTGAATCCCGACACAATCGTTCGGGGCGGCGCGATTTCGGCATTGATCGATTTCATGGAAGCGCACCCCGCCGTCGGCATCGCCGGAAGCCGGCTGGAACATCCCGATGGCACGCCGCAGCCGTCGGCGTTTCGGTTTCCGACGATCGTGAGCGAGTTCGAGGACGGGGTTCGGATAGGCTGGATCTCGCGGTTATTGGCGAACCGGCGCGTCGCGCCGCCCCCGCCGGCGAATCAGTGCCGGGCCGAGTGGGTCGCGGGGGCGAGCATGATCATCCGAAAGGCCGTCTTCGACGCGATCGGGCTGCTGGACGAGCGATATTTCATGTACTACGAGGAGGTCGATTTCTGCCGCCGGGCAAGCGATGCCGGCTGGCCTTGTTGGTATGTGCCCGAGTCCCGCGTCGTTCACCTCGTCGGACAAAGCTCCGGCGTCACGGACTCGAAATTGTCGCGCAAACGCCGCCCGGCATATTGGTTTGAGTCGCGTCGGCGGTATTTTCTAACCCATTGCGGGCGGGCCCGGACCTTTTTGGCCGATCTATTTTGGGCGGCCGGGTTCGCGCAATGGCGTATTCGCCGGGCCATCCTCGCCAAGCCCGATCCCGACCCGGCGCGGCTGCTGACGGATTTCGTGCGATATAATTTCTTCGTGACGCCATGAGTTCGACCTCTGCCATCGGAGTTGCTTCCTCTGTCGCGACTGTCCCCGAAGGACACGGCGCGCGCAATCTGAATCCGACTGAGATCGGCTTACTTGCGCTTCTCCGCGAAGACTTGAGAACTCACGACGGAAAGCTTTTCGAGCAAGGGTTTTGGGCCGTCTCGGTCCACCGCTTTGGCAACTGGCGGATGGGGCTCCCAAAGCTGCTGCGATTCCCTTTCACACTGCTCTACCGGTTCCTGTTTAAGTGGGTGGAGTGGACCTGCGGAATCACGCTGCCCTACACCGTGAAGCTCGGCCGCCGGGTTCGGATTTGGCACCACGGTGGAATGATCCTTCACGCGACAAGCATCGGGGACGACGTCCACATCCGCCAGAACACAACCTTCGGCATCGCGCGCAAAGACAAGCTTTTTGAGTTGCCGACAATTGAAGACCGCGTGGACATCGGTTGCGGCGTGGCGATCCTTGGGAACGTCACCGTCGGGCACGACAGCATGATCGGGGCGAATGCGGTCGTCCTCAAGGACGTGCCGCCGCGCTCCGTGGCGGTGGGCGTGCCGGCGAAGGTTGTTAAAACAATGTAACGCTCACGCTGTCACATGGCATGGGCGCCCCGCCCATGCGGTCAAAGAAAACATGGGCGGGGGCGCCCATGCCACAAAAGCCAGCAGACGGTACCCAGCGTGAGCGATATCGGCGTCATAGCAATTGGACGGAATGAAGGTCAGCGGCTCGGCCGCTGCCTGAAGTCCGTCGTCGGCAGAGGGCAGGTCGTTGTCTATGTCGATTCCAATTCAACCGACGGCAGCGTGGCACTCGCTCGCGCGCTCGGGGCACAGATAGTTGAGTTGGACATGTCGCTCCCCTTCTCCGCCGCTCGCGCGCGCAATGCTGGCTTTGAGCGATTGCTTCTCTTGAACCCGAGCGCCAAATACATCCAATTCGTGGACGGCGATTGCGAAGTTGTTTCCGGCTGGATCGAACGCGCCTCGGCGGAATTGGATTCGCGCCCCGATGCTGCGGTCGTCTGCGGCCGACGGCGCGAGCGGGCGCCGGAAGCTTCCGTTTTCAACCGCCTGGCGGACCTGGAATGGGACACGCCAATTGGCGAGGCGCCAAGCTGCGGCGGCGACGCGATGATGCGCGTTGACGCCTTCCGCGCCGCAGGCGGCTTTGATTCATCTGTCGCCGCCGGCGAGGAGCCGGAGCTTTGCCAGCGTCTGCGGCGGAGCGGTTGGAAAATTCTGCGCATCAACGCCGAGATGACGCTGCACGACTCGGCGATGCTGCATTTCTCGCAGTGGTGGCGGCGCGCCATTCGCAGCGGATACGGAGCGGCCGATGTCGCGTGCAGGTTTGGAAACGATGGACTGTTTGCCGGGCACGTGCGCAGCGCGCGGGTGTGGGCGCTCGGCTGGCCGATGGCCGTCGTGCTCGGCGGGCTCATCGTCGGAACTGTCGCAGGGGCTAAATGGGGCGTGCTGACCGCGGGAGTGCTTGCACTGGCGCTGCCGGCGCAGATGCTTCGCATCGCCTGGCGATCGCGCCATCGCACGCGCGGCTCGGCTGACGCTGCGGCGCTTGGCATATTGACGATGCTTGCCAAGTGGGCCGCCTTGTCGGGCGAACTTCGGTATCACCGCGACCGGCGCTCGGGTCGGAACACCCGATTGATCGACTATAAGACCATGAGCCAACCGGCCAGCGAGCCCGCGTCATGACAGATCCCGACTGGCAAGCCGATCTCGATCGACTCCCGCCGCGGCCGATGCTCAAGGAGCAGTCGGCCTGGGCGCTGTGGGTCTACCGCTTTGGCCGGCGCAACGATCGCCGGCACGCGGGCATTCGCAAGCGCGTGGGCGATCGGCTATATTGGCTGCTCTACCGCGCAACGGAGACCATCACCGGCATCAGCATCCCCAAAAGCGCAGACATCGGCCCGGGCCTGCGAATCTTCCATTTCGGCAACATCTTCGTTCATTCCGATGCGAAGATCGGCGCCCGCTGCACGCTCCGCCAGGGCGTGACGATCGGCAATCGTCGCGAAGGCGAGGCGGTGCCGGTGCTGGAAGACGATGTGGAACTCGGCGCCTACGCCCAGATCTTGGGCGCGGTGCGGATCGGCCGGGGCGCAAAAATCGGCGCGATGAGCGTCGTGCTGCAAGACGTTCCGGCAGGTGCAACCGCAGTCGGTATCCCGGCGCGGATCATTCCGCCCGGAAGAGCGGAGATGCGGATTGCGTGAGTGCCCGTTCCCGAGCAACTGTGCTCCAGAGCTTACGTCCGCCGCCGCTTGCCCTTCGCGGTTGAGTCCAGGGAACCCGCGAAGGGCAAGCGAAGATTTGGGACCACTCAGCTTGGAATGGTTCAGAAGTTCGCGCCTCCCTTTTTCGAAAGAGGATTGGAGTAACCCCGACGATGGTTTCGACAACAGACACGAACAACCCGACCCGGCTGAAGGCTGCGGTCATCGGCACCGGGCAGATTTCCGAAGAGCACCTCCGCTATCTGAGCACCGCGCCCGGCGTCGAGCTGGCTGCCGTCTGCGATCTTTCCCCGTCGCTGGCCAAATATGCGATCATGCGGTTCAAGGCGGGAAGGCCATTCACCAATGCGACGGAGATGTTGCGGGACGTGCGGCCCGATGTCGTTCACGTGCTCACCCCGCCGCACACGCACGTGCCGCTGGCGACGGAGGCGCTCGATGCCGGGGCGCACGTGATCGTCGAGAAGCCGGTCGCCCCCAGCAACAAGGATTTTCGCGACCTGTGGACCCATGCCCGTTCGCGCGGCAAATGGCTGGTTGAGGACCACAATTATCGCTTCAACGAGCCGATCCTTCGGATCGGGCAATTGCTGGATTCCGGGAAACTTGGCGAGGTGCGCGAGGTGGAAGTTCGCATGGCCCTGGACGTGCTTCAGGAGGGCAGCCGCTTCACCGACCAGAACCTGCCGCACCCGAGCCACAAGATGCCGGCGGGGATCATTCACGAGTTCATTACCCACCTGTGCTACCTGACGCTCCGGTTCATGCCGAGTTGGGATCGGGTGGCAGCCGCCTGGACGAAGCAGAGCGACGAGCCGCTCTTCAAGTACGACGACCTCGACGCCCTTCTGCTGAGCGATAAAGTCCACGGCCGGATTCGCTTCTCCGCCCACACGGCTCCCGACACTTTTTCGGTGACTGTTCGCGGCACCAAGGGGTGGGCGGAAACGGACCTGTTCCAGCCGCACGTTCGATCGAGCGTGCAGATGCCGGTCGGCAAGCAACTCAATCCGCTGGCCAACCAATTCGTCGGCGGTTATGGGCAAGTGCGCGCCAGCGTGGTCGGGTTCCGCAACAAGATCATGCAGAAAACGCCTTATGAGGGATTGGCCACTTTCCTCGAACGCACCTACGCCGCTCTCCGCGAAGGAAACGAGCCGCCCGTCGGATTTGACGACATGGACCGGGCGAGCAAACTGGTCGATGCCTTGCTCGATGAGAAAAACCGGATCTGATCGACGAAAAAACGGGACGGGAGCGATCTTTGTCCAGCCCCCGCTAAGCAGGAAGAATCATGAAGTTGTTAGTCACCGGCGCCAACGGATTTCTCGGAAGCTACGTCGTTCTTGACGCGCTGCGGCAAGGCCACACGGTGCGCGCGATGGTGCGGCCTGCCGTTGATATCGCAACGCTCGGATGGCCCACGTCGGACCGGCTGGAAGTCGTCCGCGCGGATCTGCGTTCCAAAAACGGTCTGACCGACATGGTGCGCGGCGTGGACTCGGCGATCCATCTAGCCGCGGCCAAAAGCGGCGACGTTTATACGCAGTACGCGGGAACTGTCGTCGCCACCGAGAATCTATTGGCAGCCATGACTGAGGCGGGCGTCCGGCGGATGGTGGCCATCAGCTCGTTTTCCGTCTACGACAACATGCGGGCCAGCCCACTGGCGGCCGTCGACGAGCAGACGCCGATCGAAAAGGATGGCCTCGATCGCGACGCGTACGCGCACACGAAGCTCGTGCAGGAGCAACTGATCCGCGATCATGCCGCCGCTCAAAAATGGAGCCTGGTTGTGATTCGTCCCGGAATGATCTGGGGCAAGGACAACCTGCTCAATGCCTGGATCGGCATGTCCGGCGGAAGCCGCTTCTGGATCCGCACCGGCGCATGGGCCCGCATCCCGCTGACCTATGTGGAGAATTGCGCCGAGGCAATCGTGATGGCCGCTTCATCCAAGGGGGCCCAAGGCGAGACGTTCAATATCGTGGACGACGCGGCGCCGACGCAGCGACAATTCACCCGCATGGTCCTCCGCCGGGTCGCGCCACGCCGGATTGTTGTCCCCGTCTCGTACACCCTGCTCCGGCTCACGGCTGGGTCCATCGCGCTGGTCAACAAGCACATCCTGGGCAACCGCGCCCGGGTTCCCAGCCTGCTGGTTCCCTCCCGGTTGGCCGCCCGCGGCCGGCCTCTCACCTATAGCAACAAAAAGATCAAAACGGTCCTCGGCTGGAAGCCCAGGTACACCTTGGAACAAGGTCTTGACCGGAGCCTTTCGACGAATTTGCCATCGAGTTCCGTCGATTCATGCGTCACCGATCGCTCTCCCACGTCTCAGCCGGCAACCGCGTAGAAGCTCATTCGAGCGAGCACAGCAAGAGTTTGGCAATGAATGTAAGTTGCCAAGGATTCTGCCGTAATTGCGTGAAGCAGGGCTTGGCGCGCGCCTCGTTTCCCTGCCGATCGCAGTTCGTAAATCCCGTTTCTAAAATCACTTCTAACAATCCGCCAAGCTCCGTGTCTTGCGGCAGTAAGGCGATCCTCGGACTAGCGACTTTCCTCCGAATCGCGCTATTATCGCCGTTGCATGTTTGGGACGGAGGGAGGATATTCTTCTCGACATGTAGTGGGTTGCCTCATGTGCCGACGGAGATTTGAAGTAGGAGTCCAGTGAATCGTCGGCTGGGAATACGGCCATGGAACCGTGTTGAAAGAACTGATCTGGCGAACCAGGCCGCGAAGGGACGATAACCCTTCGGGCGGCCCGGTTGCGGCCAACACGCGGGTAGGCCGGAGTGACTTATGTATTTGCGTTATCGTGAACCGATATGGGGACCTCTCAATGTGGCCACTGCGCCATCGAGCAGCGGCGCGCTGAGCGGAAGCGGCGTTCGACGGCGCGGTGAGTTGTCAGCGCTCGGATCTCCGTCGCGCGTGCGCGAGCCCGCTCGTGCATTCCCGATCGTTGAACTCAACGGCGTAAAGCTTCATGCCGTCACCGAAGCCCAGGTCATCTCTCACATTATCAGTGAGCTGGATGCCGGCCGCGGGGGCGTGGTCGTGACACCGAACCTCGACCACCTGCGACGATATCTGCACGACCTGAGCTTCGGCGCGTTGATCGCCGAGGCAGACCTGGTGGTGGCCGATGGCATGCCGCTGGTTTGGGCCAGCCGCTTGCAAGGCACCCCGTTGCCCGAGCGCGTCCCCGGCTCGACCCTGATCTCATCACTGTCTTCAGCCGCCGGTCTCAAGGAAAAATCGATTTTCCTGCTCGGCGGTGACCCCGGCACGGCCGACGGCGCCGCGGCAGCGCTCAAAGCAAAATTCCCCCACTGCATCATCGCGGGAACCTACTGCCCGCTATTCGGATTTGAAAAGGACTACGCTCAGCTCAGCCTCATTATCCAGGCGCTGTCCGACAGCAAGCCAGATATCGTTTATGTGGCGCTCGGCTCGCCCAAACAGGAAAAGCTGATCGCGCAGCTTCGACCGGTCCTGCCGGATGCATGGTGGATCGGCGTCGGCAACAGTTTCAGCTTCCTGGCCGGCCATGTGAAACGGGCCCCGGTTTGGATGCAGAAGACTGGTCTCGAGTGGACCCATCGTCTCTTCCAGGAACCGCGGCGGCTGTTCCGGCGTTATTTGATCGTCGGCGTCCCGTTTGCGGCTTCGCTCCTAAGCCGCGCCACCATCCGCGGCGTTCCCACCCGAATTCGCCGCCACCGCAATCGCAATCAGGCCAAGGCCGTGGTGGAGATGGTCGGCCCGCTCGGGCAGTTGCCCCACCGCCGCACACCCGAAGAACTTCTGGCCGCCGAAGCATCGCTGGCGGCTTTGCGGACAGTTGATGCCGCGGGCGCTTCCATGCCCGCGCCGACGATGGTGGTTCCGTCGCAGCCGCCGATGATCTCGCGGCTTCGGGGGCTGGTCTTGCTGGGCGGTGCCGTCCGCGCCAGCGAACTGAGTGTCGCCACTGAACGCTCAGTCCTCGACCTCCCGCTGGATGATCGCGGCTCAATCCTGAATCACTGGCTTCAACACGCCCGTGACACGGCAGGCTGGGCCTCGCTCGAAAAGCTGCCGGTTCGCATCAAGGTGAACCAAAACGCCTTCGAGCCGCGAAGCGCCGATCCGCGTTTCTTCGGCGCGCTGCGCGTCGAACGCGATCTATCCGATTTTCGCGGCACCGGCGGCGTCCTGCGCGACCTGGCATCCGATTACGACGATGAAGACCTGCTGCTGGTCGCCAATGCCGCCCAGGTGCTGCTCGATCCGCTCGCGTCAATCGCCGATGCCCTCGCCCGCGTCGGTGGAGACGTGTCGGTGGTCGCCCACGAAGATGGCACGCCGAGCGGCATGATGCTGCTCAAATGCAAGACCCTGCGGCTGATCCCGGCGCGCGGTTTTGTGGACATGAAGGAACAAGGCCTGCCGCTGATCGCCTCAAAATACGATGTGCGCGTGCTTCGCCGCCGGCGGCCGACGGGCCTGCCTGTTCGATCGCTGGCCGATTACATCGGCGCTTTGCGCCTGCACCATCGCGACAAGACCGGGCACCCGCAGGCATCCGACCCGCTGGCCGAGGATTGGGGACCGACATTCTCGCTCATCGAGGCGGGCGCGTCGGCAGACCATTCGGCACGCGTACACGACTCGGTCGTCTTGAGCGGCGCGCGGGTCGAGCCCGGCGCGGTGCTGGTGCGATCGGTGGTCTGCCCCGGCGTCATCGTCGGTCGCGACCGAACCATTGCCGACCGAATAGTCACGGGGCTTGAGAGCCGCCGCGCTCCCGTTCGTCGCCCCACCCTGGCCGGACCGCGCTAAATCACCTGCTTATGGATGGCACCCAAGCGATTTCGGGACGTGTCTCCGTTTCCACGATGGAACGAGCTCGCGCTCTTCCCTCCCGTGCGGCACGCCGCATCACGCGCACCGATCGGTGGACCTCCTGGCACCTGACGGCCGCGACGATCATGGGCGGGCTGGGTGTGCTCGCGACGCTTGATGCATGGCAGGATATTTTCCTGATCGCCCGGAAGAACGAGGAATACAGCCATATTTTCCTAGTTCCCCTGGTAGCCGCGGCGATGGTCTATGTGCGGCGCGCCCGCTTTCGCTATTGCAAGCCGACCGGCACGTCGATCGGATTCCTGATCGCGGCAGTGGGTTGGGGTATCCACATCTTTGGCTTTTATCGGAACTACGAATCGCTCTGGCATTTCGGCGCGGTGCTGGTGGTCCTCGGTTGCGTGCTGTCGGTATTCGGCAAACATGCGCTGTTCCGCTTTTTTCCGGCGATTGCCGTGCTGATGTTCCTCGTGCCGGTGCCCGGGATGATCCGCCTGAAGATCGCCGCCCCACTGGAAAATTGGACGGCCCATATCTCAGAACTGCTGCTCAATGCCTTCAATCTCGGCGTGATTCGAAGCGGGAACACGCTTCTGGTGGCCGGCAGCGATGGCATTCCAAAACCGGTCAATATCATCGAGGCCTGCAATGGGCTGCGGATGGTTTTCGCGCTGATCCTGGTGTCGTATTTCTTCTGCTTTGCGCTACCGCTTCGCAATCCGGTGCGGTTTGCCATCCTATTGGTCAGCCCATTTGCGGCGATTCTGTGCAATGTGGTCCGGATTTTGCCTACCGTTTGGCTCTATAGCTACTCAGACCAGGCTGGGAAAACGTTTCATAATTACAGCGGCTGGCTGATGCTGCCGATCTCTTTCTTGATCCTTCTGGCAGTTATTGGCGCGCTGCGGTGGGCGATGCTTCCGGTCATGCGTTATACGCTGGCGTCCTAACTGCTTTCAGAACCGTGGGTAAATCAAGATTTGCCATCTTCGCTTCGCCGGCGCTTTGCCTCGGCCTCCTCGGAGGCATCGTGGCCCAGGACACCACGCACCTCAAGCCGGCCGATGTCGGTCCCTATCACGCTCGCGCCAAGTCCGATATTGAAGCGTGGCCCCGCGAGATCGCCGATGGAAAATGGACGACCGTCGCCGACGTCCCGCTTCCCGATTCCGCGGAGCAGTTGCTTCATCCCAACTGCGTGATTCAACGCCGCTATTCCAGCGGCACGCTTGCGGTGAACGGGCAACCGGTCCAGGCCAGCCTGTTGATCGTGCAATGCACCGACTCGCGCGATATGGCCGGACACTACCCGCCAATTTGTTATCCCGCCGCCGGCTGCCGGGAACTCAGCGAAGCGCCGTTCCGCATTGCGATGAATGGCATGTCGATCCCCGGATTTGAATACGAATTCCTCCGCCAGATCCTCCCAACCTACCGCCAGTCGGTGTACGATTTCTTTGTCGTCCCGGGCAAAGGGTTCGTCTCGGACATGGACGGCGTGCGGTCGGCGGCCATGAACTATCAGGCCCGCTACTACGGGGCCGCACAATTTCAAGTGGTGATGGACGCGGACTATCCCCAGGAAGTTCGCGAGCAAGCGTTCAGGATGATCATCGGGGCCAACCCCAAGGCGTTGTCGGACCTCAACACGGTGGAGAGCCCATGAGTCAGGAAATCCAGCTAATCAATACCAATCTGCCCCTGCAG